>Ga0209300_1000502_pt1 | contig 19735 bp, 38 predicted proteins | sample Shrwel_input2_RT_FD_187535 | JGI IMG/M metagenome (GOLD analysis project Ga0209300, IMG submission 187535) | Subsurface microbial communities from deep shales in Ohio, USA - Utica-3 well 1 S input2 RT (SPAdes) (version 2) ... | reverse complement strand
CCCCCAGCCCGCCCAGCAAGGGAGTGTGCCATCCCGCGACGACCTGGTGCAGTGCCTACTTGCGACTCGCGGACAATCTGAGGGCGTTGCTGCCGATGCGATATTGTGGCTGCTTCCCGCCACCACACCCCAGCCAGAGGGTGATGGGTGGATTGAGTGCAGCGAGAGGTTGCCGACTGAGGCGGATGCCGACTCTGAAGGTAACGTTTGGTTCTGCTGGCCTGATGGTGATATGCGGTTGGTTCACTACAAGAAAATTCAGCTTCCATATCATTCCGAACACCACTGGATGCCCACCGACCTCAAGCGCCCACAACCACCGAAGGAGGGTGGGTGATGGCAAAGGCAATAGCGCGACTCTGCGATATGAGAGAAGGCAAGGCCCTTCAGTTATTCATTGAAGATGATGGCGATGCGATTGTGTCCGTTATCCCAGAGAATGGAATCTATGCAAAGGGCGCTCAATTCTGCGTTTCTGGATCTCAGTCACCCCGCACGGTTCGTGCATTACATGAGCTTTTCGAGGCGATGGCCGAAGACGAGAAATCACTTCCTCATGGCGTTGGTATGAAGTTGGAGGACGAAGGCGATGAGTGAAAACAAAGTCCAGTCCAAGCCACTAAAAAACTGCCATGACTGTGGGCGCTTTGTCGAGAAGAAACGGTGGGTGCCCGCCGAGAAACGTAAGGAGCAGCACCCGCTTTGCCGGGAATGCGCCAGTCTTTACGACAGCCCATGGGATATGTGACATGAAAGAACTTATTGAATTGTTTGCCGAAAAAGTTGGTCGTTATCCGCGCGGAAATGTGCAGGACGAACTTCGATCATGGGCGGCCTACGAAATCACCACCCTCCGCCAGCAGCTCGAACAGGCCGAGGCGCGGGTGGCGGAGTTGGAGGCTGACAACGAACATCAGCGTGAGCGCCGAAATGCGGCTCGGGAGTGCATTAAGAAAATGGGTGATGGCAGCCCTTGGCTACTCCGCAGGCAAGCCGAGGCGGTGGAGGCTTTTGTCGAGCCATATTATCGAACGCCTTTTACGCGGGGGATCGTGATGGACGGTCAGGAATACGCCCAACGCCTCCGCAACCAAGCCGACGAAATCGAAAATGAATAAAGAAGAAATGATTACCAGACTGATGCAGAAAACTGGCAAAAGTCGCTTGGCTTGTGACATTGCCTTGAGTCTAGTTGGTGGGGATTTTCAGAAAGCAATCGAACGCATGAAGATCTCCTATCCGAGTATGGAGGTACAAAATGAGTAAGTTTTTGTTTCTATTTGCATTATCGTTTTCAGTGGGAGCTACAGACATTCGCGAGACGCCACTTGGGTTAGAGATTGATGGTGAGCGGATACGGTCTAACTCACTAAACCAATATGAAATACCGGAAGGAACTTACCGTAAAGACAGCCTTGGTCGCTGGACAAATGGTAAAGAAACATTCACTAAAGATAGTCTTGGGAGGTGGGAATCAGAGAAACGTGTTATAAGACCTACTCCTTTGGGGTGGGAAATCACTACTAAAGATAAGGAATAGACATGCTTAAACTCACTATTTCTGTAAACGATGTGGTTGTCATGGAACAAACAGGTTGTGACGCCACTATTGCAAGTTTCACTCACGATCCTGTACGCACACTCAACACAATCCAAAGACAAGGCTGGTACGGTCTAGTAAGTGAACACGACGGTATAACCACATTGTATAAAATCACTCCTGCATATAACGAAACATTCCTTCCACAAGAAGCATAATTAGTCTATCATTCTCCATAAGCGGTCAGGGAAACTTGGCCGCAATACAAAACGGGAGGAATGACTATGACACGCGATGAAATCCTTAAACTTGTTGACGATAAGAAATACTTTCATGTAAAGTTTCTGAAAGCCGATGGGAGTGTACGCGATATGGTTGCATCATTCGGTGTTCAGAAGTTCGTTACTGGTAAAGGTAAGAAGTTTGATGATGCTGACCACAATCTGATCACTGTATGGGAACCGAAGACGAAAGCCTATAAGAGTTTTAAGGCGGATCGAGTAATTAGTATCAAAGCACACGGGGAGGTGTATGGATAACGAAATCTGGTGGCGGCAGAATTATCGAGTGCAGCTTGAAATCAGCTTGGGAATGGCGAGGTCTCTTATGGCCTCCCATGAACCCAACACAAAAGTCTATGTTATGGCCTATCATCTGAAGGAAAAGACACAGAAACAGATTGATATGCACGATGAATACTATCCTTATGATATTTCGGAGGTAAAATGAAAGTAGTGACAAATGAAGTGAATAGTTGCCCGTATCTGACAGCAGGAAAAGTGTATACCGTGCTTGAGGAACATCCACGCAGTCATATTAATCCTGAACAGAGAACGTTTGATATTCTTTCTGATGACGGTAATCGTATTCATATCTTGAAGAATGGTTGTCCGCATACTCAGTCTGATTGGGAAATTGTAGAAGACGAGTTTGTATCAACACCAGAAGAAGAGGAGTTAGAGTATGATAATGTAGAGCGCCCTAAGCACTATCAATTGCTTCCGGGTGTTGAATTTAAGGATGTCCGCCGAGCTATTCTTGATAAGATTGAACCCGGAGTTCCATACACACAGATTGATGATTGGAGCCGTGTCTTTGAATACGTTGGTCGCATGTGGGATAAGAATGGTCTTGAAGATGCCAAGAAGGCTCGTATATATTTGAACTGGCTTATTGAGAAAATGGAGGAAAAGAAATGAATATCCCAGAAGGTGCACAATACATAAACCCGAATAATAACCACTTCTACAAGAAGGACTCGCTAGATACGTGGTTTTCAATTGAGCCTGATGGAAATAAGTGGGGAGAGTTTATTTTTAATTGGGATGATGAAGTCCACGATGGGTATTTTATCCCAATCGGTTTTGAACAATCTATCCCAAAAGGTGTCGTAACCTCAGACAAACTACAGAAGTTGTCAGAAGAAAGTGGTTTTCAGATTGAGTTTCATCCTGATGGGAAAGTTCATGTATGGGATGAGGTGCTTGAGGCGTGTACTGCTGGCACACTGGATGAAGTAATTGAACTTGCTGAAGCTAAGATTGAATATGCGAAAGTATGGGCTAAATTTACTTGGAGTTGATTATGAAACTACAGATTCTTAAAATGGGTGATTTTTATGAAGTTTTTCATTGGGGGATTAAACAGACGCTGTTTGTTAATGAAGACAAAATGAAATGCATTAAAGAAATGAAACTTATCAAAGAACTAGGTCTTGATAGGTGGATCAATCAAACTTCACCGGGGGAATAAAATAGGCGGGGATTACTCCCCGCTTTTCACTTCTTCGTATTCAGCATCTTCAATATCAAGTTCCAGACCAAGTAGCGATGCAAGTTTGGTACGTGCTTTATGCTCGACTGTAAGATTTCCTGTAATATCAACTTGAGATTTGCGACCGTACCGCTCTGGATTTAACGCACGGGCACGTTCCATAAGTAGTGTATCGCTGTATACCTTACGAGTGCCTACTTGCTCACCTTGATAGTAAACAGGGTCGTCAACACCTTCTAAGCCACGATGAGTAATAGCTTCTTCGACATCGTTCATTGCTTCAAGTTTAGAAAGCTCCAGCTTGTCCTTAAATACCGGGTCTACTCGTTGATGATAATGCACGGTTGCAGGAGAAACACCTACTTTCGCGGCAGCAGCAGATACATTACCGCCATTACGCTTAACCAGCTCCAACAACTTCTTTTTTTTCTGCGTTGTGAATCGGCCTTGTTTATTAGGTTTTAGCGACTTGGAACCGGGAGGACGGCCCCTACCACGCTTCTTTGGCATCTTTTCTTCATCTGACATTGCAAAAACCCTCATGTATGTTAGTATAGAGTGAGACAGTTTAAACGAAAATCGCTGTATTAGTTGGGAGAGTAAGCTATGAGTACATTGGAAAATAGGAAAAGAGAACTTGAACAAGAGCTTTCTGAGATACGTGAACGAGAGAAACAAGAGAGGTCTGCTGAAAAATTCAAAGAAACTGTAGACTTTATGGATAATATTGACGTTTTCCTAAAGTTTATTGACCACAATCGTACCTCATGCTCAGACAAGGATAGGACTAATGCCTATACTACAAGCGGGAGAGGTGGAGCCTTTAGATGTAACAGGTGCGCCATGCTAGAGGCAAAAGACAGTTGGGAATTGCATAGAGATTGGTTGATTGAGAATGAGGACTTGGGTGATATTCATACAATGATCGGTCTTTATTTTAACGGAATTGACGTGTTCGTAAACACCAATGCGGAGTAAGTTATGAGCAAGATGGAAAATGTTAGGTTGTGTGTACACGATGTCACAGGTTTGGTCAGAAAATCTGATATAAATGAAAACGAAGATGAGTATTTTGAGTTTGTTAATATTATCGAAAAGTGGAGTAAGGTAGAGTGCCTGTAGATTTTGAGTAACGGAATTAAATACTCATATAACACAGACAATATTGTTTCTATTTGGCTGGAAAAGGAGTGATATATGTATAAATACCCGCAAAAATTGATTGACTACTTAACAGAGTGTGAATCAGAAGGTTATGAAATCCACACGACATGGGGAATGGATAGTGTAATGTGGATCATCGACCCTACCGATTTAGAAAATTGGTACATTATTATTGAATGGTGTGAGGGGTCTGATGATTTCTCATTAGTCAATCTTACAGGTAAAGCCTATAAAATGATGGAGAGATTTATCAATGAAAGAATCTGAAATTATTGAAATTGCAGATAATGTAAAGAAAGTAAACAGTTACTTCGGTGGCGATCATTTTCTTGACATGCGCAGATGGTTCTGGCGAGTAGGAAACAGTTGGATTGATATTGCATACACAGAACAGTTCAATCGACCTACAGAACTACCACTTGCTTGGGATGTTGATTGCCCACGTTGTTATGTGGAATTTCGTGATGTCAGTGTTGCTATTGTAGACATTGGTGAGCTAGAATATGTTTGTCTTTTTGATAATCAGATGAAGAGGTGGAAATAATGGATGTCGAGAGGTTGAAGGTTGATGAATCACTGTGGCCGGAGTGGGCCACACACGCTGGAAGAGATGGAAAGCGCAGAGTTTGCTGGTACGCCGATATTGATGATAATGGCAATGCAGTGCATCCAGATGGGTATAGGTTTAAGTACAGCGGCACGAGAATTCCAGTGTGCAGAAATCTAGGAAAGGTGTCACATTTTGACCTTATCCCCAGACCCACAAAAACCGAGTGGACACCAGAAAGACAAGCGGTGAAAACGCTTGAGTCTATGGGTTACACGTATTGCGGTGGAGAGTATTGGAAGCCCCCTATTGGAGAAAAGCCCAGATGGCTGGAAACCGAGTGGGTGGATGGGTTGCCACCTATTGGTGAGTTATGCCAAGCCAAACCGCCGATCTGGTATTCTGATGCGCAGCTAAAAGTCCTTTGTCATGATGAGGGAAATGTAGTATGTAGGGTTCTGGATGGTGACAAAATAGGTTCGCTAGTGGAGTTGGTGCCTAATGAGATACGTCCAATCCAAACCCCAGAACAACGGCAAAGGGAAGAGCTTGCAATGGTTATTGATAATGCTCTTTGCTCTGATAATACGCCTTATCATCTTGCCGACGCCATCCTGCAATGGATGAAAGACAAGGAGAAATAAATGAGATATTATGGATATTCTATTGACGCTATGTTCCAAAGTAAGGAACAATTCTTATTCTCCATTCTGCCTATGATTGGTCTTGAGAGGGACAATGAGATTTGGGCTGTGCATTTTTCATGGTTGAATATGGCGTTTACATTGTTTACTGGTATTGATAATGGGGAAGAAGATGAAAGCTAAAATTATTGGTATTACCACACCAGCGGTAGAAGAGATTATTGATAGCGAGGGCCTGATTTCTTATAGCGCCAGAGTATCTAATCCGTCCAATCAAACAAACTTTGAGACGGCACATAAACTTCTTTCATATTGTAAGAAGCATGGGCACTGGTCTGTCTTTGAAATGTGTAACGTAATTATGGAAATAGAAGCACCTAGGGATATTGCGCGTCAGATTCTCCGACATAGGTCATTTAGTTTTCAGGAATTTTCACAGCGCTACGCCCAATCAAATGACTTCATTATTCGTGACGCTCGTATGCAAGACCACAAGAACCGCCAGAACAGTATTGAGGATGTGACGGAAGATGTTCAGGAGTGGTGGCTAGAACAGCAAGCCAATCTTCTGAGTAATACTAAGGAAGTTTATCAACAAGCACTGGACAGGGGTATTGCTAAGGAGTGTGCCCGCGTAATTCTACCAGAAGGCAATACAATGTCGCGCATGTATATGAATGGTACGGTACGTAGTTGGATGCACTATTGTGAGCTACGTTGTGATGACGCGACCCAGAAGGAGCACCGTGAGGTCGCTGATATGTGTCGAGAAATGCTTAAAATTTATCTACCGACGTTGTTCTGACCTATCTATGGGAATAAGAACACAACCTATTTATGGGACACTTGAGGAGAACATGAAATGAGTAGTGAATGTATCTTTATCCAGGGCATGGACGGAACCTTGTATATTAAAACAGGGTCAGATGTAAAATTTAGCCATGCAGAAGAGATCCAACAATTACACATTCTATACAAAGACGACAGTGAATACTCTGTCAAGAATGCGTACAATATCAAAGTTGTTAAGCGTAAGTCTGGTGGGTTTGATATTATGTACGACTACGACTTTGTTGTTGAGCGTAATTTGCCACATGGTAAAGAGCGTGTGGAAGCAGACAAGCATGTGGAGACAACAACAGGTGATGTGAAGGCTATTACTCTTATTGGCCGTAAAGAGAATGGTGTTCGTAAGACCGAAACAATTGAATTTGGAGGTAAATGATGCGTATTAATCTGGTAGAAGACGAGACAGACAAGGAACTGGAGATTGTATTCAGCAGTTCTGGTGACACTGTAAGTTGGTCAGAAGAAGATAGTAGCGTCATTTATATTGAGGACTTTAACGAGTCTCACGTTTGTCTTGGTCTTGGTAGTATTGATAAGTTGATTGAGGCACTTGAGAAGATTAAGGAGCATGTGAATGATAACTGAAGAAGACGTAGAGAAGGCTCTAGCCTATCTAGGGGATTCTGCACAGGAAAGCGCTCAATGGACGAGCGCCAAGCATTACTATGACAAGAAGTTGAAGCGTATTGAATCTCTTGAGTTCATGAAGGAGGAGCGTGGGGCGGTCGAAGCTAAGAGGATGGCTGCTAGGGCTTCAGAGGAATACGGTGGCTGTCTTGAGGATTATCGTGAGGCCGCGTACAATGCTGAACTTCTTGACGCTAGGCGAGAGGCAGCAAGGATGACAATTTCCTTGCATCAAACGCAGGTAAAGGCTAAGATGGGCGCTTACTAATTAAGTTTTGGAGGAAACTATGAACTATATATCTGAAAAGAAGGCACTGAAATCTTTATTGTCCGATGAAGTTCTTGAGTTGCTTAAAGATGCGGAGGCGGTAATTGCCGGCGGTGCCATCACATCATTATTCACCAATAGGGAAGTGAATGACCTTGATGTTTATTTTCGCTCCGAGGAACAGTTGTTCAGAACGATTGCTGCTATCTACGGCCTAGATGACTATACTGATTATGTTGAAATTGGTCAGTTTGAACTGGTATATAATGGCCACAGTCAGCGCACTCTAATGTTCCAGAACGGGGAACAAGATGTTCAGTTTATGACATTCAAGTGGTTTGATTCGATTAACGCCATTTTTGAGACCTTTGATTTTACTTGTTGTATGGGTGCTTACGACTGTTCAACAGATGAGTTTGTCCTACACCCTGAATTCATGCAGCACAACTCACAGCGGTATTTGAAGTTTAATCCCGGCACAGCATATCCGATCATGTCCCTAATGAGAGTTGATAAATATAGGGAAAGGGGGTATGTAATCAGCAAGACTGAGATGTTGCGAGTTATTGGTACATGCATGGCTCTCGATATTAAATCTTGGGGAGATGTAAAAGATCATATTGGTGGTATGTATGGGTATGACGTTGATGATGTGTTTGATGAAACTGTAGAGTTCTCTATTGACGAGATGGTTAATCAACTTGACACAATCAACGAGAGTGACATTAGGAAATTTAACTACGACTCAGTTACAAAACGTGATTTTTGGGACGCTGTTAAAGTATTTTGCCATGTTCCAGAGCCAGACGGTGAGGAAGAAAGGATTGTATTTGATGATGAAAAATATCTTTACAAATGTGTCAATGAGAACTATGAATCTCCTCTTGCACCAGCAAATAAAAGGATTCGATACAAAGAAGGTGATGTGATTAGCACAAAAGATCATGGCCCACTTTATTTCAACCGATCACATACTGATTTGTTCCACGAAACAAAGTATTGGGTTGAGGCCGAATTGGTTTATGGAAGTGTTCCAGATAGTGATTTTTACGCAGGTAAACGAGTCCTCGATGGTGTTGTAAGGATTAACCGGTGTTTTGAATACCATTCTTCTGGTGTTGATTACAAACAAGAGTATCTAAGTCGTAAGTATAAATTGGGAGTGGGATCATGAGCATGAAAACGGCAGCCATTGCTTTTAGTGATGGTAATACGACCTTTATTAAAGAAACTAGAGACTTGCTTGATTCCAATTGGTTCATGATCAACAACTATAAAACAGTACGTGGATACACTTATGAGCAAGTATTACAGTGGGCGGTCCAAACTAAGGCAAAGGTTATTTATACCGGCGAACCAATTATTTTGAACCTAAAGTCATACGAAGACTATCAGATGAGTGATTACTGATGCGTATAGTAAACTCAAAAGTATACATTGACGACGTAGCCAGTTTCAGGACAGATGGACACAGTGTTACTATCTTTGATCCTGTTGGCGCTGTTCTCGTTATTCCTGTCAATGTCTTATATGAATTGTGTGATAATGTTAAGGAGAAACTGAGTGAGCAAAGTTTATCTGATCGGTGATACTCATTGGGGTTACAAGAACATTTGTAAGTATCGTGATCAATTCAACACTGCTGATCAGCACGACTTTAAAGTGTTTGACAGTGTTTTACGGACCGTCACTAAAAGGGATATTCTTTGGTTGATGGGCGATATTTGTTTCTCTTCAGAACGGTTCTCGTACATCAAAGAGTTGGTTGATAACACACAGCAAGTGAATTGGATACTTGGGAATCATGACTCTCAGACTAATGAGCGACAAGAGAATATTGGTCGGGCTGCTTTGATTGGAGTCAAACTACACTCGCTTGTAAGCTACAAAGGAACGTGGTTGTGTCACCACCCAATCCATCCTGATGAACTACGCGGTAAAATGTGTATACATGGGCACGTTCATGATCAAACAATTCGTCAGCCGGGCTACTTTAACTGTTCCGCCGAGAATCTTGGTTTTGTGCCGCGAGAATTTAAAGACATCAAAGAGGCATGTGAGAATAACGATTGGGATAGGTGGAGAATTTAGGTGGTAGGTAAGGCAAAGAGTCACACTAAAGAAGATAAGAGGCGGTTTCAATTACTACAGGAAGTTGGTTGCCTACCATGTCGTATGCGCGGACTAGGGCATCAATTTGGCGATGTACACCATTTGATTGATGGGGGTCGAAGGATTGGTCACCAAGCCACGATTTGTCTTTGTAAGTGGCATCATACGGGTGCAGAACCAAATGTGTCGGACAAGGTTTGTGAAGAATATAAAGGACCGTCCCTTGCAAGGAACAAACGAGCATTCTATAATGAGTTTGGTAGCGAACAAGAGCTATTAGAAGCAACTAATGAAGCTCTCAAGATTGTGGAGAGTAGTTTTGTATAGGAAGACAAATGCCTAGACCATCGTTAATTAAAACAGGTGATATAATAGAGACTAAATACGGTCCAATAGAAATATTAAGATTCGTTTCTCATAAAGAAATTCATGTGGTGTGCCATAAAAATGATGGTAGGGCAAAAGATTATTACTGTATAGTGAATAATTATAATTTAAACCCTGAAAGAAATTTTAGATGCCCCTATGACAGAAGGTATTACGGTATTGGTTATATTGGAGAAGGTGTACATCCAACTAGGGGACCAATATTTAATGCTTGGTGTAATATGCTAAAACGTTGCTACACCAATTCTGAAAGAAATTACTCAGACGTATTTGTTTGTGATGATTGGCAATGCTTCCAAAATTTTGCTACGTGGGCATCTGATAAGCATTTTAAGGATGCGAATCTTGATAAAGACCTGTTAACAGATAGTCGTGAATACAGTCCTTCAAGTTGTTGTTTCTTGCCAAAAGAAATTAATACATCATTAGCATTAGAGAGGAAACGGAATAAGGATAATTCCTTACCTCTTGGCGTGTATAAATCTAAGAAGAAATATAGAGTTGGTATACGGACAAAAGATGGCGACTCATTTGGCACTATGGAAGAAGCAATGGATGAATATTGCAAAAGAAAACAAATAAATCTTGAAAAACTAGCAGAAAAATACGATGATGTTCTCTCGGAAAAATCAAAAATGAGACTTGTGAATTATGTGAAAGAACGAATAAAGCCGAGGCACATAAAATATCTAAATGAGAAAAGAGGTACTAATGGAAAGTAAAGAGTCTGGAAACTTTATCGGTCATGTATTTTGTCCGCATTGCTCAAGTAAAGACAATGTATCGTGCTATATTAAAGAAGGTGGCTATGATGCTATTTGTGAAACACCAAGTTGTCGTAAGTTCTTTACAGAAGAAGAACTGAGAAGTCATGGTATGCTTCAAGAGCTATTAGATAGTTCGGGAAAACCTAAATTTATTGCTAGTAAGAAAGAACCAATTACCTTTGAAGAAAATGTTGAGCTTAACCGAAAAGTAGTATCGCCAAAGGAACTTGAAAAGATGGGGTTTGTCTATCGCGGAATTCGTGCGGAGACATTGAATTTCTATAACTACAAAGTTGAGTTCAAAGACGATAAACCTTATAGGATTTACTATCCACAGACGAACCCAGAAAAGTGTTCGGATGATCGCCTCAACACACTTGTTGGATATAAGGCACGGACATTACCTAAAACTTTCGGATACGGTAATATTGGTCAGACTGGTAAAAATAATGAACTGGCGGGTCAATTCCGGTTCAGAAATCAACGAGGTAAATACATTCTTTTGTGTCTCGGTGGTGAAAACGACGCCGCCGCCGCTCGACAAATGCTAAAAGATGGGCGTAAACAGAACGGATACGAACCAATCCCCGTTGTTGCGCCTACCGTCGGGGAAGCGGGCGGTGTAGAGCAGATCAGAATGCAGTATGATTTTCTTAATCAATTCGATAACATTATTATTTGTGGTGATGCTGACAAAGCAGGTCGTCATGCACTAAAAAAGGTATGTGCTGTTCTACCGAAAGATAAAATCAAGGTGATGAGTTGTACTTATAAGGACGCAAATGCCATGCTCGAAAAGAACATGGAAAAACAGTTTATTGCTGATTTCTTCAATGCTGAAGGGTATGGGGAAAGTGGTATTAAGGATAGTGTGGATGCGCTTGAGGGAATTAAAGAATTTCTTACGGCTCCCCGTATTGGTCTACCTCCGTATATGCACCGTCTTGAGGAGAAAATGCGTGGTGGTATTCGTTCTACTGGCGCAATTGTCAATATCATTGCCCACACATCAACGGGTAAGAGCTATGTAACTGATAAACTAACACATTACTGGCTTTTCAATAGTCCACTGAAACCAACAATTGTTAGTCTGGAGCGTACCTCCGAAGAACTAATGATTGACTTGTGTTCTTTGCATATGAAAAAGAACCTTACTTACTTCCGAGACGGCAATGAAGCATGGGAGAATATCAGCAATAAAGAAGGTACGATTGCACAACAAGAACTGTCTGCTGATGAAGATGGTAAGCGAAGATTTTACGTTGTTGATGAGCGCGATGGTGATATTCATACACTACAAGCACAAATGGAGAAGGCCGCTAAAAAGTATGGGAGTATGTTGTTTATTATCGACCCATTAACAGATTTGCTCCGGTCATTGGGTAATGAAGCTCAGGAAGAGTTCATGTCTTGGCAGAAACAGGCTAAGAAAAGAGGTTGGGTGTTTATCAATGTGCTACATACACGCAAACCCCCTGTTGATGGTGAGGGTAATGCTAAGTTCGTGACTGAATATGATGCACTAGGTAGTGGAACATTTGTTCAGTCCGCCGACATTAACATTGTACTCAACCGTAATAAGAATTCTGTTGATCCCATCGAGCGCAACACTATGTATGTTGATCTTCCTAAATGTCGTGGTGGTGAGACAGGCCCTGCCGCTAAATGGTACTTTGACATGGAAACCCGTGAGCAGGTAGACTTTGAAGATTGGGAAGCACAACAACCAGACACATCATGGCAGGATGATGATAGTGCTCCGGCTTTTGATAACACGCACTCTGGTGAGATTGTATCTGCTGAGAAAAAGGAGAAGTTTTAATGGAGCTAAACAAGCTCTTTTGCTGGGACGAAGAGACATATCCTAATGTGTATACTTGTTATATTGGGAATGCCGCAACAAGGGAATGCTGGGGCTTTGAAATCAGTGACAGGAAAGATGAGCGCCAAGAAATGTTCACCCTTCTGCGTGGGATTGTCCGCCAGAAGGGTTATTTAGTCGGCTATAATTCTGTCGGATTCGATTATCCTGTACTTCATTTCATTCTCAAGAACCAAGATTGTACCATAGAGGAGATTTATGACTATGCTATGACGGTTATTAACGCAGACGGTGATGATAAGTTCAAGTATATTGTGCCGGATAAGGAAACACTGATTCCTCAGATTGATTTATACAAGGTCAACCACTTTGATAATAAGGCGCGTTCCACTTCTCTGAAGATGCTTGAATTCAACATGCGCTCAGATAATATTGAAGATTTGCCTTTTGAGCCCGGAACAGTGCTTACATATGAGGATATTGATGTTCTCATGAAATACAACAAGCACGATATGGCAGAAACTTGTAAATTTCTCATGTACAATCTTGAACAAATCAATTTTCGTGAAGAGTTGAGTAAGCGATATAAAAAGAACATGCTTAACTTCAATGATACGAAAATTGGTAAAGACCTGTTCGTGACCAAGATGGAAGAAGCACAGCCTGGAAGCTGTTATCGTATTGTTCCGGGTGGTCAAAGAGTAATGAATCAAACAAAACGTAAAGAGATTGCTCTTGCTGATTGCATTGCTTCCTATGTGAAGTTTGACCGACCTGAGTTTAAAGCCGTACTGAACTGGTTAAAAGGGCGAGTTATTACAGAGACAAAAGGTGTATTCAATGACATTGAAGAACACGATCTTGACGATGTTGCAAAGTATGCAGAATTAACTACAAAACACAAAAAGCTGAAGGAGGGTGATATAGAGAAGCAAGTATCAGAGTTCAAGAAACTACACCCTCTAGGTTGGCACGAACAGAGAGAGTTGAAGTCTGGAGCAATCAATGATTATTTTTGTTGGCGCGTTGCTGATAACTTGAATGTCGTTGTTAACGGTTTACGCCATGATTTTGGTGTGGGCGGCCTCCATGCGAGCATTGAAAGCACTATTGTTAGAGAGGATGATGAGTGGGAAATCATAGACATCGACGTAGCCGCGATGTATCCGAATATATTTATTGCCAATGGGTTCAGACCAGAACACTTGGGTGATAATTTCATTGACGTGTTTAAAGAAATTCTCGATGAGCGAAAGAAGCACAAGAAAGGCACTGCACTGAACAAGGCAATGAAACTGGCTGCTAACGGTAGTTATGGCGACACCAACAACGAGTACAGTCCTTTGCTTGACGCGAAGGCCACAATGAGCGTCACTTTGACAGGACAAATGAGCCTTTCCATGTTGTGCGAGAAACTGCTTAGTATTGATGGGTTATGGGTTATCGCTCATAATACAGATGGTACAACAATGAAAGTTAGGCGCTCGGATAGACCAAAGGTCGAAAAGATTGTCTCTGAGTGGGAGAAAACTACCGGTCTTGTGATGGAGTATGAGAACTACAAAGCTATGTATATCAGGGACGTGAACAACTACATTGGACACTACGTCAATGACAAGCTGAAGAATAAGGGTGCTTATGAGTATTATCTGATGCCTGACGAATACGAGAAAGTTAAAGACAAGCCTTTGATGGGTGGCATCAGTGCAGAGGGAATGTGGCACAAGAACCATTCTTCTATGGTGATTCAGAAGGCTGCTGAACACGCTCTAGTTCGCGGCGGTGATATTGAAAACTTTATCCTCAATCACGAAGATATTTACGACTTTATGCTGCGTTCAAAAGTCCCAAGGTCAAGCAAACTCTATGGTGTAGAACTAGATGAAGATGGTAATATTATCAGCGAAACACAACTACAGAACATTTGCCGTTACTACGTAAGCAATGATGGTGTATCTCTGGTGAAGGTGATGCCACCCTTACCAGACAAACCAAAACCAATCTACATTTACGAGAAGGAGGGTGTCAGGCAATATGCAACAACTCCGACAATGGTGAAAAGACTGGAGAAGAATGAATGGGAGTGTGTTGGAGAAACAGATGAGAGAAGGATTGGAATAAACACTGGACAAAAGGTGACAGTATGTAATAACATCAAAGACTACAAAGGAGACATAAACTACGAATGGTATATTAATGAAGCTAAAAAACTTGTTGACCCGTTAGTCCGTTAATGTTAGCATTACAAGACAATTCAATAGAGAGGTATTTATGAGCGAAGTAATTCACAAAGAAGTTGGTAAGTTCGAGCAAGTGTATATCATGGGCGGTGATGCTGTCATGTATTACCCTCGTGTAAATAAACCGTTCCCCAAGCACAAGTCGGATGAGAAGCAGTATTCCGTCACAGTGTTTGTTGATACGGAAACACGTAACAAGCTGGAAATGCCTGTAGAAGAAGACGGTGTATTCATCAATAAGCAGTTTTACGAAGTTGGTGTTGACCGTAATAAGAAAAAGAAGGTGAAGTTCCCAACCTCAGATCAAGTTGGTGAAGACGAACGTCATTATGATGATGTCAAAGGTCTGCATGGGCTCTCCCTGACTTGCCCCGAGTTTAAGAAGAATGGTGACAAGGCTGTTCTGAACGTTGTGGATGCTGATGGGAACCCACTACAAGCGAATATCGGTACGGGCAGTAAAGGTAACTTCCGCATGTGGGGCTGGCGCAACGAAGAGGGACAACTTAACGTCACTCTTGACACTGTACAAGTCACTGAACTTGTTGAAGCTCCTTCTGGTGGTGCTGGTGGCTATGATAATGTTATGGGCATCGACCTCTCAAAGAATCAGCCAACAACAAGCAATAAACCGGAACCAGACTTTGACGACGACGGAAACGACGACATCCCTTTCTGAGGACCATTCTTAAACAGGGGCTTCACGGCCCCTTTACTTTCTAGGAGGTAGTATGAAAAACGAAATTCAAGGCGTAGTAGAAGAGTATTTCACTAAACAAGTACAGAACGGCAGTTTCCTACACAGTCTTACAGTTGGTGGTAGCAAATATTCTGTATTCTCACAGGACGATAAGCGTCGTGCTAATGAAGGCGACACTGTTTCCTTCACAGCAGAAGAGAATAAGGGGTACTGGAACATTGCAGGTAATTTCAAAGTGTTGAAACGAGCTACAGGACATCAACAGCAGCAAATGAAACAAAAGTATGCTGGCAGTGAAGAGAAAAAACAGGCATCTATTTGTAGACAAAATGCTATGACTCAAGCCAACAGTCTTATTGCTGGTTTGGTCGGTGCGGGTCGCTTTGCTGAACTCTCTGAAAATGAGTTGGCCGCTGAAGTTATTCGCCTTGCTGATGAATATTTCTTCCCTTACGCGAAGGATGGGAGCAAGCCGTAATGTCGATTCACGATAAACTCCACCATCTGAAAATGCTGACAACTACCCTACTCAATAAAGCCCATAATGAAGGATTACGTGGCGCTATCAATTGGGCAGATTTAAAAGTAGTTGATGTGCGTTTCAGTGTTGGTATTGATAATGATAGTCTATATCAAATTTACATTGAGGAAGTAGCGCCAGATGAATACGAATTGCACAAGTATTTGTATGACAATATTCCTTACGATGATATTGAAATCCATACGGAGTGGTAATGAAAAATAGGCATGATTTACCTCAGTGGTTGCTAAACGCTGTAATTGACACTCGGGCACAATATAATCCGGGCGAGAAGACAGACTACTCAATTACTTCTCTTATTCAACCACCAATGGTCTATACGCTCACCAAACAACATCAACCAGAAGAAGACGTTGCTGATGCACTACAAGCGTGGCTAGGAACAGCCTGCCATGACAAACTTGAGGAGAAGCTAAAAGACAATCCGCGTTATATGGTGGAAGAACGTCTCTATCACACGTTTCATATTCCAGAAGCTCCCGGTGAACAGAAAGATTTTATTGTGTCGGCACAACTGGATCTATATGACAAGGAAGAGTGTGCTGTATGGGACTATAAATTCAGCAAGTTGTATTCGTTTACTAACGGCGGCAAAACAGACCATGAGATACAGACTAACTATCAAGCATACCTACTAAGAAAACATGGTTATCCTGTAAACTCCATACAGATCGGTGGTTTTGGTTTAGATTGGGCAAAGACAAAGACAGCGCAACAGAAAGACTACCCACCGACTCTGTTCTGCCATACACCATACCCCATGTGGGCAGATGAAGACGTAGAAGCCTATATCAAGAACCAGATTCTTGAAAAAGAGTATGGAAAACTTGGTCAAATTCGTGTCTGCGATGAATCTGAGAGGTGGGCGCGACCTACGGTATGGAAAGTTTATCGTAAAGGACGTAAATCAGCACTACGTATCCTCAATACAGAAGAAGAGGCTAACGAATTCCTTGCTAATATTGCTAAACCTAGCGGAACAGAATACGTTGAAAAGGTAGAAGGCGAAGATATTAGGTGTGTGTGGTTTTGTAACGTGCGCGAACATTGTAGTTTTTATCAGGAGAAATATGAAAAACTTACTAATTAATTCAGCATTTACGTTCTTGTTTGTACTTGGTATTTCCTTTGCTTGCTTCGGTTTTATTAAAGACGTTAGTTGGGCTATGTTCGTTGGTGGCGGAACTATAGGATTCTGGCATTCTATACTACTTGACTATATTAGGAGTATGAAAAATGGCTAAGAGAACCCCTCCTTGGCCAGCGTGGCCCAAGTGGACAGAAGCAAAATGGTGGGCTTATCTTCGATCTGGCTTACGACGTATGTACTCAAGGTGGCCAGCACGCTTTGAGGCGCTGAAAAATGCCAAACGCCCATGCGAGGGAAAGGGTAGGCAGAAGTTTGAGTACCAATGCAATAAATGTAAGGAGTGGTTCCCACAAAAGGAAGTTGAAGTAAACCACATAATTCCTTGTGGTAGCTTAAAGAGCTGGGAAGAACTTGTTCCGTTTACCCAGAAATTGTTTTGTCATGTAGATGGTTTTGAGGTAGTATGTAAACCATGCCACAAAGAAATAACAAGGCTACAAAAAGATGAAAAATAATAGGTATGGACATTGGAATATAAAATTTGTTGGGGATTTTGACCCAGAAAATTACCAAGGCTTCACATATAAAACAGTTAATATACTTACGGGCAGTGTTTATATAGGACGTAAGTTTTTTTGGCGACCTAATGGAAAGCCCCATAATTGGAAAAATTATAAAACATCCTCTAAAAGCGTCTTAAAAGAAATAGATAATGGGGTCACGTTTACTTTTTATATTATAGAGCTGTTTAAAACAAAAAATGAAACCATTATTGCTGAGACTAGAATGCTTAGGGATCGAGAGGTTGTCAAATTTCCAGATAGGTATTATAATAGAACAATTAATTGCGAAGAGTATTATAGGGATCGCCAATCTTATGATAATGTCGAATACAGGAAAAATAAATCCGAAGCAATGTTAAATTGGCTTAAAGAAAATCAGCACCCATTGAAAGGCAAAGTTCATCCAAACAAGGGTAAAAGACTTCCACAAACTGCACCGAAAGAGCATGTGTCCCTTACAAAAATACAAATAACAAACGGTAAAGAAAATAAATTTTATCCAAAAGACGAACCTATCCCCGATGGTTGGCGGATCGGACTGACTCAATTTAAGAAGAGGGCGGTGACAGAGAAGACTAAATACTCTGCAATAGAAGTTGGTAATATTATCAGTAAAAGAAAAGAAGAGGAGTACTACAAAGACCCAAAGACATGTTCAGTTTGTGCTTCGGTACTGATTTACGAGAAGCGAAAGAATAAAACGTGCGGGAATAAGTGCTACTCTAAATTAAGATCAGAGGTGTCACAAAACACCTTCGATATAGAAACTAATCAAAAGTCTGTAGAGAGCAGAAAAAGAAACTTGGCTAAGTCTAAGGGGTATGATTCCCATTCTGAGTATCTAGAGGCGATAATTGAATATTATAAACACCACACAAACGATGAAACAAGAAATTATTTTGGTTGTTCTAAAATGCAAATAATTTCCGCTTGTAATCACACAGGATTTTCTAAAAGAGTTAGTAAAGAATGAAATCGGCTAAGGGTCGATTCAGAACAGCATCAGAAGCAAAGAAATACGTTCACATCAAGAACTCGCTACCATCGAATATGGAACTTGTGTTCGTATTTCAGGAACCTAATACACCAATGCCGGGCGCACAGAAACGTAAGGATGGGACAAAGCGTAGTATGGCAGAATGGGCAGATAGTGTTGACATTCGGTGGTATTCAGAGCAGAATGTTATTGAGCTTATTGAAAAGGAGTACACAGATGCTGAAAAAGATTAAGCATTGGCTTACTAACCCAAAACTAGATCAAATTTGGATCAGTGACATATCTGAAGTAGTAGTTGTTGAAGTTGGTCATGGTTTTGTGATAGTGTGGAACACAAGTGTATATAATTATTTCCGTTACAGTAAAGAATTCTTTAAGAAAAACTTTAGGAGGATTAAATGAGAGATGCCGATATTCGTGACGGTGAAACAGCCGACATTTACATTGCTATGCTGAATGGCATTAAACAGATTGAGACTACAGGAGAACTAACGCTTAAAGATGTTGAAGAACTTGATCACAAACTATGGGTCTGGCTAATGGAAAAGGAACGTAAAGGAGAAGAAGTATGAAAGAGAAAGAAAGAATGAAGGTGCAAGGGGGATCGTGGGTAATTGATTTGATTGATAAACTACATCCAGATTACAAAGATGCTGAAGTGCGTGCAGTAGAAACAAAGACTATGGTCGATGATGAAGTTGTGACTCGTTATCGCATTCTTATCCATGAGAAAGATGGTACTACATCGTTTGCGGGCGATGAAAATGGACCCTTTCTCTATCCAACAATGACGTTGGCTATCCGTGATGTAAATACTTTTAAGAAGTGGCAAAGGGGGAAAATCTAATGGGTGATAAAATTTGGCAGTTTCTAGTCGCGTGTGTAATGATGGCGCTGCTTGTAGCGGGGAGTATTTTTCATGTTGATTGGGCGCTCACAACAGTACAGATTATCTATTGGGTTCTTTACCCGCTTGCATTTCTAGTGCTTATTGGGGCATTCTTCATCTACACTGACCCGCAACAATCTGAAAAGCTAAAGAAAGCATTCAAGAAACCTATTACATGGGGCGTTATTAGAACAGCGATTACTGTTGGTCTTATG
>Ga0209300_1000501_pt1 | contig 19743 bp, 16 predicted proteins | sample Shrwel_input2_RT_FD_187535 | JGI IMG/M metagenome (GOLD analysis project Ga0209300, IMG submission 187535) | Subsurface microbial communities from deep shales in Ohio, USA - Utica-3 well 1 S input2 RT (SPAdes) (version 2) ... | reverse complement strand
TGCATATCCATGCCGGACACGGCTTCCTGCTCAGTCAATTCCTATGCCCCTTGTTTAACCACAGGGACGACGGTTACGGCGGTTCCATCGAGGCAAGGTGCCGCATCGTGCTCGACATCATAGACGCCGTCAGACACGCAGTGGGGCCTGCGTTTCCGGTCGGGATCAGGATCAACTCCACGGACCAGCTGAAAGGCGGTTTGACGGAAGCTGAGGCCCTCGAGGTAGTGCGCATGCTCGATCAAACCTCGATTGATCTGATTGATATCAGTGGCGGCACCTATTTTCCCGGCGCGAAGGAAAATTCCGACTCATCCCTACGCGGGCCATACTTCGTCGACTGTGCCAGGCGCGCAAGAGCACTCACCCGTGTGCCGTTGATGGTGACGGGAGGCTTCAAAAGGCGCGAACAGGCCCTCGCGGCAGTGGTCAGTGGCGCGGTCGATGTGGTCGGGCTGGCGCGCGCCTTTATCCTCGACCCTCGGCTCGCCAAGACCTGGTTGAGCAAGGAGGGCGGTGATCCTGAGTTTCCGCAATTTGCGTCTGCGCCTCCGGGGGGCGTCACGGCCTGGTACACCCTGCGATTAACCGCCTTGGGGGAAGATCGGGAGAGTGAGGATCGGGAGAGCGCCTCAATGCTGGATCTTCCCACCGCTCTTCGTCGCTACGAGGAACGTGATGCACAGCGTTGCATCACGTGGCGCGAGACGTTCTCGCGATGGTACCCATAGGTCAGGGCGCAGCTGAAAGCGCTCACTCCCCGTTGAGGGTGGCGATAATCCGCCGTGAGCCGCCATGGTCACGATGCTCGCCGAGCCACACCCCCTGCCAGGTGCCAAGCGCCAGGCGGCCGTTTCTCACCGCAAGCGTCAGCTGCGTGCCGAACAGGCTGGCGCCGATATGGCCGGGCATGTCCCTTATACGGCTGAGATGGACTCCGTATGGACGCCTGTACCCCCCATGGTTGCTGGGCAAGGTGATTTTCTGGCTGTCCATATCGGCGCCTTCGGGCATGGACACCGCGAACTGAGTTTTGTCCATATCTCTGTCAGACTCCACGGAGGGTCAAGCTGATACGATTTGTGCGTTATTTTGTCAGTCGTTGCTGTTTTGCATAAAACACGAATCGCTCGGCGAAACCTCCTTATCTAGTAATACGGTGAGCGATAATAGCTAGAATGATCCCCATAGCAACAGGGATAAGCATCAAGAAGTATTGATAATTCATAATTTTACTCCCAGCCTGTTTCTTATCTCTTTGATGTCTCCCTCAGCTAGCATCATGTCATGTGCAAATTGCACTGTTTTTTGCTTGTATCTCTCCCACACTTTTTTCTGAGTCGGAGTCATGGCTTCTACGCCGAGCTCTACAAAGTCAATTGCTTCAGATATTTCCTCGAAAGCTATAGCGGCCCAAGCTGTAGAAGATTTTCTGGGAAACTCTATAGCTGGGAGCTCTTGTTTAAAGCTTGTGACTTCATCTTTTGGATCAGTGCGGTAATCGGCAAGATAGATACCCATAATGATTTACTCTCCGTTCAAGGTGATTACAATGCGCCGGCTGCCGCCATGGTTGCGGTGTTCACATAGATAGATACCTTGCCAGGTGCCTATGTTCATTCGGCCATCAGAAATAGGGATTTGAACACTAGGACCTAGGAGGCTGCTTTTTAAGTGTGCGGGAAGGTCGTCGCTCCCTTCAAATATATGTTGGTAATAAGGTTCACCTTCAGGGACTGCGCGATTAAAGAAGCTTTCGAAGTCGTTTCGCACAGTCTGATCGGCATTTTCGTTGATCGTCAATGAGGCTGAAGTATGCTTTATAAAAATACTAAGCAATCCTGTTTTTATATTTCTCATGTCGCCTATAGCCTGTGCAACCTCATCGGTGATCAGGTGAAAGCCACGAGAACGGGGCTTCAAAATAATTTCCTTCTGCATCCACATAACTAACCTCCTATTTTCGAAGTGGAACAACTTTATTTAATCCTTCAAGCTCTTTCTCAAGTTGAGCAAGTCTTTCCATAAGCATCAGTTCTCGGTTCAGAGCCTGGTGGTAGAGTTCCCGGTAGTTGTTCTTGGCGCTTTTCTCAGCTTTAAGCCGACTGTCAGTCGATTGATATGAGTCATTAATGCTAGCAGCCGCATCGGTGATAGCCTCAATCAGCTCAGAAAACGAAGCACGAGACTTCTTGATAGATCCTCGCTTTCGGCCAGCCTCAAGCGCAACGGTATCTTTGTTGATGGGGCTGCTCTTGGGAACCCTGATCGGCGTATTAGAACGCAGCCTACTTAGCGCTTCCCAATAATCATTCAATGCACTCATTGGTTACCTCACCTTGCCCATGACGCGCTCTTTGTATTCGAGAAGATGGCGGAGCTCCTCCTTTTCTGTGCGAAATTCCACGCTATCAGGAGCGGTGTCTTCAAGCTCGTCGACGAACAATTGTTGCCTAGCAATGACACGATCAAGCTTGCTCTGTTTAATTACAGATCTAGAGCACGATAGACAGGAGGTCATCGACCGAAGCAGCTTCTGGTCACAGGGCGCAACCGTTGTGCAGGCGCCCAATGGTGTTTGAGCATACGCGATTTCACCCTTTTTGAACTGTTTTATTAGGTCCTCCCTGCTATCCGAAAAGACTAATTGTTTGTTGCTGCTAGGTTTGTTTCGATTGATAAAGGTGCCATGAGCCCCATACAGAGGCTCACCGGAACTCAGAACGTCACTAATGTAGGCAATGGCGTCTGCTTCTGGTTTGTCCCGTTTGATAAGCTGAGCAATGTGCTCTTGGCCAGTGGCATCATAGTTTTGGTTGCTGGATTGAGAGTAGTAGATAGTCATTTCTCTACTGACGTGCTTTAGCTGCCTTTTGAGCGAGGGGAGAGAAACTAGAGCCGATTGCGCGACATAGAATGAAAGCGAACGTCTGAACTGGTGGATCGTAAATCGCCATATGCTGCCCACTGCAAAGGCTTTCTCACTTTCCCAGGCACGAAAAGGATTTATTTTTTCAAGCTCATTGAGGTCGTCTTCAGTAACTCTGAATGCATCTTGATCCAGAAGGTTGTAGATTTCATGAGATTTGCTTGAAGCATCACCCATGATTATGTTGATAGCATCATAGTCAACCCGAGTGAAAAGCGAAAGATACCCAGTTGATATGAATAATGGAGTTTCTTGATAAGGTAGCTCTATCTTTTGCGAAACGAGCCTGGCGATCATGTCGGCTATCTCGTAAGCTCTTTCTACTTCTTGGCTGGTGATCCAGCTAACAGCCTTTTTTTGACCCACAAATTTACTGGTTGTCCCTAAAAGCTTGTAAGTGCCATTGGATACTTTCAGCGAATTAGTTGGAAGGCTCAGTGATTCGGAGCTTCGCATTCCTGTGTAGATATGTAGAACAATGCGAGCGCCATGCTGAATTCGCGTAAGAAAATTTGACAGAGAAGGCATGTTTTTAACTTTGTACTTGACTAGGTACTCCCAGATGCCGTGTTCCTGTGCAGCTTCCTTGAAAAAAGGTTTGAAATCTTTTTTGCCATAGCCAATCTTTGTTTGTAATGCTGGAGAGCGTGCATAACGGTCACAGTCAAGGATTGACTCAATGAACCTTTGCAGCTGGTCTTTGATCTCATGGAGATCTTCAAAGAAATCATCCAGCTGCCGTATCAGTTCTGAGTAAATTCTGTTGGGGATCACCGGATGCTGGTTGTCTTCGCCCAAGCTGTGTAGTCTTCTCTTTACCGTCTCGAACTTGAAGTTGGATAATATCTTATACCCCGATACTTCGCTTGGTAGCGTGATTAGGTGAGATAACACTGAAGACAGACCAGCGAGAAGACTTCTCGTTGTAATCTTGCCCACAAATTGGGTTAGTTTGTCTTCCGCCTGAAGCACATCTTTGATAGCTAGTCCGTGGCTCTCACAGTATTTGGCCAGACTTTTGACTGCTTTGAAATATGACATCGTGGTGCTGATACTGATACCCGATGCTCGCCCAGAATCCACCATAAATAGTAAGAGGAACATCAGCCATTTGACTTCTTCTTTTGTGCTTTTGGTGAAGACTTTGTAATTGAATCTGGCATTGCCAGTGTTTCCACTGAGACGGTAAGGTCTAAAATCCCATACGTCATCTGAATAGATAGATAGTGTATTGCCCTCAAGAGTCTTTGATACAACAAAATCGGGAAGAGGGCGTTGGCCCACTTCATTTGGAGTAAATGGGGAAGGCGTACTAAGGATGTCCTGAGCCAGTGCTGAAAAGTTTGGGTGGTAGGCCTTTTCTTTCATCATATTAGCTCCAGGTCATCCATAAGTTTAAGCTTCTTGGCCCAGTATTTGGATAACAGCTCTTCGTCTTGGATTGAGCTTTGTATTTCTTGTGCATCAACTTTGGAGAGCTTGCCCGATTTCTCTATCTGTGAAGCTATGCTGTTGATGACATCTATGACCGGTTGAAGAACTTCCTTTAAGTGATGGTCATTAAAAGCTAAATGCTTTGACTGCTCAAGTATATATTTGAGGCTTAAGATTTTCCTGTAATCCATAGTGTCTGCGTGGATGCGAAAGTTTTCGCAGAACAAACACCCTTCCGGTGTTTTACAGTCTGGCTGGATATGTGAGCTTGAAGAGGGAGTGGGTGAGTGAAGCTCGACACACTGCCCTGTGGCGATAGAGATGGAGGGCTTTTCATTGGAGATTATGATATCGCTTTTAAATTTGGTAAAAAAATCCGTCAGCTCTTTGCTGGCTTGCTGATCAGAGCCTTCAGAATAATGCTTTATCACCGTCTCCGGTGTGTTCTGTAATAGCGTGGCTGTGGTGTTTAAATCAGCTTTTTCCAGTAGCCAGTTGCTCTTATGGGCTCGCCACATGCGCGTTGTAATTTTTGTTTTGAAGTCGAAGCATATTTCAAGCCTTCGATGGAAATCCGTTGATAGATTCATGGAGAGAGGGTAGATATCTTTCCCGTTAAAGGAGAAGAAAAGGTAGTTAAAGCTATCCCTTCCGGTTCCTTTGATTAAGTGGTCCCGCAACCTTAATGCTTTCCTGAAAAGGTTGAGAAACCTAGCCTCAATGTAGAATTCAACCGGTCTTCCGCCTGCCCTATACTTGATTGATCGAAACCCCTGTCGATCGATGCCGACCTGGTAGTCGTCTGACCACTCTAAGGAGGCGATCTGCCCGAGGCTCATACCCGTGCTGGAAGAAAATAGCATCATGAAAGCCTGAAAGGCCATTGATGCGGCCCTCATCCTATGGATGCTGTGTTTATCATTATTGGCTTGGTCGATTCTTGTTAATGCTCTATTTCGAGCAACCTTTGCATTTTGTGCTTGGGAGCGGTGCTGTGTCATTTTTCGTGCTATTTCTTCAACACTGAATATCGTTCCATTGATATAGTCGTAAGCTTTATAGTTTCTCCCATTCTGAGTTTTTTTCTCGATATTCGAGGGGCCCGCAAATGGCATCTGAGTAGGGAAAAACCAATAGTAGCCATGTTCAAAGTCTAGTCTCTTAGGGAAGCGCTCAAAGTCAATGACAAAGTCGCACAGTTGGTGGAATAACGATGTGTAGAACTTTAGTGCCGATCGTGCTTGTTTCTGCTCAGGTGTTTCAGTGACGTTAACCGCTCTAAATGAGCGACTGATTTTTCTAACACCTCTGAAAAGATCACCATAACGATCAGAGTAGATATTTCTACCAGCAGTGAAGAGCACTAGCTGAAGAGTGGCAGCGGTATTGATATTCATCTGGCTCTTTCGTACAAGGTCAATTAAATATTCTGTGAATACTCCAACTGCATCGATATAATGCTGCTGGGAGTCCAGGCCTTGCACGTAGCTATCGTCACACCAATTAACAAAGCGTTGAAATTGACCGACTGATGTTTTGAGGCTGGCCGGTGATTTGCCTAGTCGAATATGCTGGCTGAGATAGTCAAGGTAGTTTGTGATAAAAGTCCTTCGGCACGTACGGTAACTGTCCGTATCCACTAGGTTGATAACACTTTCCTCCCTTGTGTTATCTCCACTTTTGCGTCTGCGGACTGAATAACACCAGGAGCCAACGTCCATAGGGAATTTGTAACCGGGAATGTAGACACGAACCAAGTGCGGGGCAATCAGGGTAAGCTTGCCTTGCGTATCGAAGGGGAGGTCCGAAAGTTTATATACTGTAGTGTTGCGCTCCATCCAGGCCATAGAGTCACTCTTCCTTTACAATTTTTTCCAAGAAGGATTCAAACTCGCTTTGCAGGTGGCTAGCGATCTTGAATTTTTTCCGGTAATTCAAGTAGCCCTCAGTTGTGCTGAGTTGGCTATGCCCCATTCGCTCCCGCACGTACATCAATGCCTGAAAGAACTCGGGCCGCTGTTCATCGGTAGCGTGTCTTTCGCTATGTTGATCAAGCAGGCTCTCCACAAGATTCATGCCGAAACTGGCACGGAGGTCGTGGAATCGAAATGTGAAATCATGTCCATGCTGATTCAGGTTTGGCATCAGTTGTTGATGAATGAACTGAGTCACAGCATTACCGCGTGGCGGAGAGCGATATAGAAACGCAAAAGGGTCACTTTTAGCCATGTAGTAAGGCTGACCTGCTCGGGTCAGAAAGAGATACTGCTCATCAACCTCCGGGTAGCTGTGCTGGCTTTTCGCCACCCGTTGCAACCTGCGCGGTGACTGGTTGTAGACCTGGAGCCTAGTGTAGAGCCAGACTGGGACAAGCAGCGTCATCTGCTTGCCATACTTGGTGTTGACCAATGTGCCATGACCGACCTTGATTCGCTTCGATGTGGTGCCGTCACGGGGTGGTGAGGCCACATGCTTCGCGCGAAGCGTGAAGACGGTTTGTAGTCGGGCGCCTGTCGTCAAGGCGAGCAGGAACGCCAGCGTCATCTCGGTATTGCCAATGCGCTGGAGTGCCTTGACTAAGGCTATCTGCTCGTCTTTCGGCAGTGGCCGCAGTTTGCCGCCGTCTTCCAGGTATTCGCTGAAATCGTGACTTTGTCGCGCTGTGCGGAATGATCGGGTCAAGTCAGTGCTCTTGACCTGCTTCTGGTGCTGGAGGCCTTTCGCATCCTTGAAGCTGAGGCGCGTGTCACTCTCGACCCATAGGGGGTGGGGGAAACGAACACCATCATGCTCCAGCCAGCGATAAAAATTCTGCACTGTACTCATGCGGCGTTTGGCCGTGTTGGCTTTGATGGTTCGAAAGCTCACGAGGTCATGCAGGAAAGCGCAGTAGCGATAGGTCGGGCGAGCGCGAGGGCGTCCGGGGACGTTGAGGAAATCGATATCTTCATCGAGCTGCCACTGGCGAAAGTGAGCGAGGTCGCCAGCGATAGACTCCAGGGTACGATGGCTGATGGGCGAGATGTCAGCTAGCCGGCTCAAGAGGTAGCGGTTGGCTTCTTGCCAGGGGCTACCGTCTGGATCCAGCACCACCGGGTAGTGATAGCAATTGTCCCGGAAATGGCTCTGAAGGCGCTCCGCCCAGAAGGGCCGCCCATCACGGGGGGAGCACTGCCATGCCTCTGGGCTGGGACTTTGGGAGACGGTCGGCTGGTAACAGTTCAGCTTGCGCAGTACCTCAACGCGCACCTGTGTCGGTGAAGCCTTCACTACCATGCACCTTTTTATTGCATCAATGACGATGAGACAAAAATAACTTGACAGGAGTGAGAAGGCAAACCAGTATTCTGCATCATTGACGATGAAACGAGATCAATATGCAGCTGGGCGACCTAGCAAGTATCCAGGCGGGCTACCCGTTCCGGGGCAAGATTACCGACCTGCCGGAAGGGGAGGCTCTGGTGGTTCAAATGCGGGACATCGCGGATGACGGCATCCACTGGGCCTCTTGCACCCGCACTGCACTCACCGGCAAGCGAGCGCCGAATTGGCTCAAGCCGGGCGACCTGCTTGTGGCTGCCCGAGGCAGTCACTACTACGCAATCGAGGTGGACACTCAGGCCGAGGAGCATTGCGTGGCGGCGCCGCACTTCTACGTGGTGAAAGCCCAGCTAGAGCGGGTTCTCCCTCGATACCTTTGTTGGCTGATCAACCAACGCCCTTGCCAGCGCTTCCTGGAACAGAATGCCGAAGGCAGCCTGACCAAGAGCATCCGGCGTCGTGTGCTGGAATCGCTTCCCATTACCGTTCCTCCGCTCAAGCGGCAGCACCAGTGGGTCGGGCTGATCGATACGCTGTCGCAGGAGCGCAGGCTGCTGCATGAACAACTGGCCGCTAATTCGGCATTGCAGTCGGCACTGGCCGCCGATCTGCTGAGCCATCAGGATGAACGCAACCCATGACAGGACATGACTCAATGAGCGAGCAAATCAACCAGGACAGTATCAACAAGGCCCTGTGGGCGGCCTGCGATACGTTTCGCGGCACCATCAGCGCGGATACCTACAAAGATTTCATCCTCACTATGCTGTTTCTGAAGTACATCTCAGATGTATGGCAGGACCACTATGACGGTTACCGCGACGAATACGGCGATGAGCCGGAGCTGATTGAAGAGTTGATGAAGAACGAGCGCTTCGTCCTGCCGCGCAATGCCAGCTTCTATACCCTGTGGGAGCACCGCCACGAGCCAGGCAATGGCGAGCGGATCGACCAGGCGCTGCATGCCATCGAGGAAGCCAACGGCACCAAGCTCAAAGACGCGGGAAAAAGCGTGTTCCAGGACATCTCTTTCAATACCGATAAACTCGGGGAAGAGAAGCAGAAGAACACCATTCTGCGCCATTTGCTGGAGGACTTTGCTAAGCCCGAGCTGAATCTCAAGCCCAGCCGCGTCGGCTCGCTGGACGTGATCGGCAATGCTTACGAATATCTCATCAAAAACTTCGCCGCCTACGGTGGCCAGAAGGCTGGTGAATTTTATACGCCACCGGAAGTGTCAGACCTGATCGCAGAGCTGCTGAATCCGCAGCCAGGCGACACCATCAGTGACCCTGCTTGTGGCTCAGGTTCGCTGCTCATGAAGTGTGGGCGTAAGGTGGTGGCTAACTACGGCAGCCGCGAGTATGCCCTTTATGGTCAGGAGGCGATCGGCTCCACCTGGTCACTTGCCAAGATGAACATGTTTCTTCATGGCGAGGACAACCACAAGATCGAGTGGGGCGACACCATTCGCAACCCGAAGCTGCTGGACCGAAATGGCGAACTCATGCTGTTCGACATCGTCACGGCGAATCCCCCTTTCAGTCTCGATAAGTGGGGCCATGACGATGCGAGCCATGATAAGTTCGGTCGCTTTCGTCGGGGCATCCCGCCCAAGACAAAGGGAGACTACGCCTTTATCCAGCACATGATTGAGACGCTGAAGCCGTCTTCTGGCCGCATGGGCGTAGTGGTGCCTCACGGCGTGCTGTTCCGCGGCTCCAGCGAGGGGAAGATCCGTAAGCAGCTGATTGAAGAGAACCTGCTTTACGCTGTTATCGGTCTACCCGAGAAGCTCTTCTATGGCACCGGCATTCCGGCAGCTATCTTGATCTTCAAGAAACAGAAATCTGATGACTCGGTGTTGTTCATTGACGCCAGTCGTGAATTCAAACCGGGCAAGAACCAAAATTTACTGAATTCTGAGAATATTAAGAAGATTGTTTCGACCTACCGCGAACGCGTTAGTGTCGATAAGTATGCCTATTTGGCCACCCATGAAGAGATACATGAGAATGAATACAACCTCAATATTCCTCGCTACGTGGATACCTTCGAGGAAGAAGAGGAAATCGATCTAGTTGCAGTGCGAGTAGAGAGAAAAAAACTTCAGGCCCAACTGTCTGATCTGGAAGACGAAATGGAACAGTATCTAAAGGAGTTGGGTTATGGTGCCTGAAGGATGGGAGCGCTTACCTTTAGAGAAAGTCGCAGAGGTTAGGACAGGTGTAGCAAAAGGAAAGACCGGACTGAAGGATCCGGTTATGGTCCCATATTTGCGAGTCGCAAATGTTCAGGACGGTCATATCAATCTAGATGAAGTAAAGAAAATTGAAGTTGATAGACATCAGCTTGAGCGCTACGCGCTGAAGTATGGCGACGTCCTCATGAATGAAGGTGGCGACTTTGACAAACTCGGTCGAGGAGATGTTTGGCTAAACCAAATCCGTCCATGCCTACATCAAAATCATGTTTTTGCCGTTAGGCCAAAAAAAGAAAAGATTGATTCATATTACCTAGCTGCGCTGGCTGCAAGTGGTTATGGGAAAGCTTACTTTCTATCATGTGCGAAAAGAAGCACCAACTTGGCCAGCATTAATTCTACACAGCTCAAAGAGTTTCCGGTTCTTGTTCCGCCTCTTCATGAGCAAAGAAAGATTGCCAACATCTTGTCCAGCTGGGATAAGGCAATAACTACTACGGAGAAGCTTCTCGCTAATAGTCGGCAGTTGAAAAAGGCACTAATGCAGAAGTTGCTTACTGGTAAAAAACGCTTCCCGGGTTTTTCTACGCCTTTTAATCGATTTCACTTCTCCGACATCCTGAAAGTTGATGTTAAAAATCTTGGCAGCAAGACTCCAAAAGATTATGAATTTTACTACATATCTTTGTCAGAAGTAGATAAAGGTCGCATAAGTGATTCTCTAGAACGATATAATTTCAAGAGTGCCCCAAGTCGAGCGCGTCGAGTGGTCTCGAAAGGCGATCTCCTGCTTTCTACTGTTAGGCCAAATCTTCAGGGAATTGCCAAAATTACATCTAAATATGAGGGATGTATTGCTTCGACAGGATTTTCGGTTTTAACTCCAAATGAAAATGTCTGCGGAGACTATATCTATCATTACTTGTTTAGCGCTCATGTCACTGGGCAAATAAACTCCCTAGTTGTTGGGACAAATTATCCAGCTATTAGCTCATCAGATGTCGCCGGTCTGAGTATCTACCTCCCTAGCCTAGATGAGCAGTACAAGATCGCAGCTTTGCTAAACAATTGCGACGAAAATACCAATAAGATTGAAAATAAATTAAGATGGTTGAAGATGGAAAAAAAGGCATTGATGCAAAAAATAATAACCGGGAGAGTAAGAGTAGATCAGCAGGGAGTTTCGGCATGAGTATACAAATTGACGTCGTCAGAATCTGTGGGTTTCGTGGTATTTCGAATATTGAAATAAAGATGCCCAGGGTGATGGTCTTGTTGGGGCAGAATAATGCAGGGAAAACCTCTATTATAAAGGCATTGCAGTTGGCTTTGGGAGACTATTCGCGCTATTTGTCAGATGAAGACTTCCATATTGGCGAGGACGATAAGAGGCAAGAAGCCATTACGGTTGACCTGCGCTTTATTTCTCTAGATGGTGAAGATAGAGTCAATGAGTTTACTGAAGAGTGGCAGCAGGAGTTTGGAGATAAAATTCAAGCGGAAGCTGATGGGAAGCAATTCGTGGCAATACGTACTACAGCTAAGCCTGATAGGGTGAAAGGTGGATACGTTATTGATCGCTTCCATTTGGATGCCTGGCCTGACTTGGATGGTTGGCAAGGAGTTCGAGTAAATAAAAATAATAGAATCGGCAGGCGGCTGGAAGCAATTCCTTTTATATCGATAGATGCGCAACGTGATATTCACAATGAACTGAAAGAAAAGTCTTCATTTATTGGGCGTGTGCTATCTAGTGTCGAGTATGATGATGCTGATGTGGCTGATCTTGAGAGGATGGTGGCTGATATTAATAAAGAGGCTATTGATAAAAGCGAGCCTCTTAAGCAATTAAAAACTCATCTTGATAACTTAAGTCAATCCTTTGAAGGGTCAGGTAAAACAGAGCTTAGTCCGTTTCCAAAAAAAATAAGAGACCTCTCGAAACGGTTCAGCGTTCACTTTGGAGAAAACGATAGAAACTCGTTCTCCATGGAATACCATGGCATGGGAACTCGCAGTTGGGCATCCATGTTGACCGTGAAAGCGTTCATGGAACTGATGGAAAAAAATCATGAGGATGAGGCGGAGCCATTCTTTCCGATTTTAGCTGCTGAGGAGCCAGAAGCTCACTTGCACCCGAATGCACAAAGAACACTGTACAAACAATTAATTGATACTTCTGGACAGGTTATAATAAGCACTCACTCTCCCTATATTGCTGGCTTGGCAGAGCTAAGTGAAATTAGATCTCTGGGAGGTCTGGGTAATGTAGTAGAAGTTTTTCAGCTCCGAGAATCTTTCGAAGATGATGACCTTAGAAAGCTGAAGAGAGAAGTGGTTCATTCTAGGGGGGAATTGTTGTTTTCCAAGGCAATAGTGTTGTCAGAAGGTGAGACTGAGGAACAAGCGCTTCCAGAACTATTTGAAGCCTATACTGGAAAGCTTCCCTTTGCCATAGGGGTTAATTTTGTTGGAGTTAGTGGCTCAGGTGCTAAATATCGCCCCTTTTTAATATTGGCAAAGGACTTAAATATCCCTGTTTTTATCTTTAGTGATGGTGAAGGAAAAACAATTCGCGAGCTAAAGAAAAATTATGAGAAAGTATTTGGTGAGACTGATTTGCTGGGTGCAGGAAATATTACCATTCTAGATGGGACTGATTTTGAAGGGTATCTCTTAGAGCAAGGGTTCCAAAGTCTGATTGAAGATACTATCCATGAAGTTGCTGGAGAAGGTACTATAGATGCTTGGATAAATAAGCGTAACGGGACCCCGTTGAAGCCTGCTAAATCCGATAAGCCTCCATGCGAGACATGTAATCAGCCGATATTCGAAGCAGAATTAAGGGACTATGCCGGCGATGAAGGGCGAAAGCGAGCGATACTCGAAATCCTCGATTCAAGAAAGCCATTATATGCTAAAGCTATTACTGGAAACTTGGTTAAGCTTAACAAGGAAGATTTTCCCAGAAAAATTGTAGAACTGTTCCGTCAAATTGAAGAAGGAGTATGATATGAATCTTTCTCAAGCACAGAGTCAGATTGTCAATGCGCCATTTGATCATGCCATCCAAGTGCTCGCCTCAGCAGGTTCAGGTAAAACTCGGGTATTGACGGAGCGAGTTCGCTTTATCTTGCAGAACACAAAAAAGGAAGGAGTGATTGCACTAACGTTCACGAACAAAGCTGCCGAAGAAATGACTGGTAGATTGGAGGACTGTGACCAAGCGGAGGACAGGGCATGGATCACAACCATTCATTCAGTGGCACAGCGTATACTTGAAAAATATGGTCATACTGTAGGCTTGCCTACAGGGCTTCATATCTATGATCGTGATAAAGACCGGATGGAGCTGTTTCTTCAATCCTTGCGTGATGAAGGTGTGGATATTGATGAGTATTTGAATATTTCAGATTCAAGGGAGCGAAGAAGCAGAGAAAAGAACCTTCAGAACTATATGGACATATTCTCTAGGATAAAGCGTGAGCTGTTAACTGAACCGGATATCGCCGATCAGTACCCAAACAACAACATCTGGAAGGTTTTTCAAGACTACCAAGCGTCATTGATCAATAGTGGTGGCATTGATTATGATGACATTTTAGTTTACGCTCACAAGATATTGCTGACACATGATTGGATAGGCAAGATCTACCGTTCCCAATATAAGCATATCTGTGTAGATGAAGCGCAAGACCTAAACAAGGCTCAGTATGAGTTTATTAAAGCTCTGTGCGGTGATGTCATCCGCAGTGTGCTTATGGTAGGCGATCCAAATCAGATGATTTATGGTTTTAATGGCTCGTCCAAAGATTATTTGTGCACCTTTTTCCTAGAAGACTTCTCCCCTCAGCAATATGAGCTTAAAGAGAACTATCGTAGCTCAAAATCGGTTATTCGCGTTGCTAACAAACTAAAACCTAATTCTCAGGCTGAAATTGATTACGCCTTAGAGGGCGCCGTCAGTGTATTTGATTTTGACACCGAAGAAGCTGAAGCGGAATGGGTCGTCTCGACAATACGATATCTCTTAGATTTAAAGACTCACGACGAAATTGAAGGAGAGATATCCCTAGATAAAATGGTTGTGATCGCTCGGAATCGTTTTGTATTTGGCAAGCTGGAAAACTGCTTGAAGAACGATAACATTCCTTTCTCGTTACGGAAGGGTGAGCGTCAACTGGAGCCATCGACGAAATTCGGTAAAATTCTAGACTATGCCATTCGAATAAAACTGAATCCCAAGGACTGGGTTGACGGTAAGAAATTATGTCAAGCTCTTGGGATCATGGCACCTGAAAGATGGTCGCAAGATGTATTGAAAAATATGTCAAATCAGGTCTCAGCTCTTGAGAGCAAAAATGCGGAGCTACATGCAAAGCTTATTTCTTCAATCGATGAGCTAGACTTTGACACCCCAAAAATTCCCAAATTTATCAAGCAGTTCAATGATATTCTGAAAGACTCGGTTCAGCAGAGGCATGACGTTTCAGATGAGGAAGCTGAGGCGGTCAAGCTGAGTCTAGAAGAGCTCAACGAATTCAACCGAGCCTGGACAATATTTAAGCGTAAAGGGCTAGGTTCCTCGTTAGCCGCTTTCAGAAATGCATTGGCATTGGGGCAGCTTTCTGAAAGCACTTTGAACGAGGGGCTTACTCTCAGTACGGTGCATACAATGAAAGGGCTTGAGAAAGATATTGTTTTCTTAATCGGTATGTGTGAGGGCGTTTTTCCTGATTACAGAGCGAAGACACAAAAGGAGTTAGATGAAGAGCGTAATAATGCTTTCGTGGCGGTCACACGTGCAAAACGCTGGTTGTACGTAACCTATCCACAACAAAGAATGATGCCATGGGGAGATCGTAAGTTCCAACGCAAATCTCGCTTTGTTGCAGACATTGCGCTTCAGAATAATTTGTAAAGGTATATAATATTATGCGCCACACGCCAAAGTTCCAGGAAGAGTTCAGCGCCAAGCTGCCGGCTCTGGAATTATTGACTAATATAGGTTGGTCATTTCTTTCCCCTGACCAGGCTCTGGCTGAACGTGGTGACAAGCAAGATGAGGTGGTGCTTCTCGAGATTCTGCGCAGAAAGTTGTCAGAGCGCACCTTCATCTTTGGCGGGCGGGAATATCCGGTTTCTGAAAAGGCTATTGGCAGCTTGATCGCAGAAGTATGCACTCCTGCTCTCAATGAAGGGCTTCTTACGGCCAACGAGAAACTCTACAACCATCTAGTCTACGGTATCTCAGTGACTGAGTTTGTGGATGGCCGCAAGGCTAACCCGACTGTAGCGCTGATTGACTGGGAGACCCCTGAGAACAATAGCTTCCACTTCACTGAGGAGTTCAGCGTTGCTCGCTCGGAAGGCGTGGATACGCGCCGGCCGGATATCGTTTGCTTCGTAAATGGTATCCCCCTGGCGGTGATTGAGGCCAAACGACCCGATGGCCAGTCCCACAAGGGGCCAACTCTGCAGGAAGGCATTTCGCAGTGCTTACGTAACCAGCGCTATGACGAGATTCCCCAACTCTTCGCATACAGCCAGCTTCTGTTCTCGATCAATGGGCATGAGGGTCGCTATGGCACATGCCATACACCAGAGAAATTCTGGACGACCTGGAGCGAGGAGGACATTCCGGAAGCCGACATGCATGCGCTCAAGAACGCGCCTCTCTCGTCGCAGCAATTAGATATGCTATTCAGTCATCGTCCACCAGCAGACCGCGAATGGTACGAACAGCGCCTGCAGGCCGGAGAGTTGGCCGTGACTGGCCAGGACAGGCTCCTGATCAGTCTGCTTTCACCAGAGCGTCTGCTAGAGATGACGCGCTTCTTCACCCTGTTCGACAAGAAAGCCGGGAAGATCGTTGCTCGCTATCAGCAGGTGTTCGGTATCAAGCGACTGATCGAGCGGATCAACACCCGGCGCTCTGATGGTGGACGAGAGGGCGGTGTTATCTGGCATACCACAGGCTCCGGCAAGTCCTTCACCATGGTGTTTCTGAGCAAGGCACTGATCCTGCACGAATCGCTCAAGCAGTGCCGCCTGGTCATCGTCACCGACCGGATCGATCTTGAAAGCCAGCTGAGTGCCACCTTTACGTCCGGTGGCGAGCTGGCTACCAAGAAGGACAAGGCTGCGGCTATGGCCACCTCTGGCACGCGCCTGGCTGAGCAGATTGGTAAGGGCAACGAGCGAATCGTCTTCTCGCTGATTCAGAAGTTCAACTCCGCGACCAAGCTGCCGGAGTGCCACAACGACAGCTCTGACATCATCGTGCTGATCGATGAGGGGCACCGCAGCCAAGGCGGCGAGAATCATATCCGCATGAAGCAGGCGTTGCCCAGTGCCGCCTTTGTGGCTTTTACGGGCACCCCCCTATTGAAGGAGGACCGAACCACTAACAAGTTCGGCCCCATCGTTCATGCTTACACCATGCAGCGTGCTGTAGAGGATAAAACAGTTTCCCCGTTGCTCTATGAGGAGCGTATCCCTGATCTGGATGTGAACGAACGGGCCATCGATGCCTGGTTCGAGCGGATCACCGAAGGGCTGGAAGATGCTCAGAAGACAGACCTCAAACGCAAGCTGGCCAGGAAGGGGCAAATCTACAGTGCCGATGACCGTATTCGCCTGATCGCACTCGATATCGCCAACCACTTCGTCAAGCACGTGCCGGAGGGCCTCAAGGGCCAACTGGCATGCGACAGCAAGAGCTCAGCCATCAAGTACAAGAAGTACCTGGACGAGGCCGGACTGTTCGAGTCGGCGGTGGTGATGAGCCCACCGGACACCCGTGAAGGTAACACCGAGGTGGATGAAACCACCTTGCCGGAGGTGCAGCAGTGGTGGAAAGAAAATGTCGGTAACCAGGAAGAACAGGTTTACACCCGGAGTGTGATAGAGCGCTTCAACAAGGATGATGACCTCAAGCTGCTGATCGTGGTCGACAAGCTGCTGACCGGGTTCGATGAGCCTAAGAATGCGGTGCTCTACATCGATAAGCCGCTTAAGTCCCATAACCTGATCCAGGCTATTGCTCGCGTTAACCGCCTGCACGACAAGAAACGTTTTGGCTTCCTGATCGACTATCGCGGCATTCTGGCCGAGTTGGATACCACCATCGCCCAGTATCAGGACCTGGCTTCACGCACCCAGGGGGGCTTCGATATCAACGATATCGAGGGGCTCTATCACTCCATGGGTACGGAGTATAAGCGGCTGCCTCAGCTCTATACGCAGTTATGGGCGATCTTCGATGGCGTGAAGAACAAGCAGGACATCGAACAGCTACGCCAAGTACTGGTACCGCGCATGGAAACTCTGGAGTCGGCTTTGCCGGGCGCTAAGCCTGAGCTGGTCGATGTGCATCAGAAGGTGCGTGAAGACTTCTATGAGGCGCTGACGGCCTTTGCCAGCTGCCTGAAGGTCGCCCTGCAATCATCCACTTTCTTCGAGGATTCGAGTTTCACCGACGACGATCGTCGTCATTACAAGGACACTCTCAAGCAGTTCTCCAGCCTTCGCCAGCTGGTCAAACAGGACGCAGGCGAGTCCGTGGACTACGACGACTACGTGGAGCAGGTCAAGAAGCTGCTGGATCGCCATGTGGTAGGTGTCGATATCCAGGAAGCGGACGGGGCCTACGAAGTTAGTCGTATGGGAGCACAGCAGGCGCCAGAAGAGTGGAGCGAGGACAAGACCCGCAACGAGACGGATATCATCAAGACTCGGGTCACCAAGATGATCGAGCAGGACCTCAAGGATGACCCTTACGCCCAGGAAGCCTTCTCGGCGCTTCTGCGCCAGGCCATCGAGGAGGCTGAGAAGCTGTTCGACCACCCCTTGAAACAATATCTTCTTTTCAAGGAGTTCGAGCAGCAGGTCAGCGAGCGCCGACTAGATGAACTGCCTGATGCTTTTCAGGGTAATCGGCATGCGCAGGCGGTGTATGGTGTCTTCAACCAGGCCTTGCCCAAGGTGCTGTCCAGTGACGATTCCCAGGTTCAGCAACTCTGGATCAATTTGGCATTCGAGGCCTGTGAGGTGGTCGACGACGCGGTAGCCGTTCACTCCATCAATCCGCAGAACATCGAAGCCGCAATACGCAAGCAACTGTTGCCGGTGGTATTCAGGCAGTGCAAGTCTGTGGGCGCGGGCATGGATCAGGCTAAGCAGATCGTTGAGAGCATCGTTCAGATCACCCGTGTAGGATTGGCAACATAATGAGCGTGATGATCGCTGATGCTGCATCCTATGGTCGCGAGCTGGTGTTCCGTTATGGCGACGAATGTATCACTATCCGGCGCCTGGCCCGGTCCCAAGGCATCAATCGGGTGCTGATCAAGGTCCATCCGGATACGCGGGTCGAAGTCCTGGCCCCTCGTGAAGCCAGTGACGATGAGGTGCTCGATGCCGTCCGGCAGCGGGCGCGGTGGATCTATCAACAGCTACGCCAGTTTCGCGCTCAGAATGAATACGTGATCCCACGTCGCTATGTGAGTGGCGAAAGCCATTACTACCTGGGCAGGCAGCACCTTCTGAAAGTGATCGAGACGCTGACGGAGCGGCAAGGTGTCAAGCTGCTACGCGGTCGGCTGGAGGTGCGCGTTCGCCATAAGCGGCCGGACAAGGTCAAACAGCTACTGGCCCGCTGGTATCGGGAGCGTGCGGGTGAGGTGTTTGGGCGGCGGCTCGACGACATGCTGGGACAGGTGCTCTGGGTTTCTGAGCGGCCACCGATGCGGGTGCAGGCCATGCAAACGCGCTGGGGAAGCTGCTCCCCTCAAGGGCGTCTGACGCTGAATCCGCACCTGGTGAAGGCGCCGCGGGAATGCGTAGATTACGTCATCCTGCATGAGCTGTGTCACATCGCGGAGCATAACCATAGCGAGCGCTTCTATCGCCTGATGGGGCAAGTGATGCCACAGTGGGAGGGCATCAAGGCCAGGCTGGATGACATGGCAGGCCGGCTGATCGACTGAGGGAGGCGGGTATGGCGCACGGATCGGGTAAGCCGCAGGTCGAACAACCGGATCAGTTTCGGCGTCTCAGCGCTCAGGAGCTTCAGGATCTACGTGATGAGATGCGTGAGGCGGGCCACTGGATGAAAGCGCAACTCCAGAAGAAGCGACGAGGGCTCGTCAATCCGAAGAAGACATGCTAAGGGGTGCGGAGCGGGGGAAGAGGTCGGCGACCTCGATGCCGAGGGCTTCGCTGATCTGGTAGATTTTGGTCAGGGTGATGTTCTTCTCACCCCGCTCAATGTGGCCCATATAACTACGGTCCACCCCGGCCAGTGCAGCCATTGCCTCCTGAGATAACCCTCTGTTTTTGCGAAGCTCTCTGACCCTCTGGCCGAATGCCACCAGCTTCTCATTCCGCATCTGTCCCGCTCCATCCAAAGGATGGAACTATCACGGCCCACCGCATACAATTCCACGGACTATGATTCCCATTTGGAGTAGCCTGGATGCAGTTGGAGATTCTTACTGATGACGAGCAGAACGCTCGCATCTGCGCGGACTATTGGCGACAGACTGAGGAAGGCGAGTTTACGCTCAAGATACGCGAGATTGCGACCACTCATGGGATGAAGCCGCATGTTGTCAATAGGTTCGTCGAGCAGCACGCCTTCGTATGGCGGGAAGATATCTGCTGTGGGCGTTGCAAACAGCCGTACCGCTTTGGCACGCGTAGCCAATATCAGGAGCGCCGGTGGCTTCAAGATCGGGTCTGCAAAGTATGTATGGATGCTGAGCGCCAAGCCATCTCCGACAGGAAGAGGGACATGATCCTGAAAATGCGGCAGTCGGCGGAAAACAACACGCCAGACCCAGCGATGCTAGAC
>Ga0209300_1000499_pt1 | contig 19769 bp, 16 predicted proteins | sample Shrwel_input2_RT_FD_187535 | JGI IMG/M metagenome (GOLD analysis project Ga0209300, IMG submission 187535) | Subsurface microbial communities from deep shales in Ohio, USA - Utica-3 well 1 S input2 RT (SPAdes) (version 2) ... | reverse complement strand
TTCGTCGCCATGGTCATCAGCGTCTACGAGGTCATCATGCGCTATGGCTTCGATTCGCCGACCTCCTGGGTCCACGAGTCGGTGGTCATGCTGGTCGCGGTCTCCTTCGCCCTCGGCGGTCCCGCGGCGCTGGCCAGCAACCGCCACATCCGCGTGCGCGTGCTCTACGACACCGCCGGCCCACGCCTCAAGCTGTGGCTCGACCGCTTCAACGACCTGGTCACCTTCGGTTTCTGCCTGGCGATGAGCTACGCCGCCTACACCATGTTCTGGGACGCCTCCCACAACCCGATGGGCGAGTGGCAGCTCGAGCGGTCCGGCACCTCCTGGAACCCGCCGTTCCCGGCCCTGGTCAAGGGCGTGATCATGGTCGCGCTGATCCTCATGTGCCTGCAGGCCTTCATCCACCTGATCCAGTCGCTGCGCGGCAAGCCCGCCCCGGTGACGCCGCCCGACGAGGAGGGGACCGCCTGATGAGTATCGCCGACGGAACACTGCTGATGGTCGGGGCGATCTTCGCCCTGCTGGTCACCGGCCTGCCGCTGGCCTTCATCACCGGCCTGGTGGCACTGGCCTTCACCTTCGGCTGGTTCGGGCCCATGGCCCTGCCGCTGGTCACCACCCGGGTCTATGGCTTCGTCACCGAGTATTCGCTGGTGGCGGTGCCGATGTTCGTGCTGATGGCCTCGTTGCTCGACCGATCGGGGATCGCCCGGGACCTGTTCAACGCCATGCGCGTCTTCGCCGGGCGGCTACCCGGCGGCGTGGCGGTGCAGACCGTGGTGGTCGCCTTCTTCCTCGCCGCGCTCTCCGGGATCATCGGCGGCGAGATCGTGCTGCTGGGCATCCTCGCCCTGCCGCAGATGCTGCGCCTGGGCTACGACAAGCACCTGTCGATCGGCGTGGTGTGTGCCGGCGGCTCGCTGGGCACCATGATGCCGCCGTCGATCGTGCTGATCATCTACGGGCTGATCGCCAGCCAGTCGATCGCCGACCTGTTCACCGCCGCCATCACCCCGGCACTGCTGCTGATGGGCAGCTACATCGGCTATGTGCTGATCCGCTGCCTGAAGAACCCCAGCCTGGGCCCGCCGCTGACCGACGCCGACCGCGACGAGGGCTTCGCCAACCGCTGGGAGGCGCTCAAGGCCATCATCGTGCCCGGGCTGATCGCCTTCGTGGTGCTGGGCTCGATCTACGGCGGCGTGGCCTCGGTCACCGAAGCCGCGGCGATGGGCGTGTTCGGGGTCTTCATGGCGGTGATCGCGCGCCGCGAGCTGACGCTGAAGATGCTGCACGCCAGCCTGACCCAGACGCTGATGACCTGCGGCATGATCATCTGGATCGGCATCGGCGCCGCGGCGCTGGTCGGGGTGTACAACCTGATGGGCGGCAACCGCTTCATCTCGCAGGTGATCCTGGGGCTCGACGTGCCGCCGGTGGCGATCCTGCTGGTGATGATGGCGATCCTGCTGGTGCTGGGGATGTTCCTCGACTGGATCGGCGTGGCGATGCTGACGCTGCCGATCTTCGTGCCGATCGTCGACCAGCTGGGCTATAGCCCGATCTGGTTCGGCATCCTGTTCGCGGTGAACATGCAGGTGTCGTTCCTGTCACCGCCGTTCGGCCCGGCCGCCTTCTACCTCAAGGGCGTGGCGCCGCCGAGCATCAGCTTGAAGGACATCTTCGTGTCGCTGCTGCCGTTCATCGCCATCCAGCTGGTGGTGCTGTTCGCGCTGCTGTTCTTCCCCGATCTGGCCATGTGGCTGGTGTAGGGCCCCCTGCTTTCAATCCAAGCGGAGATCGCCATGCGACTCATCCAGTATGAACACGAGGGCCGCCCCCAGGTGGCGGTAGTGGAAAGTCCCGATCAGGTGCGCCGGGTCGCAACCGACGAGGGGACCTACGGTCTGGCACAACGCGCCATTCGCGAGCGGCGCTCGCTGGCCGCGGTGGTCGAGTCGGCGCTGACCGAGGAGCGGCTCGACTACGCCGAGCTGGTCCGCGAAAAGCGCCTGCTGCCCCCGCTCACCCACCCGGACCCGGCTCACTGCCTGGTCACCGGCACCGGCCTGACGCACCTGGGCAGCGCCGACACCCGTTCGGCCATGCACAGCAAGGCTCAGGCCGACGAGAGCCAGCTGACCGACTCCATGCGCATGTTCAAGCTGGGTGTCGAGGGCGGCAAGCCAGACCCGGGCCGGGTCGGCGCGCAGCCGGAATGGTTCTACAAGGGCGACGGCGACTGCGTGGTCGCCCCCGAGGCCGACATCCCGGTGCCCGCCTTCGCCGCGGACGCCGGCGAGGAACCGGAGCTGGCGGGGCTCTACGTGATCGACGAGGCTGGCCAGCCGTGGCGAATCGGCTATGCTGTCGGCAATGAATTTTCCGACCACGTCACCGAGCGCCACAATTACCTGTGGCTGGCCCACTCCAAGCTGCGCGCCTGCAGCTTCGGTCCCGAGCTGCTCGTCGGTGAGCTGCCCCACCATCTCGAGGGCACCAGCCGCATCGTCCGCGACGGCAAGACGCTGTGGGAGAAGCCGTTTCTCACCGGCGAGGCCAACATGGCCCACAGCCTCGCCAACCTCGAGCATCATCACTTCAAGTACGCCGGCTTCCGGCGTCCCGGCGATGTCCATGTGCACTTTTTCGGCACCGCGACATTGAGTTTTGCCGACGACGTCCGCACCCGGGAGGGAGATCGCTTCGAGATCGAGATTCCGGTCTTCGGACGCCCCCTGCGCAACCCGTTGTGCTTCGAGGCCACGGATGTCGAGACCGCGACATCCGTCAACACGCTCTAACCCAGTTCTGACTCAGAAGGAGAAACCATGACCCTGGAAGGCAAGCAACTCATCGGCCAGCAGGCGGTGCGCGGCACCCGCGGCGAGATCCAGGCCATCAATCCGTCGTCCAGCCAGCGCCTGGAACCGGTCTATGCCGGCGGCACCCCGGACGACGTCGCGCGGGCCTGCGAGCTCGCCGAAGCGGCGTTCGACACCTACCGCGAGACCTCGCTGGAGGAGCGCGCCACCTTCCTCGAGACCATCGCCGAGGAGATCGAGGCGCTGGGCGATGCCCTGATCGAGCGCGCCAGCGACGAGTCGGGCCTGCCGATTCCGCGCATCGAGGGCGAGCGCGGGCGTACCTGCGGCCAGCTCAGACTGTTCGCCAATGTCGTGCGCGCCGGCGAGTGGCTCGACGTGCGCGTCGACCCGGCCCTGCCCGAACGAGCGCCGCTGCCGCGGGCCGACCTGCGCCAGCGTCACGTCGCCCTGGGCCCGGTGGCGGTGTTCGGCGCCTCCAACTTTCCGCTGGCGTTCTCGGTGGCCGGTGGCGACACCGCCTCGGCACTCGCCGCCGGCTGCCCGGTGGTGGTCAAGGCGCACTCCGCCCACCCCGGCACCAGCGAGCTGGTGGGCCGGGCCATCCAGAAGGCGGTGGCCCGCTGCCACCTGCCCGAGGGGGTGTTCTCGCTGCTGTTCGGCTCCGGCCGCGAGGTCGGCCAGGCGCTGGTCGCCGATGCCCGCATCAAGGCGGTGGGCTTCACCGGCTCGCGCCGCGGCGGTCAGGCGCTGGTCGCCACCGCCCAGGCGCGTCCCGAACCGATCCCGGTCTACGCCGAGATGAGCTCGATCAACCCGGTGTTCCCGCTGCCCGCGGCGCTCAAGGCCCGCGGCGAGACCATGGCCGAGGGCTTCGTCGCCTCGCTCAACCTGGGCGCCGGGCAGTTCTGCACCAACCCGGGGCTGGTGATCGCGGTCAAGGGCCCCGAGCTCGACGCCTTCGTCGAGGCCGCCGGTCGGGCGGTGCGCGACAGTGCCGGCCAGACCATGCTCACTCCGGGCATCCATGACGCCTACACCCGGGGCGTGGACACCCTGGCGCGCCATGAGAAGACCCGCGAGGTGGCCCGCGGCCAGGCCGGCGAGCAGCCCAATCAGTGCCAGCCGGGGCTGTTCGTCACCGCGGCGGCCGATTTCCTTGCCGACGAGGCCCTGCAGGCCGAGGTGTTCGGCGCCAGCTCGCTGGTGGTCGAGTGTGCCGACGAGGCGGAAGTCCGGAAGGTCGCCGAGCATCTGGAAGGCCAGCTGACCGCCACGCTGCAGCTGGATGACGCCGATCACGACAGCGCCCGGGCACTGCTGCCGATCCTCGAGCGCAAGGCGGGGCGGATTCTGGTCAACGGCTGGCCGACCGGGGTCGAGGTGTGCCATGCCATGGTCCACGGCGGGCCCTACCCGGCGACCTCCGACAGTCGGACCACCTCGGTGGGCAGCGCGGCGATCCATCGCTTCCTGCGCCCGGTGTGCTACCAGAACCTGCCCGACGGCCTGCTGCCGGAGGCGCTCAAGGAAAGCAATCCGTACCAGCTCAACCGCCTGGTCGACGGCCAGCGCGAGGGCTGAGTCTTTCACCACCCGGCAGACGAAGCGGGCTTCTCCGGCGACAAGGCTTCGCGAGGGCGCTGTAAACCCCTCCTTGGGCGCTACCTTTGCCATCTGACCGCCATGGATGGCGGAAATGCCGGCATGGGAGGGATCACTTTCCGGCCCTGGCAAAGGACCCTCGCTTCGCCTTGTCCCCGGCGCCCACCATTGCTGGAGTTTGGAGGAGATGAGCTCTAAGCGGTGCTAGCGCAACCCACGCAGGACCCCGACGGGACGGCCACGGCCGTCCCGTCGCTGTTTCAGGGGGGCGTCTCCTCCCCCGCCACGCCCTCGAAGGGACGCGCCGCCAGCTCCCGCAGATGATCGATCAGAGCCTGGGCCGCCGAAGGCAGCGCTTCGTCACGTCGCGTGATGATCCCGTAATAATCGAGCGGCTTGCCGATGATGCGCTCGAGCAGCACGTACTGACCGCTTTCCAGCGGGCGCCGCAGCACCGAACGCGGCAGCACCGCCAGCATGTCCGAATCCAGCAGCAGCTGCAGCGTGGTCTGGATCGAGGTGGTCTCGACCACATTGTCCGGCGAGGTCACGCCCTCGGCCGCCAGCGCCGCCTCGAACACGCCGCGCATCGGGCTGGTCATCGGGTGCAGGATCCACGGCCAGCGGCTCAGCGTTGCCAGATCCGGCATGCCGTCGCCCGCCGCCAGGGGGTGGCCGCGTCGAACCACGACCCGCAGCGGCTCGTCGCGCAGCGGCTCGAAGTCGAACTGGTTGTGCTGGCTGACATGGGTCAGACGGCCGATGACCAGGTCGAGCCGCCGATACTCGAGCTCGACCAGCAGCCGGTCGCTGGTCTGTTCCTGCAGGTGGACGGAAAGCCGCGGACGCTCGCGCTTCAAGCGGGCGATCGCCGCCGGCAGGATCTCCGGTGCCGCCGCCGCGATCGCGCCGATCAGCAGGCGTCCGTAGCCTCCCGCCCGCCGGTCATTGATATCGCTGACCAGTCGGTCCGCCTCGTTGAGCAGCCGCCAGGCATGGCGGATCACCGGCTCGCCCAGCTCGGTGGGCAGCATGGCACGCGGCAGCCGCTCGAACAGCGCGAAGCCGAAGAAGCCTTCCAGGTCGCGCAGCATCTTGCTCGCCGCCGGCTGGCTCAGGTGCATGGCACGCGCCGCGGCATGCAGGTTGCGGCTGCGATCCAGCGTGGTCAGCAGCACCAGATGCTTGAAGCGCAGCCAGCCAAAAAGATGGGTGGATGACAGGGGGTCCATGGACGTCGCTCCCCGGCACGGTAACGCGCGCCTTTTGATAACCAGAAGAAATCGAATAAACAAAATTTTGATTGGAAGGTTATCGCAGTTCCCGCTTACCTTGCCAGGAGGCTTGAGTCCCGGCGACGACCGGCAACATGGCAAGGAGCAGGCATGACCACCATCACCCACCTCGACGTGCGCGACATTCGCTTCCCCACCTCGCGCGATCTGGACGGCTCGGACGCGATGAATGCGGCGCCGGACTATTCGGCCACCTACGTGATCCTCACCACCGATGCCGGCGACGGCCTGGAAGGCCACGGGCTGACCTTCACCATCGGCCGCGGCAACGAGGTGTGCGTGGCCGCGGTTCGCTCGCTGGCCTCGCGGATCGTCGGCCAGCGCCTGGAAACCATCACCGCCGAGATGGGCCGCTTCTGGCGCGAGCTGACCAGCGGCGACAGCCAACTGCGCTGGCTGGGCCCGGAGAAGGGCGTGATCCACCTGGCAAGCGCCGCGATCATCAACGCCGTCTGGGACCTGTGGGCCAAGCGCGAGGGCAAGCCGGTCTGGCAGCTGCTGGCCGACATGACGCCCGAGGCGCTGGTGCGCTGCTTGGACTTCCGCTTCGTCAGCGATGCCCTTACGCCGCAGGAGGCGCTGGCCATCCTCAAGCGCAACGAGGCGGGCAAGGCCGAGCGTCTCGCCCATCTTCGCGAATCGGGCTACCCGGGCTACACCACCTCCGCCGGCTGGCTGGGCTACTCGGAAGACAAGATGCGCCACCTGGCCCGCGAGGCGCTGGATGAAGGCTGGGAACACTTCAAGCAGAAGGTCGGCGGTGACCTCGCGGAGGACCGCCGCCGCGCGCAGATCCTGCGCGAGGAGATCGGCTGGCAGCGCAGCCTGATGATGGATGCCAACCAGATGTGGGACGTCGACGAGGCGATCGCCAAGATGCGCGACCTGGCCGAGTTCGACCCGCTGTGGATCGAGGAGCCCACCAGCCCCGACGACATCCTCGGCCACGCCGAGATCCGCGAGCGCCTGGCGCCGGCCGTCGGCGTCGCCACCGGCGAGCACTGCCACAACCGGGTGATGTTCAAGCAGCTGCTGCAGGCCGGGGCGATCGACTACTGTCAGCTCGACGCGGCGCGGCTCGGCGGCCTCAACGAGGTGCTCGTGGTGCTGCTGCTGGCCGCCAAGTACGACGTGCCGGTCTGCCCTCACGGCGGCGGCGTGGGGCTCTGCGAGTACACCCAGCACATCTCGGCCTTCGACTACATCGCCGTGTCCGGCTCGCTGGAAGGCCGGCTGCTCGAGTACGTCGACCACCTGCACGAGCACTTCCTCGATCCGGTGCGCATCGAGCGCGGCCGCTACCGACTGCCCGAGACCCCGGGCTACAGCATCACCATGCACGCCGACACGCTCGCGCGTTACCACTTCCCCGAGGGCGACGCCTGGCAGTCATGAGCGCATCCGCTCATGGCGTGTTCGACCAACGATCAAGTCTCGTCGAGCGCCGAAGTCGTGTAGGTTCAACATAGACAACAACGAAGCAAACATTCCTCAGCATAGTTTGTTCATTTGTGACCGGGTCGCGGCACCTGCCCGCCCGGCCCACACGCCACGTGTCTTGCACACGTCAGCCACACCAAGGAGCCAAGCATGAAAACAACCACAATGACCCGCGTGACTTCGCTGATCGGCGGCGCCCTGCTGGGCCTGACCGCCCTGCAGGCCAGCGCCGCCAGCGAGATGCCGCCGATCCCCGCCGTCCAGGGCGATGTCGTGAAGGCCGACGGCGACTTCAAGATCAAGTTCAGCATCGGCACCACCCAGTCCGGTGCCCAGTATCGCGGGCTCGAGTACTTCGAGAAGATCGTCGAGAAACGCAGCGACGGCCACATCCAGGTCGAACTGTTCCCCGGCGCGCAGCTGGGCGACGACCTGCAGGCGGTCAGCGCCCTGCAGTCCGGTACCCTGGAGATGACCGCGCCGTCGACCTCGCCGCTGGTCAGCATGTTCCCGAAGTTCGCCCTCTTCGACCTGCCCTTCCTGTTCCCCACTCCGGAAGTCGCCGACGAGGTGCTGGACGGCGAGATCGGCCAGCAGATGCTCGAGGACGCCTCGACCAACGGCCTGGTGGCGATCGGCTGGGCCGAGAACGGCTACCGTCAGCTGACCAACAGCCAGCACCCGGTCAGCTCGCCGGCGGATCTCGACGGCCTCAAGATCCGCACCATGCAGAACCCCATCCACCTGGATATCTGGCGCACCCTGGGGGCCAATCCCACGCCGATGTCCTTCGCCGAGCTGTTCACCGCGCTGGAACAGGGCGTGGTCGACGGCCAGGAGAACCCCTGGATCACCATCCAGTCCTCCAAGTTCAACGAGGTGCAGGACTACGCCACCGAGACCAACCACGTCTACACGCCGTTCATCACCCTGGTGTCGGAGCGCTTCTGGAACAAGCTGCCGGCGGACTACCAGCAGCTGCTGCGTGACGCCGCCAAGCAGATGGGTGACTACGAACGCCACGTCAGCCGCACCATGAACGACCAGATCAAGCAGGAGCTGGCCGACTCGGGCATGCAGATCACCGAGCTGACCCCGGAGCAGATGAAGACCTTCCAGGAGACGGTGGCCCCGGTCTACGACGACTGGCGCGACAAGATCGGCGGCGAGCTGATCGACAAGGTCCGCGCGGTCTCCCAGTAATCACCGACCGGCGTCGGGCGGGCCCTGTCGCTCGCCCGACGCGCCGTATCCGGAGGGCGCCATGAACGCATCCCACTCCTCCCGCAGCGCGCTCGCCCTGCTCAGGACCACCCTGGAGATCGCCGTCGGCCTGCTGGTGCTGGGCGTGGTGTTCTGCGTGGCGGCCAACGTCTTCGGCCGCTTCGTGCTCAACTACTCCTACGCCTGGGCCGAGGAACTCTCCCGCGTGCTGTTCATCTGGCTGGTGCTGCTCGGCGCCGGGCTGGGCAGCATCGATCGCGAACACGTCGCGGTCACCTATTTTCAAGACAAGGCCCCGGCGTCGCTGCGCAAGCTCTTCGCCCTGCTGTGCATCGCGGTGATCTATATCGTCTGCGTGTGCATCCTGCTCGGCTTCCGTGACCAGCTGTCGGGCTTCACCAGCGCCACGCCGATGCTGCAGATCCCCAGGACCGTGCTCTACAGCGCCATGCCGGTCATGGCCGTGCTCACCCTGATCGCCAATACCCTGGCGCTCGTCAAGCTGTTGCGGGGGACCGCCTCATGATTCTCTGGAGCATTCTCGTCGGGCTGGCGATCTGCATCGTCATCGGCCTGCCGATCTCGTTCGGGCTGGCGGCGATCAGCCTGTTCATCTTCTTCGCCGCCGACTACTCGCTGTCACCCATCGTCGCCCAGGCGGTCAACGGGCTCGACTCCTTCCCGCTGCTGGCGATCCCGCTGTTCATCCTGGTCGGCGAGGTGATGAGCCAGGGCGGCATCGCCCAGCGCCTGGTGCGGCTGGCCAGCGCTCTGGTGGGCTTCGTCGCCGGCGGGCTGGGTCAGGTGGCGGTGCTGACCTCGATGTTCTTCGGCGGCATCAGCGGCTCGGCGGTGGCCGACGCCTCCGCGGTGGGCAGCATGATGATCGAGCCGATGAAGCAGCACCGCTACAGTGGCCCGCTGGCCACGGCGATCGTGGTCGCCGCCTCGGTGGTGGGCATCATCATTCCGCCGTCGATCCCCATGATCCTGTTCGGGGTGGTCACCAACACCTCGATCTCGCAGCTGTTCATGGCCGGCATCGTGCCCGGCGTGCTGATCACCCTGGGGCTGGCGGTCACCACCTTCCTGCAGGCCCGCAAGACCGGCAAGGGCCAGCCCTTCGAGCTCCGCGAGCTGTGGCTGGCACTCAAGGATTCGCTGCTCGCCCTGCTGCTGCCGGTGATCATCGTCGGCGGCATCCTCTCCGGGGTGTTCACCCCCACCGAGAGCGCGGCGATCGCCCTGATCTACGCCATCGCGGTGTCGATGTTCATCTACCGCAGCCTGTCCCTGAAACGCTTCTTCCGGCTGTGCATCGCCACCGGCCGGCTGACCGGCGTGGTCATGCTGCTGCTGGCCTTCGCCAGCGTGCTGGCCTGGCTGCTGACCGCCAACATGATCCCCCAGCAGCTGGTCGTCAGCCTCTCGGCGATCACCGAGAACAAGCTGCTGCTGCTCCTGCTGCTGTCGCTGTTCCTGCTGGTGGTGGGCTTCTTCATGGACCTGACGCCGGCGATGGTGATCCTGGCGCCGCTGATGACGCCGGTGGTGGTCAAGCTGGGCATCGACCCGGTGTACTTCGGCGTGCTGATGTCGTTCATCCTCGGCCTGGGGCTGATCACCCCGCCGGTCGGCACGGTGCTCTACGTCGGCTGCGGCGTGGGCAAGGTCGGCATGGAGCATCTGGTCAAGAGCCTGCTGCCCTTCTACCTGACCCTGTTGCTGCTGCTGGCCGCCTTCCTGCTCTTCCCCGGCCTGATCCTCTGGTACCGGTAACGCCGCACAGGAGCCCGCCATGCCTTTCGATTCCGCCACCCTGAAGGCCTTCCTCGTCGAGCGTCTCGGCGAGGCCGGGGTCATCGACGACCCCGCCGACCTGCCCCGCTACACCACCGACTGGGCCGGCGATCGCCGCGGCGAGCCGCTGCTGGTCGCCCGGCCGCGCACCACCGAGGAAGTCGCGGCGGTCGTCGCCCACTGCCACCGTCACGGCATCCCCATGGTGCCCCAGGGCGGCCACTCCGGGCTGGTGGGCGGCGCCCTTCCCGACGCCGAGCGCCCGGAGCTGGTGATCAGCCTCGAGCGGCTGAACCGGATTCGCACCATCGACCCGCTCAACTTCACCCTGAGCGTGGATGCCGGCTGCGTGCTGCAGACGGTCAAGGACGCCGCCGCCGAGCACGACTGCGACTTCCCGCTGAGCCTCGGCGCCCAGGGCAGCTGCCAGATCGGCGGCAACGTCGCCACCAACGCCGGCGGCCTCAACGTGCTGCGCCACGGCATGATGCGCCAGCTGGTGCTGGGTCTGGAGGTGGTGCTGCCCGACGGCCGGATCTGGGACGCCATGCACGCCCTGCACAAGGACAACCGGGGCTACGACCTCAAGCAGCTGTTCATCGGTGCGGAAGGCACGCTGGGCATCGTCACCGGCGCGGTGCTCAAGCTCGCTCCCCGGACGCCCAATACGCGCACCGCCCTGGTGGCCGTGCCCGACGTGGCCGCGGCGATGGCGCTCTACGGCCAGGCGCGGCGCAGTTGCTGCGACCTGCTCAGCGCCTTCGAGCTGATCCCCCGCGCCTGCCTGGAGCTCGCCTTCGAGGCCGATCCCTCGCTGCCCGATCCGCTGGACAGCCCCTACCCGGTCTACGTGCTGCTGGAGGTCGCCGCCAGCGGCCCGCTCGATCTCGACGCCATGATCGAGCATCTCTTCGAGACCGGCATGACGGCCGGGCAGATTCTCGACGGCGTGCTGGCCGGCAGCGACACCCAGGCCGAGCGCCTGTGGCAGATCCGCGAGCGCATGGTCGAGGGCCAGCAGCGCCGCGGCGAACACCTGCGCACCGACATCGCCCTGCCCATCTCGACGCTGGCCGACTTCTTCGCGGACGCCAGCCGGCTGATGGCGGAGCGCTCGCCGGACACCACGGTGATCGCCTACGGCCACATCGGCGACGGCAACCTGCACTTCAACCTGCTGCCACCGCCCGGGCTCGAGCTGGCCGACAAGAAGGCCCTGCTGCACGATCTGGAGGCCGAGCTGTTCGCGCTGGTCGACGCCCATCACGGCAGCATCAGCGCCGAGCACGGCATCGGCCGGGTCAAGCAGGCCCCCTACCTGGCCGGCCTGGCGCCGGTGGAACGCGAGCTGCTCGAGGGCATCAAGCGGCTGTTCGACCCCGACGAGTTGATGAGCCCGGGACGCATCCTGCCCCGGCGCCAGTGACAGGCCGGCCCCGGACGCCGCCGCGGCAGCCGGGGCCGGCCACTCGTTCTTCCACCCGCCTTTTCGCCTCTCCCCGCGCGTGTCCACGCCCCCCGACGAAAAGCCAATGCCCGCCGCACCGCCGGGTATGGCAAGTCGTCACCGGCTGTACCATACTCGACATGACAGTCACGCTGTTAACCTGTCATACAATATGTCAGCCAATGACACCGCCACCATGAGGCCGCCATGCGACTTCGAGACAAGACCGCCCTGGTGACCGCCGCCGGTCAGGGTATCGGCAACGCGACCGCGCGCCGTTTCGCGGCCGAGGGCGCCCGCGTGCATGCCACCGACATTGCCACCGACAAGCTGGAAAGCCTGGCGGACGTGCCCGGTATCGAGATCCACCGGCTCGACGTGCTCGATGCCCGGGCCATCGCGCAACTGGCCCGGTCCCTGCCCGGGATCGACATCCTGTTCAACTGTGCCGGCCATGTCGCCAGCGGCTCGCTGCTCGACTGCGACGAGGACGCCTGGGAGCGCTCCCTGTCGCTCAACGTCACGGCCATGTATCGGATGATCCGCGCCTTCCTGCCCGGCATGCTGGACCGGGAGCACGGCAGCATCATCAACATGGCCTCGGTGGCCTCGAGCCTGAAGGGCGTGCCCAACCGCTTCGCCTACGGCACCACCAAGGCCGCCGTGCTGGGCCTGACGAAATCGGTGGCGGTGGACTATTTGACCCGGGGCATTCGCTGCAACGCCATCTGCCCGGGCACGGTGAGCTCGCCCTCGCTGATGCAGCGCATTGCCGACCAGGCCGCCGAGCAGGGGCGCAGCGAGGCCGACGTGCATGCCGAGTTCATCGCGCGCCAGCCCCTGGGGCGCCTGGGCACGCCGGAGGAGATCGCCGCGCTGGCCACCTACCTCGCCGCGGACGAGTCGGCCTACACCACCGGCACCTTCTCGGTCATCGATGGCGGCTGGCTGGCCTGATCCCGCTGGACCTCTCTCGACTACACGCTCGACCACAAGGAATCTCAACGCATGAAACTGCTCCGCGTCGGCCCCCCGGGCCAGGAAAAACCCGCCCTGCTCGCCGAGGACGGCACCCTTCGCGACCTGTCCGGGCAGATCGACGACCTCGCCGGCGACGTGCTGGCGGCCGCGCGACTGCGCGAGCTGGCGGCACTGCCGATCGACAGCCTGCCGGTGATCGAGACCGACACCCGCATCGGTCCCTGCGTGGGCCGGATCGGCAAGTTCATCTGCATCGGCCTCAACTACGCCGACCATGCCGCCGAAAGCGGCGCCGAGGTCCCCGCCGAACCCGTGGTCTTCAACAAGTGGACCAGCGCGGTCTGCGGCCCCGACGATGACGTCATCCTGCCGCGCGGCTCGCAGAAGACCGACTGGGAAGTCGAGCTGGGCGTGGTGATCGGCAAGGGCGGACGCTACATCGACGAGGCCGATGCCATGGCGCATGTCGCCGGCTTCTGCGTGGTCAACGACGTCTCGGAGCGCGAGTATCAGCTCGAGCGCTGCGGCAGCTGGGACAAGGGCAAGGGCTGCGACACCTTCGGCCCGCTGGGCCCGTGGCTAGTGACGCCCGACGAGATCGCCGACCCGCATGACCTGAACCTGTGGCTCGAGGTCGACGGCAAGCGCTACCAGGACGGCTCGACCCGCACCATGGTCTACAAGGTGCCCTTCCTGATCAGCTACCTCAGCCGCTTCATGAGCCTGCAGCCCGGCGACGTGATCTCCACCGGCACGCCCCCCGGCGTGGGCATGGGTCAGACGCCGCCCACCTACCTGCGGGCCGGGCAGACCATTCGCCTGGGCATCGACGGCCTGGGCGAGCAGCGCCAGCGTGTCGTGGCCGACTGAACGAGACTACCCGGGGCGGCGCCATGACCGCCCCGGGACGGAGCAACCTGCAATGAGCCAGACCATCCTCAGCGATACCTCTCAGCGCCCCAGCCTGCGCGTCCACACGCTCGACAACGTGCACGTCGCCCTCAAGGACCTGCCGGCCGGCACCGAGATCGACGACGACGGGCACACCGTCCGGCTGACGGAAGCCGTGCGTCACAAGCACAAGTTCACGCTCGCCCCGCTGGCCGAGGGCGAGCTGGTCATCATGTACGGCGTCACCGTCGGACGAGCCACCCGGGCGATCGCCGAAGGCGCCGCGATCACCACCGAGAACACCGCGCATTCCACCGACAGCCACCCCGCCCAGGCCCACCGCGACCGCTGGGCGGCCCCGGACGTGACCCGCTTCAGCGCTGCCACCTTCGACGGTTACCACCGCCCGGACGGCCAGGTCGGCACCAGCAACGTCTGGCTGGTGGTCCCCCTGGTGTTCTGCGAGAACCGCAACATCGAGGTGCTGCGCCAGTGCGTCGCCGATGCGCTGGGCGAGGACCCGTATCGCGACTACAAGCGCATGGCGCGCGAGCTGCTGCGCGGCGAGGCCGGTACCGCCGAGGACACCGCCCCCTCGCAGCCTCTCTTTCCCAATGTCGACGGCGTGCGCTTTTTGACCCACACCCTGGGCTGCGGCGGCACCGACGACGATGCCCAGGCGCTGTGCCAGCTGCTCGCCGGCTACATCTGCCACCCCAATGTCGCCGGTGCCACCGTGCTCAGCCTGGGCTGCCAGAAGGCCCAGATCGAGATGCTCCGCCAGGCCGTGGCGCAGCGCGATCCCGAGGGACTGCGCCCGGTGCACTACTTCGAGCAGCAGGCCGCCCAGGGCGAGGACGGCCTGATCCGCGAGGCCCTGACGACCATCTTCGACGGCCTGAAGGAAGCCGACCGGGTCACGCGCCGGCCGGCACCGCTGTCGGCACTGACCATCGGCGTCGAGTGCGGGGGCTCCGATGGCTTCTCGGGCCTGTCGGCCAATCCGCTGGTGGGCGCGGTCATCGACCGCCTGGTCACGCTGGGCGGCAGCGGCATCCTCAGCGAATTCCCCGAGCTCTGCGGCGTGGAACACGAGCTCATCGCCCGCTGCCGCGACGACCGTGTCGCCGAGCGCTTCCGCGAGCTGATGGATGCCTATCAGCGCCATGCTGCCGCCGTCGGCGCCCACTTCTCGATGAACCCCTCCCCCGGCAACATCCGCGACGGGCTGATCACCGACGCCATGAAGTCCGCCGGCGCGGCGAAGAAAGGCGGCGACAGCCCGGTGGTCGACGTGCTCGACTACACCGAGCCGGCCGTGCGCCAGGGGCTCAACCTGCTGTGCACCCCGGGCAATGACGTGGAGTCCACGACGGCGCTGGTCGGTTCCGGCGCCAACCTGGTGATGTTCACCACCGGCCTGGGCACGCCCACCGGCAACCCCATCGCGCCGGTGCTCAAGATCGCCAGCAACAGCGAGATGGCGCAGCGCCTGCCGGACCTCATCGACTTCGACGCCGGACCGATCATCCGCGGCGAGGCGCGAATCGACGAACTGGCCGATGAGCTGCTGCAGCTGTGCATCGACACCGCCTCGGGACGCTATCAGCCCCGGGCCGTGCGACTGGCGCAGCACGACTTCATCCCCTGGAAGCGCGGCGTCTCGCTGTAGGTTGCATCGCCACCGGCAGGCCCAGCAGGACAGGAGCAGGACATGAAAAGGGGCGCCGACTGGCGCCCCGGGTCTCTCTGGTGTCCGCTTCGGGGGTCCCCCCGCGTGTCCGCTCACTCCTCGTCGGACAGGCGCTCCTTCAGCTGCCGGTAGGTGCCGTAGTGGCGATCCAGATGGCGGCGCATCGCCGCCTCGGCGGCGTCCGGGTCGCCGGAGGCGATGGCCTCGACGATGTCGATATGCGCCTGCAGGGCGGCATGGTCCTCGCCCTCGCGCTGCAGCACATGGGCGCGACGGTCGTCGAGCCACTCCGACAGCGCCTCGTGCACGGCAGTGAAGATCGGGTTGCGGGCAATCGCCGCCAGCACGCCGTGGAAGTCGTTGTCGCTGCGCTTGAAGCGGGTATCGTCGTCGAGCGCCGCGCGGTTCTCGTCCAGGGCGCGGCGCAGGCTGTCGATGTCCTCGGCACTGGCGTGCTGGGCCGCGTAGCGCGCCATGGAGATCTCGAACATGGCGCGGGCTTCCTGGAAGTACTGCTGCCCTTCCGACTGGGCGAGCAGCTGGCGGGTCACGCCGGACAGCCGCGCCATCACGGCCTCGGCGGTGGGCCGGATGACCCGGGCGCGCGTGCCGCTGTTGATGGCGATGAGCCCCAGACGTTGCAGGTAGAACAGCGCCTCGCGCACCGCCGGCCGGCCGACGCCGAACTGCTCCATGAGCTCGCGCTCGGCGGGCAGTTGATCGTCCGCCTTGAGCCGCCCCTCGAGGATGTCCCTCTCGAGCTGTTCGGCCACCTGCTCGGACAGCGTCTTGCGCTCTACCTTGTACTTCGTCATTCGCTGCGACTCCTCGCCAACCGTGTCTGCGCCCTATGGTACTGCATTGTCCCCCGGTCAGGTCAGCGGCAACGGCTCCACGTCCAGCGCCTCGGCCAGTTGTCGATAGGCCGCGACGTTGGCCGAATCCAGCGGGATCCCCTCGGCGTCCCGCTGCGCCTGACAGCGCCATTCGCGGTCGCCCGGCGCAAGCACCTCGCGACCCGCGCCGGCGGGCTGGGCGCGCAGGTCCTCGAGATAGGCGGCGATGGCCCGCTCGTAGGTCTCGCGCGCCACGAAGGCGCCGGGGTTCATGACCAGGAAGAAGTGCCCGATGCCCCGCGGGGTGTGCATGTCCTCGCCGAGCATCGGCAGCAGGCGGAAGCCATGCAGCATGCCCGACAGGCTGGCGCTGAGCACCTCGACCATGCCGGCCAGCGCGGCGCCCTTGAAGCCGAAGTCGGCACCGCCCAGCGGCAACAGCGAGGCGGCCGTGTGCGGATCGGTGGTCAGGCCGCCCTGGTCGTCGACCACCACGTTGGACGGCAGGGTGCGGTCGATGGCGCGGTACTGCTGGACGCGATTCCAGGGGATCGAGCTGGTGGCCATGTCGACCAGATAGGGCTGTCCCGAGGCCACCGGCGCCGCGAAGGCGATGGGGTTGGTGCCATGGAAGGCGTTGGTGCCGTCGTGCAGGTTCACCAGGGCGTCGGCGGTACAGAACGCCATCCCCATGTAGCCCCGACGGGCGGCTTCCAGCGCGTAGCAGCCGGCGGCGCCGAAATGCGACGAGTTGCCGACCGCCACCGCCCCCATGCCGGTCTCCTCGGCCATCTCGATCGCCCGGTCGATGGCCCGATACCCCGCCGGATGGCCGAGCCCGTCGTCGGCGTCCAGGTAGCCGGTCGCCGGCAGGCGCCGCGTGAAGCGCATGGCCGGCCGGGCCTTGATGCGCCCGCCCTGCAGCGCCCGGATGTAGTGCGGCAGCAGGCGCAGCCCGTGGCTGTCGGTGCCCATGCGGGACGCCGTCAGCAGGGCCCGGGCGACCGCCTCGGCGTCGCTCTCGTCGACGTCGCAGCGGCGCAGTGCCTCGCGCATGAAGCGCCCGAGCTCCTCCGCGGGGACGCGGGCGGCGATATCCTGGGTCATGGTCAAGGCTCTCCTTAGCGATAGATCAGTGTCGGCAGCCACATGGACAGCGCGGGAATGAAGGTGACCAGCAGCAGCGCCAGGAACAGCGGCACCAGAAACGGCAGCGTGCCGCGCATGCAGCGCTCGAAGGGAATGTTCGACACCCGCGACAGCACGTAGATCACCATGCCCACCGGCGGCGTGAGCAGGCCGATCATCAGGTTGAGGACCATGATCACGCCGAAGTGCACGGGGTCGATGCCGGCGTTGACCGCCACCGGCAGCAGGACCGGCACCAGGATGGTGATGGCGGCGATGGTTTCCATGAAGCAGCCGACGATGATCAGCACCAGGTTGATCAGCAGCAGCACGGCGACCGGGTTGTCGGCGATCGGTCCGAACAGCGCCACGACCTGCTGGGTCACCTGGTTGCTGGTCAGGATCCAGGCGAAGATCGAGGCCCCGGCGACGATCAGCAGGATGATCGCGGTGGTTTCGATGGTTTCCATGCTGACCTGCACGAGACGCCGCCAGGTCAGGGTGCGATAGACCACGGTGCCCAGGAACAGGGCGTACACCACCGCGGCAATCGCCGCCTCGGTGGGCGTGAACATGCCGGTGATGATGCCGCCGACGATGATCACCGGCGTCAGCAGGGAGAGGAAGGCCCGGGCGAAGGTGACCCGCAGCGTCTTCAGGGCGAAGGTGGTGTCGCGCCGATAGCCGCGCCGCCGCGCCAGGATGGCGATCATCACCATCAGCACCACGCCCATCAGCAGCCCCGGCACCAGGCCGGCCACGAACAGCTGCCCCACCGAGGCGCCGGCCATGACGCCGTAGATCACCATCGGCAGGCTGGGGGGAATGATCGGCCCGATGGTCGACGAGGCGGCGGTGATGCCCACCGCGAATTCCTGATCGTAGCCGGCGTCGCGCATGGCCTTGATCTCGATGGTGCCCAGCCCGCCGGCGTCGGCCACCGCCGCCCCGGACATGCCGGAGAAGACGATGCTCGCCCCGACGTTGACGTGGCCCAGGCCGCCGCGCATCCAGCCCATCAGCGCCAGCGCGAAGTCGAAGATGCGGTTGGTGATCCCGCCGTTGTTCATCAGGTTGCCGGCCAGGATGAAGAAGGGAATGGCCAGCAGCGGAAAGCTGTCCACCCCGTTGATCATGCGGTGAGCGACGATGATGTCGGGCACCTGGCCGCTGAGATAGACATAAAGCAGGCAGGAGCCCGCCAGACAGATGGCGATCGGTACGCCCATCACCAGCAGCGTGAACAGGGTGGCGAAGAGAAAGCCGATGTACTGACCCTGCAGGGCCAGCACGACACAGAAGGCCACCGCCAGAATGGCGACGACCGGGGGAACCATGAATCGCCCGTGGCGAAGTGACAGCGTGGAGGACATTGTCGCGCAGCTCCAGGGAAGGTTATCGGTCGTCGTCGCCGGCCAGCAGCTCGCTGGTGCCGTCCCGCCAGTGGCGCATCGCCACCTGCACGGCCCGCAACAGCATCAGCAGGAAACCGGCCATGACGGCGTAGTAGAGGTAGCTCTTGGGGATATCCACCGAGACCATCATCGAGTGCGTGCGGCCGGCGAGCCCGTAGGTGATCCAGGCGGCGGCGGCGAAGAAGACGATCCGCGCCAGATCGACGAACGTCGAGAGCAGGCGGCCCATCGCCGGCGGCATGTAACGGTAGAAGAACTCGACCATGATGTGCGAGTTGCGGCGCACCGCCATGGACCCGCCGATGAAGCACACCAGGATCAGCAGGTAGCGCGCCATCTCCTCGGTCCAGGCGACCGAGTCGCCGAGGACATAGCGGCTGAAGAACTGGAGGAAGACATCGAGGGCGAGCACCCAGAAGATGCCCAGGGTGACGTAGTCCTCGATCCGGTAGTCGCGCGGGTCGAACGGGGTCTCGTCGGGTGCGGCCAGGGACTCGAGCGCCTCGCTGTCATGGGGCTGGCGTTGTTCCGTCATCGCGGTCTCCGAGTCCCGCCCGGGGCATGACCGCCGGGCGGGTAATGAAGGGAAGGCGGTGTTCACGCGGTGGCGTTACTGGCCGAGCGCCTGCAGACGGTCGTAGGTTTCCTGGTCCCAGGTGGCGGCTTCGCCGTTGTGATAGGGAATCACGGCCTCGCGGAAGGGCTTGGTATCCACCTTGTTGACGGTCACGCCCTGATCCTCGAACCAGCTCACCAGCTCTGCCTCGGACTGGCGGACATCCTGGGTGATGTGCTCGCCGGCCTCCTGGTAGACGTCGCGGAAGATCGCCTTGTCCTCGTCGGAGAGCCGGTTCCACAGCGGTCCGCCGGCGATGGTCAGCAGCGAATCGGTGATATGCCCGGTGAGATTGATGTAGTCCTGAACCTCGTAGAACTTCTTGGCCTTGATGGTCGGCAGCGGATTCTCCTGGGCATCCACCACGCCCTGCTGCAGCGCCAGATAGACCTCCGAGAAGGCGATCGGCGTCGGGTTCGCGCCCACGGCCTCCGGGAACATCATGTACATCGGCGCGTTGGGCACGCGGATCTTCAGCCCCTTCATGTCCGCGGGGGTGTTGATCGGCTTGTTGGAGGTGGTGTGACGCTTGCCGTAGTAGTTGAGCGCCAGCGGCACGTTGCCGGTCGC
>Ga0209300_1000498_pt1 | contig 19773 bp, 17 predicted proteins | sample Shrwel_input2_RT_FD_187535 | JGI IMG/M metagenome (GOLD analysis project Ga0209300, IMG submission 187535) | Subsurface microbial communities from deep shales in Ohio, USA - Utica-3 well 1 S input2 RT (SPAdes) (version 2) ... | reverse complement strand
ACTTGAATTGCATTATCGTGAAAAGGCACAAACTTCAGCAAACCGATTGGCAGTAGTTGAAAAGCCACTGGTCTCAAGAGTTCTGGCAGTGTGCGGATTGTTGATGAAAGGGGGCTACAGTAACGCCAGTGGTATTCGGTCTGCCATTCGGGATGTTGTTGGGTGATGTGGGTGACTGAGCTGTGCAAACCTTACTCAACGAAATTCTCCCCCAGATCCAATCGAGAATCGCAAGCCCCATGTTCAACAAGACGCATGCGATGGAGTGGCTGCAGCACGGGTATGGTTTGCAGAGTACGGTTTCTCTGACAACTGCCAAGCGCCTCGACAGCGCGCTGGAAAAGTTCACGATCCAAATTAGCGGGTTAACTTTCCCGGCGTTGTCCGACAATGACGACGTACCCACTTATCAAGTGATTCTGAGCAAACTGAAACGGGTCCGCTTCAAAGACTGCACTTTTGACTGTGACCGTCTTGAATTGCCGGGCATTACACAGTGGTTTGAAAACTGCCACTTTTCAGCAGGTTGGTCGGTATCGTGCATCGGGTGCAATCATGGCTATACAGAGCAAGGCGACTCGCTGTTCGAGGATTGTACGTTTCAAGGTTCAGTAAGCATTCACCAACCCGGTGTTGACGCGGATAGCCTTGGACAATACAGCGGTCTGTTCTGGGAGTGCTCGGCAAAGTCCCTGCTGCTTTCCAGCGTAAACCTACATACCCGGCTTTGGTACACCTCAGCTCCACCGTGGGAAAACAAGCAATACCTCGACGAGCTGGTAATCATCAATACCAATGCCGCTTGGCCTATAGAGCTTAGCCACCAGACTATCTCAACCATCCATGTCGACAGTTGTACGCTGGCAGTTTTAACCTGGGAGCGGCGAGTGTTAAAGTGCTGATGTTGATGCCCGCAGTTAACCTGAAGCGACCAACACCCCAAAACCACCCGAGCAAATCACCATGAACATCAACCTCCTCTACCTGGACCAAATGGTCAACAAAACCGCCGAATCGCATTTGGCCGAGTTAGGTGGTCGGGCAGACAGGGCGGTTAGTAAGGCGTTCGTGTTTCTGGCAGCCAAAACCCTGCTGGATCTGGATTCAGACGAAGAAGTTCTAGACTGCATCTACGATGGCCGGGGTGATTTTGGCATTGACGCCCTGTACATCTCGGACATTGTGGATGAGTCTTTTCACGTCAAGATTTTTCAGGGCAAGTACACGCGGCTGGAAAAAAACAATGGCACGAGTTACGAGGGCGACAGCCACTTTCCGGCCAACGATGTGCAAAAAATGGTGTCTGTGGTGCGCACCATTTTTGACCCAAACCAGACCTACCAGGCCAGCCCGCAGCTGAAGGCCAGAATTGAAGAAATTCGCTCGATTATGGTGAACGAGGGCATTATTCCCTCGATTGAAATTGTGCTTTGTAATAATGGCCTGCCAGTGAATCGCGAGGGCCAGGATTACATAGATAACGCGAATTTCCCGGACTACGTGAGCTTCCGGCACTTTAACCATGACGATTTTGTCGCGCTGTCAAAGGGCAAGAAGAAAGTTGACGAACACCTGAAGTTTGCCGGGTACCGGATAGTAGAAGACTTCAACCGCAAGCGGTTCTTCCTCGGTAAAGTGCCCGTGAGCGAATTTCACCGCATCTTTGAAAGCCGCGGCGACGTACTGCTGGAGCGAAACATTCGGAAGTTTCTGGGCACCAAAAGTAACAAGGTGAACAGCTCAATTGCTGAAACACTGCGCAGTCCGGAAAAAAACAAAGACTTTTTCTTCATGAACAACGGCGTAACCATTGTTACGTCGAAAATCACCTACAACAACCTGCAGGAAAAAGACGTGCGTGTTGATATGAAAGACATGCACATCATCAACGGCGGGCAAACCTGTAAAACCATACACACGGTGTTATCCGACAACCCGGGGCTGGATGTAAACCAGTGTTTCGTGCTGGTGAGAATTTACGAACTGGATGACGACAACGACGACATCATCAGCAAAATAACGGTCGCCACCAACTCCCAAAGCGTTGTCGATTTGAGCGACCTGAAATCCAACGACGAAATCCAAAGAACGCTGGCCCACTCAGTACCGTTACTGGGCGAAAAAGACGGAAAGCCACTGTACGTCTACCAGACCAAGCGCGGCGAAAAGGCCCCGGCCAGCGTATACACTCCCATCAGCCTGGGCGTTGCCGCCGAGGCCGTGCTTTCCGTATGGCGAGCAAAACCGAACAACGCCCGGTTCCACAAAAATAAACTGTTTGGCCAGTTGTACGATGAAATCTTCGGCAACCTGAATGCCGCGCAACTGGTGCTGGCCGTGAGCATCTGGCGGTACGTGGAAAACAAACGTAAGCACGAATCCGACAACTACATTAACGAATACCTGTTCCTGCCATACGCCTCTAACGTACTGGCGATGCAAATCGGGCATGAACTATTACGCGAAAAGGGCCTGACCCTCGCCCAGGTAACGCCGCAAAAGTTCCCGGCGATGATGGAAGCCTTCGAAACCAATAAAGAAACGTTATACAACCAGGCCCTGGCCAACACCAAACACGCCATGGAACAACTCGGCATCCAGTGCGAAGAAGCCAGCCTGCAGCGCATAGCCGCAACCTTCCGGCGGGCGGATTTGACGGTGGCGATACGGCAGCGGTTTATGTGAGGGGTAGTGGCCTGAAGCTAGTATGCAATCCCTAATCAGCCAGATCCTCCCCCAGCTCCAATCCAGAATCGCAAGCCCAATGTTCAACGAGGACCATGCGATTGAGTGGTTGCAGCACGGGTATGGCTTGCAGAGCACGGTTTCTCTGAGTACTTCCAAACGCTTCGATAGCGCTCTGGAAAAGGTCACCATAGAAATTAGCGGGTTAACTTTCCCGGCGTCGTCCGACAATGACGACGTACCCACTTACCAAGTGATTCTGAGCAAACTGAAACGGGTCCGCTTCACAGACTGCACTTTTGAATGTGACCGTCTTGAGCTGCCAGGCGTTACACAGTGGTTTGAAAACTGCGACTTTTCAGCAGGTTGGTCGGTAACGTGTATCGGGTGCAATCATGGCTATACAGAGCAGGGCGACTCGCTGTTCGAGGATTGTACGTTTCAAGGTTCGGTAAGCATTCACCAACCCGGTGTTGACGCGGATAGCCTTGCACAATACAGCGGCCTGTTCTGGGAGTGCTCGGCAAAGTCGCTGATGCTTTCCAGCGTGAACTTACATACTCGGCTTTGGTACACCTCAGCTCCACCGTGGGAAAACAAGCAATACCTCGACGAGCTGGTAATCATCAATACAAATGCCACTTGGCCCATAGAGCTGAGCCACCAGACTATCTCAACCATCCATGTCGACAGTTGTACGCTGGCAGGCTTCGATTGCCCCGGTGTCAAGGTCGATAAGCTGAGCATCAGCGATACCGAATTGAATGGCAGTGTTAACCTGGGAACCGCAGGTGTTAAATCACTGACGTTTATGGATACCACCTTCGCCCGACCGGTTAATTGTGGTAACGCCAAAATCGGGTCTTTCGTTGTATTGAGATCGGATTTTGAAAAGGTGCTGGCCTGCGGCTCAGCGGCCATTGAAGACGACGTCTGTCTCAGCTCAGTGCGTTACGCCGTCGCCCCGGATTTTCTGGATTTAGCCCTCACCGAGCAAGCTAAAGCCGCCGGCGACCGGGAAACCTTTCGGCTGATCAAACACAGCTTTGAAGCCGTTGCTAACCGCATAGAAGCCAACCGCTTCTTCGGCTTGGAAATGGAAGCCTACCGGCGGGAATTGAAAGAGCAGGAGCCGTGGTATGGCCGAGAGCGCCTGCTGGTAGGCTTCAACCACTCTGTATCCCGCCACGGACAAAGTTACACCCGGCCCTTGGTACTGTTGCTGCTAACCGCAGCCATTAACGCATGGTTGGTCGTTAATAACGACTGGCAGCTGCCCGAGGGGCTGGTAAACGAAACCGTCCAGGCAAACATACTGGCAGTCGGCGACGCTCTCAATAACTTCGCCAAGGGCTTCACACTGGCTCGCCCGGTTATGCACGACAATATGGAATTCGCCAGCCTGGGGCTCGCACTGTTAATGTCTACATTTCTGTGGCACTTTTTGGTGGCGGTGCGGCGGTTTCGGCGGGGGTAGGTGGAGCATGGTGGCCTCTCCGGAATAGGCGCACTTTTTTGCTCACAAACTGGCGACAGGGACAGGCCTCGATGATGTTGGCAGGAGGGAGCTGTGTTTGGAATCTGGGAAGTAAATGTAGTACGTAGGAGGGGGCGGTTTAAAGGCGTAGTATGTACATTACTGAATTTACTTTATTCTCGGTGACCCATGGCGATTGAAGACGACAACACAGAGCTGCCTAAACAAGAGCTATCTGAAACCGGTGAGCAAATCGGTATAGAGCAGGATGCAGATGAGGACCTCATCGAGCCTTTCGATCCTAGCAAAATTACCATAGAGCAAAAAGCCGTGCCTATGGACACCATTTTACGGCGCTTAAAGCAAGGCACGTTGATACTGTCACCTTCCTTCCAGCGTAAGGAGGTATGGAATGCCAGTAAAAAAAGCAGACTTATCGAGTCCATCATGCTTAACATTCCCTTGCCTATGTTTTATGTGGCGGCAGATGATCTGGGAAAATGGGAAGTTGTTGACGGGTTGCAGCGCCTTTCAGCCATTCGTGACTTTTTACATGGTGACAAAGATGGCGTTTTACTGAAGCTCAAAGAGCTTGAGTTTCTAAGCAAGCGCTTTGATGGTAAAACTTTTAAGGCGATAGAGAACAACCCGGAAGATCAAAAGATCGTAAACACACTACTGGAAACAGAAATGCGTTTTACGATCATCAACCCCGGCACACCGGAAGCAGTTAAGCGCAACATCTTCAAACGCATTAACACCGGCGGCATGCCACTAACCGCGCAGGAAATTCGCCACGCGCTGTATGAAGGCCGGTCATCCGAATTACTGCAAGAACTGGTGGTAGCAAATGAATTTATCAATGCTGTTGGTCGGCGAATTGATGATAGCCGCATGGGTGCCAGTGAGCTAGTGCTCAGGTTGTTGGCTTTTATGGTTATGGAGAGAAGTGCTTACAAATCAGGCATGGATGAGTGGTTAAGTAATACCATGCGTTTGCTCAATGAATTCCCCCATCCCAAGGCCGATGTCGTTAGCATGATATTCAAAGACAGCATGCAGCCTAGTTTAAAAGTTCATAGTCTTGAAGAAATAAAGCAAAACTTTAATCTTGCCATGCAGCGGGCAGCCCAACTTTTTGAAGGGCACGCCTTCCGAAAATCTTTACCGGGCGATGAAAGAAAATCACCTATAAACAAATCATTGTTTGAAGTCTGGGGCAACATTCTTGCTGAAATGACTAGTGCAGAGTTCGAGCAGCTGGTCGCAGAAAAAGAGCGCTTTTTCACGGAATACCGAAACCTGCTCAATAAACCCGATTTTGTGAACGCTATCAGTCGCCATTCATCTTCACAAAAGGGTGTGCTGGACAGCTACCAGGGTGTGACGCAATTGGTTCTAAAATTCTTAGGGAAAGAGAATGATTAAATACCTATCAATCACCAACTTTAAATCCTTCGTGAAGGAATCACTGGAGTTGGCACCTTTTACTTTGCTTGCGGGTTTGAATAGCAGCGGTAAAAGTTCTGTTATCCAGGCGCTCAGAATGCATAATGCCGCGCTTTTCGGAAAAGCTCCCCTGCTGACAGGGCACGGGGGGCTGGATGAACAGCGCTCACGCTTTTCAAACCCTAAAGAAAGTGTGAAAGTGGAGTTGTACTGGCAGGATGGACAAACTAGTGAGTTAGTCCTTAACGACAACTACCTTACAAAGCCAGAAAAAGGTCCGGAATTTTTTTATGTTGGGGCAGACCGCTTGGGGCCACAGCCTAACCTGCCAATTGCTGGAGATTTGTTAACGAGCCCGCACGTGGGAGACCGGGGTGAATTTGTTTTTGATTTCATTACACGCCTGGTTGAACAGGACTATGTTCTTCCTGATTTATTGCGTCATAAAGATGCACAAAGTATGACTTTTGAACATGTGTTGCAAGGTTGGCTTTCCGAAATATCACCTGGCGTAAGGTTCACCTTTAACCGCCTCAAAAAAGCAGACATCACTCATGCTGAAGTAGATACCTTTAGGCCTACTAACGTGGGATTTGGTTTAAGTTACACCCTGCCCATTATTGCAGCCGCCCTAGGCTCAGTGGCACGTCCGGTTAGTGAAGAAGGCAATGACCAATGGGTAAAAGAGTGGGAAACCCGAAAAGATAAAAACGGGGTACTGCTGGTGCTGGAAAACCCGGAAGCTCATTTGCACCCCAAAGGGCAAACAGCAATGGGCCGCTTATTGGCTTTGTGTGCTGCCCAGGGTGTACAGCTTGTCGTGGAAACACATAGTGAACATGTAATGGACGCCCTCCGTATTGCCGTTAAAAATCAGGATATAGGTAGCGATAAGGTCAAGTTTCACTATCTCTCAAAAATTAATGACACACCCACTCGGGTACAGTCGCCAACACTGAGTGATGATGGCAAGCTCGATTACTGGCCGGAAGGTTTTTTTGATCAGACACTGAAAAACAGGGCCATTCTTGCCAGGAGAAGTTAATCAATGGATTTGATTTTTTGCATCAACACAAATAGCTTCCCAGCAGGAAACCAACAAAGTGGTCAATCGTTGTTTGATGATGCGATACAAGGCGTACTGGCACTAACCGAGCACGGTCAAGATCGGTGTCAGTTTTATTATGATTCGAATGCTGAGCCGTTACACGCACTGGAGTTGTCCAAGGGCTTCACCTATGAAGACTTCCTTGATGCCTCGGAGCCTGACCTTCAGCTTTTTTTGCTGGAAGTTGAAGATAAAAGCCCGGCTCTTGATGCGCTCACCTCGGACCAGATTGACGAGATGGCAGCCTATAGGCTTTACCTTTCGGGGCAGGCAATGGACCCGTTCCCCGATGTGTATTCGCTGGCTTGGGTTACTTCAGGCTATCTCCTGAGCCTTGCTACGGAACCCAAGTGGTGCAATGAGACAATAAAGGTCTGCAAAGCAGATGAACAAGGTCGATTTGTTGATGACCTTCTTCTACTAAAAAATGTAGCTCACGAAGATCACGGAAAACATCACTATGATCAGCTCCATGCTATCGATCTGGATGGAATTCTGGCTGATCATCATGCCTCGGAAGAATTCAAGGAATGGTTTACTCAACTGGAAGCGGCCAACCAGAAAATAGTCGCTGAAAAATTGAAACTAGCCGTGGAGAAAGGGTTTCAGGGCGGCAAGCCATTGTTTGATAGTCTGAATAATAGCGACGCACTCAGGGAAATACGCTGCTCTGCTTATGCGGGAGGCGCTATCAGAATGCTTTTTAGGCACCATGCAAACGCAAACTACGTACTGTTGCTTGGGTTTATTAAACATAGTGACAGTGAAGGGTATGCCAAGCATATCCCCAGTGCTGAGAGGATCTACAGAGGAATGACTGCTTAATGCCATTTGAGTCTGCTCATTCCGATTTTCAACTCGCATGTTCCAGTTTTTTTCATAGCGTAAGCCCTGATAAATGACCGACCTCTACCACGGCTACCCAGTCTTCATCTGGCAAGCACTGCTCAATCTGTCTTCCCTGGTGATTGCCGGCTTGTTGATTGCCTTCGTCACCACCTTTTACCTGAAGCGCAAAGACGAAAGCATTCGCGTTGCCGGGGTTATCCTGGAAAAGCGGGTAAATGCCCAGCACGAAATCCTTCGTTACATGGAAGATTCGTCCCAAAAGCTGGAAATGCAGCAACCCGCTGCATCAGCGATGAAAGAGGTAATGGAAGACCACGGGCTGGCGTTGCCGTATAGTCCTCATATTCAGTACGCCGACATTTTCTCTTCCGTTGATAAATATCGTCAGTTCTTCCAAGATTTCGAAGAGCTGTTTGCCAAGCACAAGCTGTGGCTGGACAGCAAAGTGCGCCACCAAATGCTTCTGATGCAGGCATACTTTGCAGCAATCAATGCGTCGTTACTCACGTTCAACCGGTTACCACTACCCGCAGGTATGGTCTTGGCGCCAGAGGAAATGGAAGAGCTCAGCAACCAATTACTGTTCATACTCGGCGCCGCGCTGGATGAAGAATTCAACCAATTGTTGATCGATCTGGAAGTGCTGATGGTCAACTCCATCTACAAACTGGACCTCAGCCGCCCCAAGAAAAGCTTCCTCGCGCAATGGCGCGAAAATAAAGAGGGGAGAAGAGTAGAGGCGTTCTTGCTCAAAAAGTCGCTGATGGGGCAATACCTTCCAAAAATCGTGGTGCTCTCGATTTCGCTGTTGGAAGCGAAGGAGGGCGTTGAGATTTCGGAGCAGGACGCTAAGGCGTATTTTGGGTTGTATTCGGGCTGAGTCTTAGCATTGTTGGTATGGTGGAACTGTTGAGGTGTTTTGAAAGCCTGGGGGCAGAAAGCAGTCATAAGGAGTTTACATGTACGCGATTGCCGTAAGCGGTACCGAAACCTTTGTTAAAGATGCGAGTGCTGAGCTGGAAAGCAAGGGATTCCAAAAGGTTTCTGAAGGTCTTTACATTATTCAGTCAATTCAAGGTTTTGATGGCATTTCGCAAGGGCTAAAACATTTGAGGTCCTATAAAGAAGATAGGTCGAAAAATATCATTTATAAGACTAAGAACTTGATGAGGCAATCGTAGCTCTACATATTGTTGGTACTCGTTGAGTGAAGCACCTAATCTGATGTTCTGGAATTCCTTTCCCTGATTTGATCAGTAGAGGGCCCATGCTGGGTCAAATCTCGGTGTGGCTGGATGTTTAATCACATTTTTATGATATTTATGAAGAGACAATGATTGAAAATGCACATATTCGCAGTAATGCCGAGTTATAGGCCAGAAGAATATAGCGGCAACGTGGGAGGAGGCGAGATATCCAACAGAATCCTTTTAGAAGGTCTCGCTGCGAGAGGACACGAAGTAACTGTAGTTACATGGAATGCTGGTGGATTCGGCAGCGGTAGCCGTCAGGGCGTCAGAGTCCAGGAACTCGGAGGAAGTCATAATTCTAGGTTGTCCCGTTTGATGACACTAGCCCGGTTCCGGGGGCTAGCCCGAGATTATCTAAAAACGTTGCAAAAGCCTGATGTGATAGTGTGCGGAACCGAAGGGCTCGGAGTTGCGCTTGAGTTGACTCGTAATATGTCGGTACCTGTTGGGTTGTTTATGAGAGCGTTTGAAAACTTCGAAGCTCAGAATGGTGTCGTTGAGTCTTTGGCTCGCCGAGCCAAGACCACTATGCTTGGCGACTATGGTCCGGCCGCAGTAGCTGAGGCTAATTTCCTGCTACCAAACAGTAAGTTTTTAGAGGAATACTGCTTCGATCGCATCGGCAAGGAAGTACCTTCAACTGTAATTTACCCTCCCTTGCATTGGAAAACAGGTGCACCGTTTGATGTTACTTCCATCCAGCAGATAGCGATGGTCGGAACCAGCGAAAAAAAGGGCATTAAACTGGTTGAGTACTTGGCTAGTCAGTTTCCAAAAGTAGATTTTCGAGTTCTTGGTACCAGTGAAACGATGCAACAAAGCGGTACTTTACCACATAATCTTAAGTTTTTGGGTTGGTCGGATATCCGAGAGGAATTTTCCTGTAAGGCAGATGCAGTGTTGGTACCGTCGTTATGGGCCGAACCCTTTGGTCGGGTGGCCATCGAAGCCCTTGCCTGTGGGAAGCCTCCATTGGTTTCAGATATTGGCGGACTTCCCGAGGCAGTATCTTACGAACCTTCGCTGTGTTTACAACCCGGGAATGAGGCTGCTTGGTGCGAGGCGCTTACTCGGCTCATTGAAAACCCAGATCCATTCGTCATGGCAGCTAAACGGGCGGCATCATCCATTGATCGCTTTTCCGCAAAACAGCAAGTGGAGCGATTAGAGCAAGCCTTAATTTTGTATGTAAATAGGTTCACTTATTCGTGATAGTAAATATTATTAGCGCCTCCAAGGGTGGAGGCGCAGAGCTGATTGTGAGAGAGTTGCATCGAATTTATTTAGAGCAATCGTTGGTTGCACGGGCACTTTATTTGGATGGCGATCCGGCTGAGGCGAGAACAAATGAGGAGGTTTGGGGTGTTAACCCCCGTAGCCCAGCTAACATTTTTAGAATTCGAGCATACCTTAAGCGTTTGCAGGCAGTGTCGAGCCAAAGACTTTTAGTGCATGTCCATCTTACTTGGCCGTTGTTTTATGTCGCCCTGGCAAGCCTTGGTCTGAAAAACATCAGGCTAATCTATACTGAACACAACACTAACAATAAGCGGCGTAATATCCCATTTTTCTGGGCTCTGGAGCGCCTACTCTATGCGCGTTATACGCGTATAATTTGTATCAGTCAGGGGGTGCATGCTGCCTTGGCTAATTGGGTGGGTCCAAAGATCGCTAGGCGATTGGTAACCATCCCTAACGGCTCTCGCATATACTCACTCGCTGAGCGTGCAACGCTAGACGGTCGTTTGCCTCGGTTGGTTTCAGTCGGCTCCCTCTCATCCAGGAAAAACTTTGTCACAGCCATCCGCGCCATTTCGGAGCTGAGGGATGAAATCGACAGCTACACCATCATTGGCGAAGGCCCGGAGCGCAGGCGGCTCGAAGAACTTATCCAAGATGAGCAATTGGAAGACAAAGTAAATTTAGTGGGTTGGTCAGATGCAATAGAAACCCACTTGCATGCTGCTGACATTCAGCTCATTCCTTCTCTTTGGGAAGGCTTTGGTCTTGTTGCTGTAGAAGGTATGTCTACAGGCTTGCCTGTGGTTGCATCCAACGTTGATGGCTTGCGTGAGGTGTTGAATGAGTCTAACCCATCTGTCACGTTGATTTGTCAAGTAGAGTCAGTTGAGGAGTGGGTTTCAGGCGTTCGTAAAATGGTAGCGCAGGTGCGTTCACAAGGTGCGCAGAGTTTCGCCCAATCATCTCGTACGCAGGCTGAAAAGTTTACATTGGACGAAATGGCAGTACGCTATATGGACATTTACCAAAAATGATAATCTAAAAACTACCTCGGATACTGTGACACCAAGGAATGAATATTTGTGACCCTTAAGTTGACTTTGAATGTAAACAAGATTTGGGCAACCTATTTTTTTAGTAAAATAGGTTATATGCTGTTTGCGAATTTTGTGTATGGAAAAATGACAACTTTAGGGGATACAAGTAGGTATTTTGGTGGGCGAACTGCCTGGGAATCTGACTGGTTTTATTCGTCCACATCAATGATGGATAGCTTTGCAAGTCTTTCCGGGAGTCTGATGGGGCCTTATCTCGGTAACTTGCCTTTTATGACGCTGTCCTTTTTAGGTGTTTATTATCCGCTCTCAAAGATTACCCTATCAAAAAGGCAGCTATATTTTGTTTTGATTATGTTGTCTTTTCCTAGCTTCGGTGTTTGGACGTCTATTGCTTCTAAGGAAGCTGTCGGTGTGTTTTATCTTGGTGTGATTTTGGCAGGTTATATAGATTTGTATGAAAGGGATCCGATAAAAAATAAAGCGCTTTTTTTGCTTGCTGTTTACCTTATGCTTGTGTTCAAGGCACAGTATTCTATTGGGGTTCTTGCTTTGTTCCTTTTTACTTGGTTGGGGCGTCGATTTTCTCTTAATAGCGGATTGAAGCTTTTCACCTTTGTGGTGGCTGTCGCTATCGGTCTCTTGGCTCTTTATTTGGCTCGCGATATTATTGATAGTCTATCTAAAATGATGCCGGCTCACTTTCGCAAGGATGCTGGCTCTACCCGGGAAAATGCCATTTGGGTGGAGCAGTATGATTTTTTCAAAAATGCGGCCTATGGTATGTATATAGCCTTCGTAGGGCCTACTGTTCATGAGGCTCTTTCCAAGCCTACTCATATGCTGGCCTGGATTGAAAGCATGGTAATTTTGGGTGCATTTGGAATGTTAACCTTGAAGTATATTTTAACCGTAGCTATACGCTCAAAATTTAATGTTATGTTTATTTGTGGATTTAGCCTAGCCGCATTCTGGATTCTTTTGGTGCATTATCCGTTTGGAGCGTTGAATCCTGGAAGTGCAATTCGGTATCGAGAGTCCTTTTATGCATTTTTGGTGATTTTGTTTTTCTTTATGTACAGGAATGCGATAGTGCCTTTTTCTACCCGGAGATATAGTCGGTCGGTCAATGATTATCATGACGAGAGCGGCTATGGTAGGCCGGGAAGTGTCACATAGTGGGGCGAGGAGCAAAACGATAAACATTCAGGGTGAGATAAATTTGACCAGAACGTCCAAAAAGATACTTTTTATTGTCAATGCTCCGGAGTTTTTTCTATCACATCGACGGCCTCTAGCTGTAGCCGCGAAAGAGGACGGGTATGAGGTGGGTGTTGTTTCTGCGTTTGGCCCTGAGGTCGATAAAATTCAAGCCTATGGTTTTTCTCATCATCGAGTCGATTTTGCCCGAAGTGGCCAGAATCCGTTAGTTGAGCTGCGAACCCTGATTCAGTTGGTCAGGTTGTTCCGTCGGGAAAAACCGGATTTGGTACACCTCGTTACTATCAAGCCAGTGCTATATGGTGGGTTAGCGGCCCGCATCGCGGGGATTCCAGGCGTAGTGGCTGCGGTTTCCGGTCTTGGTACTGTTTTTGTTGCGCAATCACTGGTTGCCAGGTTACGAAAGTGGTTGGTCACTCGCCTTTACGCAATGGCGTTTAATCAAAAACGGCTTGCCGTTATCTTCCAGAACCCGGATGACCGTGACACCTTGCTTGCAACAGGTGCATTGGGGGAGGATGAAACACGGATGATTCGTGGGTCCGGCGTTGCCTTGTCTGATTACCCCCATCTTCCGGAACCGGACGGTAAACCGGTTGTGGTTATGGCTGCGCGTTTATTGAGAGATAAGGGCGTATTTGAGTTCGTCGGTGCGGCGAATATTCTTCGTGAACGCGGTGTTGACGTGGATATGAGGTTGATAGGTTCCTCAGATCCCGGAAACCCAACCAGTGTGACGCAAGCGGAGCTGGAGCGCTGGAAAGAAGAGGGAGTGGTCACACTTATGGGCTATCGCACGGACATCGCCCATCAGTATGCAGCTGCCAACGTTGTGTGTCTGCCGTCTTATTATGGCGAGGGGCTGCCTAAATGCCTGGTTGAGGCAGCGGCTTGTGGCCGCGCTGTGGTGACAACAGACCACCCGGGGTGTCGGGATGCAATTCGGCCGGACGAATCCGGGCTTCTGGTGCCGATAAAGAATGAGGTTGCGCTGGCTGATGCTATTCAGCAGTTGGTTGAGTCTCCGGATTTGAGGCAGCGTATGGGCGAAGCCGGGCGCGTACTGGCGGAAGAGGCCTTTGCTATCGAGAAAGTTGTGGATCAGCACCTTCGGATTTATGAGGAGTTACTGAGTGATGGGCAAAAACAGGTGTAAATCCTCGTGAATATCTTATTAACCGGCGCTACAGGTTTTTTAGGTAAACGGCTTGTTGATCAGATCAATCGGCAGGGAGCCCATGCGCTTACCTGTGCGGTGAGACGGTCACGCTCTGCTGAATGTGGACATGAAGTTCTTGTTGATGGCCTTCATGCAGATACGGACTGGTCCAGTGCTTTGGGTGGTCAGCCGCAAGTGGTGATTCATGCTGCCGCCCGCGCCCACATCATGAAAGAGGAAGTGGCCAACCCGTTGGCGGAGTACCGCAAAGTTAACGTAGAAGGCACTCTTAATCTTGCCCGCCAGGCTGCGAAGGCGGGAGTGTCTCGTTTTATCTATATCAGTTCCATCAAGGTTAATGGTGAACAGACTCCGTTGGGCAAACCCTTCACCGCTGACGATGTGCCGGCACCGGAAGACCCCTATGGTGTTTCCAAGCTGGAGGCTGAGGCCGGCCTGCATGAGATTGCTTCTGAAACCGGGATGGAGGTTGTCATCATTCGCCCGCCTCTGGTGTATGGGCCGAGTGTAAAGGGCAACTTCGCGAGTATGATCAAGTTAGTTGAGAAAGGGTTGCCGCTGCCCTTGGGTTCCATTCACAACAAGCGTTCACTCGTGGCTTTGGACAATCTGGTTGATTTGATCATCACGTGCACTGATCACCCCGCTGCGGCCAACCAGGTGTTTCTTGCCTGTGATGGCCAGGATATTTCCACCACTGAATTACTGCGCGGCGTTGGCCGGGCAATGGGCAAGCCTGCCCGGCTGATTCCCGTGCCCGCGGGTATGCTGATGTTCGGTGCCGGTTTGCTGGGTAAGAAAGCCGTTGCCCAGCGTTTGCTGGGTTCCTTGCAGGTGGATATTTCCAAGGCACGTAATCTATTGGGCTGGGAGCCGCCACTGTCTGTGGAGGAAGGGCTTCGGCGTTGTTTTGTTTCGGAGAATGAATGTTGATTCGGTTATTGGATTTTTTCTTTTCGTTGTTTGGTTTGCTGTTCGGCCTCCCGGTGCTGTTGGTTCTGCTGGTCGTTGGTTTCTTTGATACCGGCTCTCCGGTTTTTCGCCAGGAGCGGGTAGGGCGCAACAAAAAGCCGTTCACTCTGGTGAAGTTCCGCACCATGAAAAAAGACACCGCCTCTGTCGCCAGCCACCTGGCCAGTGCCAGTGCAATCACATCTTTCGGGCACTTTCTTCGCCGCACCAAGCTGGATGAGTTGCCGCAGCTGTGGAATGTGCTGAAAGGCGAAATGAGCCTGGTAGGGCCGAGGCCGTGTTTATTCAATCAGGAAGAGTTGATTGCCGAGCGTGAGCAGCGTGGTGTACTGGCTGCTCGGCCAGGAATTACCGGGTTGGCGCAGGTGAATGACATTGACATGTCTACGCCAAAGTTGCTGGCAGAGATGGACCAGAAGATGCTGGAGAACCTGACAGTGGGCGCTTACTTCAAGTACATCTTCATGACGGTTGCCGGCAAGGGTGCTGGTGACCGGGTGCCTGGTAAAGACTAAAAGCTTTATTAGCCACGAACGGTACGGACACTCCCGGACGAAAAGATAGAAATGCTTTTTATGTCCGTGAAAGTCTGTGTCGTCCGTGGCTAAATTCGTTTTATCTTCGATGTTTTTTGGAGTTACCCATCTATGTGCGGAATTGTCGGCGCCGTTAGCGCCAGGGACGTTACACCGTTTCTTCTTCATGGTCTGAACACCCTTGAATACCGCGGTTACGACTCCGCCGGCCTGGCATTGTTGAATGGCGGTTTGCACCGTGCCCGTTCGGTTGGCCGGGTGTCGGAGCTGGAGACGCGGGTGCAGCAGCAAGGCCTGGCCGGGCAGGTGGGTATTGCCCATACCCGTTGGGCCACCCACGGTGTGCCGGCAGAGCGCAATGCCCACCCCCATGTGTCTAGCGGTTTGGCGGTGGTGCATAACGGCATTATCGAAAACCACACCCAGCTGCGTGAACGGCTGAGTGGTTTGGGGTATGAGTTTACCTCCGATACCGACACAGAAACCGTCGCCCATTTGATTCAGGCGTGCCTGGAGGGCAAAGAGGGCGATGGCTGCGATACGCTTTTTGACGCCGTTCGCTGCGCCGTTGATTTTCTGGAAGGCGCCTACGCACTGGCGGTGATTCGTGAAGACGAGCCCGGTTCACTGGTACTGGCCCGGGAAGGCTCACCGTTGATGCTGGGCATCAGTGAGGATGGCTACTACGCTGCCTCCGATGCCTCTGCCATGGTGGCCGAAACCCGCCGTATGGTGTACCTGGAAAACGGCGATGTGGCGCGTTTGAGCCAAGACGGCGTGACCATTGTCGATGCCAACGGTGAAGAGGTTGAGCGCCCGGAAGTGACATCGTCCATCAGCGCCGATGCGGTGCAGCTGGGTGAGTTCAGCCATTACATGCAAAAGGAAATCTTCGAGCAGCCCCAGGCGCTGGGCAATACCCTGGAAATGCTTGGCGGTGCTGGCAGCCTTCAGGCCGGTTTGTTCGGGGCGGATGCCGAGGGCATTTTGCAGCAGGTGGATTCGGTGCTGATTCTGGCCTGTGGTACTTCCAGCTACGCGGGCATGGTGGCCCGTTACTGGATAGAGGCCATTGCCGGTATTCCCTGCAACGTGGAGATTGCCAGTGAGTACCGCTACCGCCGTTCGGTAGCCCGTGAAAGCCAGTTGGTGGTGGTTATCTCCCAGTCCGGCGAAACCGCTGACACCATCGCCGCGCTGCAACACGCCAAGAGCCTGGGCCACCGGCACACACTAGCCATTTGCAACGTGCCAGAGTCTGCCATTGTGCGCGAGGCGGCCCTGCGCTTTATTACCCGCGCTGGCCCAGAAATTGGCGTGGCCTCTACCAAGGCCTTCACCACCCAGCTTTCTACGCTGTTTTTGTTAACCCTGCTGCTGGCCAAGGCCCGTTCGGCACTTTCCGAAGATGATGAGAAACTGTACCTGCAGGAAGTCAAACACCTGCCGGTAGCCGTGGAAAAAGTACTGGCCCTGGAGCCGGAAATTCGCGAACTGGCCCAACGCTTCAGCCAAAAACGCCACGCCCTGTTCCTCGGCCGTGGCCGGCATTTCCCCATTGCCCTGGAAGGGGCTCTGAAGCTTAAGGAAATCTCCTACATCCACGCCGAAGCCTACCCCGCCGGCGAACTCAAACACGGCCCGCTGGCGCTGGTGGATGAGGACGTGCCGGTTGTGGTGGTCGCCCCCAACGACCAGCTGCTGGAAAAACTCAAAGCCAACATGGAAGAAGTCCGCGCCCGGGGCGGTGAGCTGTACGTCTTCGCCGACGGCGACAGCCAGGTAACCTCCGCCCCAGGCCTGCACGTGCTGCACATGCCGGAACACTACGGCGAGCTCTCCCCGGTGCTGCATGTGGTGGCGCTGCAGTTGCTGGCGTACCACGTGGCGTTGGTGAAGGGCACAGATGTGGACAAGCCCAGGAATTTGGCAAAAAGCGTTACGGTGGAGTGAGGATTATATGTCTGATGTTGTATTGGTAACCGGTGGTGCAGGTTACATCGGCTCTCACGCCACGCTGTGCCTGCTGGAAGCCGGGTATTCGGTGGTGGTGCTGGATAACCTCTGTAACAGTTCGGCCGAATCGCTGGAGCGGGTGGCGAAGATTTGCGGGCGGCAGCCGCACTTTGTTCAGGGCGATATCCGGGACACGGCGTTGGTTGAGCAAACCCTCAAAGATTATAACGTGTCGGTGGTTCTGCACTTTGCCGGGCTGAAAGCGGTTGGTGAGAGCGTCGAACAGCCGCTGATGTATTACGAGAACAACGTCGCGGGTTCTGTGTCGCTGTGCAAAGCCATGCAAGCCGCTGGCGTGTTTACCCTGGTGTTTAGCTCCTCCGCCACCGTGTACGGCGAGCCGGAGACCATGCCCATCGATGAAGACTGCCCGGCTGGTGTGCCAACTAACCCTTACGGGCTGTCCAAAAAGATGGTTGAGCAGGTGCTGACAGACCTGGCCGCCTCCGATGAACGCTGGTCCATTGCCTTGTTGCGCTATTTCAACCCGGTGGGCGCTCACGAGAGCGGGCTGATGGGTGAAGACCCTCAGGGCATTCCCAACAACCTGGTGCCTTATGTCAGCCAGGTGGCCGTTGGCAAACTCGCCGCGCTTCAGGTGTTTGGAGACGACTACCCGACTGGGGATGGCACCGGGGTTCGTGATTACATTCACGTTGTGGATTTGGCCAAAGGCCACCTGAGAGCCATCGAAGCCCTGAAAAGCCGCAAAGGCGCGCACATCTGGAACCTGGGCACCGGGGTGGGTTACTCGGTTCTGCAGGTGGTCAAAGCCTTTGAAAAAGCCTCTGGCCGGGACATTCCCTTCAACATCGCCCCGCGCCGCTCGGGTGACATTGCCGAATGCTGGGCCAACCCGGAAAAGGCCAAGGCTGAGCTTGGCTGGGTGGCTGAGCATGGTATTGAGCGGATGATGGAAGATACGTGGCGGTGGCAGAAGCATAACCCGGAAGGATACGAGACGCAGTAAATGGGAAAGGACGCTGAAGACCCGCAATTTGCTCTTCAAAAACACGCCAACAGCCTGAAAAAGCATTCTGTAAATGACTTGCTCTGCGGTGAAGGCAGCCAAGCGCGCGCCAAGGCATTGCAGCTTAGTTTCCACTCACTTCAGGTGGATTTCAGTAAGCAGCGGCTAACGGAAAACTCCCTCAACTTGCTCACGCAATGGGCCGAGAGCGTCGGCCTGGAACAAAAGCGAGATGCACTGTTTGCCGGTGAGCCAATCAACGTGTCTGAAAACCAAGCCGCGCTTCACATGGCCGCTCGCTGGCCTTCGGATGCTGCCGTGCCTGAGGGCATGGCCCCGACGGTGTCGCTTTGTGTGCAGCAGCGCGAAAAGCTGGCTGAGCTGGTTCGCCAGGTGCATTCCGGCCAGTGGCGTGGTGTGTCCGGTGAGACGTTTACCGATGTGGTGCATATTGGCGTCGGCGGTTCCGACCTTGGCCCCAAATTGGTCAGCGAGGTGTTGGGCGACACCCTGGGCCAGCGGTTTGTGCGGGCGCATTATGTGTCCACCATGGACGGCGCCCAGCTATTGCCGCTGATGCAATCGCTGAACCCGGCCACCACGCTGGTGGTGCTGGCCTCCAAATCCTTCACCACGGCCGATACCCGTTTTAACGTGCGCACCGCCTTGGCCTGGTTGTGTGAGGGCTTGGGTGTGGATGCCGGTTCCGTGTGCCTGCACCAGGTGCTGGGGGTGTCTGCCAAGCCGGAGAAGATGGACGAGTTCGGCATCCCGGAGGCCCACCAGTTGCTGTTCCCGGAAACCGTGGGTGGCCGCTTTTCGGTGTGGTCCGCCATTGGCGTGAGTGTGGCGCTGGAACTGGGGATGGCGCCGTTTGAGGCCTTGCTGGCCGGTGCCCACGACATGGATGCCCACTTTCAGCAAACGCCTCTGGCCGAGAACCTGCCGGTGCTTCTGGGCCTGGTGGGTGCCTGGAACACCCAGTTTCTGAACATCCCCAGCCATTTGTTCTTGCCCTATGACGGCCGCCTGAAAAGCCTGCCGCCGTATCTGCAGCAGCTGGAGATGGAGTCCAACGGTAAAAGCACTGGGCCGAATGGCGAGCCGGTGGCTAACGTAACCTGCCCGATTGTCTGGGGCGATGTGGGCCCCAATGCTCAGCATGCGTTTTACCAGCTGGTGCACCAGGGCTGCCATGAAGTCAGCGCGGATTTTATTGCCGTGGCCGGGCGGCCTGCCGTGGGTGCCGGTGAGGTGTCTGAGGCTTTCCAGGCACAGGAGCGGCTCACACTGGCCAATTGCCTGGCGCAGTCTCAGCTGTTCGCCCTGGGTGATGCGGCCATTACCGATGAGCTGCGCAGCACCACGGAGCTGGGTTACCGGGGCAATCAACCCAACACCGTTATATTGCTGGAAACCCTGGATGCCTGGTCGCTTGGGGCGTTGCTGGCGATGTATGAGCACAAGGTGTTCGTACAGTCCGTGCTCTGGGGCATTAATCCGTTTGACCAGCCGGGGGTGGAACTGGGCAAAAAGCTGGCCACCCGTTTGTACCAGACATTAACCGATGCTGAGGCGGGCTCAGAGCCTTCCAGCCATAACATCATCAATGACGCAGGCACCCGCCAGTTGCTGAAGCAGCTGCGGCGGTTGCGTGCTTAAGCAAGACAGAATCAGGAGTTTTTGATGAACGGAGTTCGCAAGGCGGTCATCCCGGTGGCGGGGCTGGGCACGCGCATGTTGCCGGCCACCAAGGCCATTCC
>Ga0209300_1000497_pt1 | contig 19791 bp, 18 predicted proteins | sample Shrwel_input2_RT_FD_187535 | JGI IMG/M metagenome (GOLD analysis project Ga0209300, IMG submission 187535) | Subsurface microbial communities from deep shales in Ohio, USA - Utica-3 well 1 S input2 RT (SPAdes) (version 2) ... | reverse complement strand
GCGCCAGCAGCGTCATGCCGCCGACCGTCACAGCATCGAGCGGAGTGAGCGCGACCGGCCCCTCCAGCGGCGCCAGCGGCGTCAACGCATAGATCACCAGGACCAGAACGGCCACCAGCATCAGCAGCAGGTAACGCTGCAGCGAACCGCCGTCCACCAGGGCGTCCAGCCGCCGCACCGTCTCGGTAAGCGTCTTCATCATGCGTTCGAAGACCAGCACCGAATCGATGCTTGGCAGGCCTTCGTACCAGCTGAACAGCCATCTGCGCGTCGCATAGATACCCAGCCCGCCGGCGAGCGCTACAAAGCTCATCAGCAGCGGCAGGTTGAAGCCATGCCAGATCGACAGGCTGTACGCCGGCACGTCGCCATTGAGCGTGGCACCGACCGCCGCGGCGAGCAGCGAGGCGACCGTATAGCCCGGCAACATGCCGACTACCAGACACAGCAGCACCAGGACTTCCACCGGGATCTTCATGTAGCGCGCCGGCTCGTGAGGCGGGTACTTCGGCAGGTCGATCGGCTCGCCGTTGAAGAACACGTCGTGAATGAAGCGTACCGAATAGGCGACCGAGAAGGCCCCGGCAACGGTCGCAAGGACCGGAATGGTCCAGTAGAAGCTGCCCAACAGGTGCTGCTCGAGCGTCTCGGCGAAGAACATTTCCTTGCTGAGAAAACCGTTCAGCAGCGGCACGCCGGCCATCGCCAGCGAAGCGACCATGGCGAGCGCCGCGGTATGCGGCATGTATTTCCACATGCCGTTGATCCTGCGCATGTCCCGCGTACCGGTCTCGTGATCGATGATGCCGGCGGCCATGAACAGCGAGGCCTTGAATGTGGCGTGGTTGATGATATGAAACACCGCCGCCACGGCAGCAACGCGCGAATCTAGGCCGAAGAGCAGCGTAATGAGGCCCAGGTGACTGATGGTCGAGTAGGCCAGCAGCCCCTTGAGGTCGTGCTGGAACAGTGCCATCACGGCGCCGATCAGCAGGGTCGCCAGCCCCGTCAGGCTGACCATGTAGAACCACCACTCCGACTCCGACAGGGCCGGGTACAGGCGGGCCAGCAGAAATACGCCGGCCTTGACCATCGTCGCCGAGTGCAGGAACGCCGACACTGGCGTCGGCGCGGCCATCGCCTGTGGCAACCAGAAGTGGAAGGGAAACTGCGCCGACTTGGTGAACACGCCGAGCAGGACGAGCACCAGCGTCAGTGGATACAGCGCGTGCGCGCGGATCTGATCGCCAGCCGTGATCACCTTGCTCAGTTCGAAGCTGCCGACGATATGGCCAAGCAGCAGAATGCCGGCCAGGAGCGCCAGCCCTCCTCCGCCGGTGATGGCCAGTGCCATCCGAGCACCGCGCCGGGCGTCGGCGCGATGGTTCCAGTAGCCAATCAGCAAGAACGACGAAAGGCTGGTCAGCTCCCAGAACATCAGCATCAGCAGCAGGTTCTCGGAAAGCACCACGCCCAGCATCGAGCCCATGAACAGCAAAAAGAAGCCGAAGAAACGTCCCATCGGATCTTTCTTCGACAGGTAATAGCGCGCGTAGAGAATCACCAGCAGGCCGATGCCAAGAATCAGCAGGGCGAACAGAAAGCCCAGGCCATCGAGGCGTAGCGCCAGATCGAGCCCGAGGTCGGGCAGCCAGCCCTGCCGGGCGATCAGGACTTCCCCGGCGAATACCGACTCACGCTGCGCGAGCAGGATCGAGAGGGCAGCCAAAGGCGCCACCCCCGCGCCGAAGGCACAGGCCGATCGGCCGAATCGCTCAAGCAGTAGCGGCAGGAAGATCCCCGCAAACGGCAGAGCAATGATCAGCGCAAGCGCCATGAGCGAGCCCCCTTAAGCACCCCAAGCGGGTGGCGATGCAGTTCCAGATAAGTCAACCCGACATGCCGGTCATCATGAATGGGCAGCCGATTATCCATATCGGAGACCGCAGCGCCACGCGTGGATATATTTCTAAAAGCTATTGGGCCGGCCGCCAACTTGCTCGGCAACTTGCACCACGGGTACCCGTTGCGTCAGGGGGCGACGCGACTGGTACCGCTAACGGTCAGAATGCGCACCCGCTGCCCCACGCGGAACACCTGGTTCGGCTCCACCTCCTGAACATAGGCGCGGGTGGTGCCGTCATCCTCACGGACCGTGATCTCGACGCCCTGGGCTCGGGTGATCCCCTCTTCCGCAGCGGCGCCGAGCATCCCGCCAGCCACCGCACCGATCACCGCTGCGACCGCACTACCGCGGCCGCCGCCGACACCGCTGCCGGCCACGCCACCCACGATGGCACCGGCGCCGGAGCCGATCGGCGTCTTGGTACCTTCGATCTTCACCGGCCGCAGCGACTCGATGGTGCCATAGCGAACCGTCTGAACCGCGCGCGCCTCGTCGCGCGAGTAGGTATCCCCCGTGAGGCTGGATGCACAACCGCTGATCGCAAGCGCGACGGCCGTGAACGAAGCAAGCAGAATCGAATGGCGCATGGAAAACCTCCTGACGGACGATTTGAACCGCTACCGCGACGAGCAGCGGGCTGGCTGTTAGCCGCATGGTACATGGCGGCCTGCGTCTGTACCCTACGCAGGCCCAGAATCTCTCCCGATGACTGCAATAGACACCGACATGGATTATTTCATCATAGCCATCACCACGATTGCCGGCTTGGCTTTCCACGCCTGGCTTTTCGTTCGTTTTCGTCGATGGGCTGATCGCGACCTGGCGCTCTCGATCGCCGGAAGCGACCCCGACAGGCGCAGCTGGATGCTGGATAGATTGGCCGACGCCAAGGCGCAGAAGGTTCGCCGCGGCGACTTGCAGGCCTGGCTGGAGCGCAAGGCGCTGGAATACCCGGGGCATTGACCGGGCGTGTACGGAGGCGGCCCGCCCGTCAACTGATGCGCGGGCCCGGAAGAAATCAGGGGGCCAATCGCTGGCGGTCCCAACCGCCAGCCTCGAGGCGGTAGTCGAGGCGGTCATGCAGACGGCTGGCCCGGCCCTGCCAGAATTCCATGCGCTCGGGCAGCAAGCGGTAGCCGCCCCAGTGCGGCGGGCAGTGCGGAGCCTTGTCGAGAAAGCGCTGCTCGGTTTCGGCCAACAGCCGCTCCAGCTCCGCACGATCGCGAATGACCTGACTCTGCGGTGAAGCCCAGGCACCAAGCCGGCTGCCCAACGGCCGAACGTGAAAATAGGCATCGGACTCCTCAGCCGAGACCTTTTCGACGCGGCCTTCGATACGGACCTGCCGTTCAAGGGCAGGCCAGAAGAACGTCATCGCCGCAAACGGACTGTGCGCCAACTGAGCGCCCTTGGCACTGTCGTAGTTGGTGAAGAAGGTAAAACCGCGCTCGTCCAGCGCCTTCAGCAGCAGCACGCGACAGTGCGGCCGCCCCTGCTCGTCGACGGTGGCGAAGGACATGGCGTTAGGTTCGACCGGCGCTTGCTCGGTCTGCACGGCCTGCTCGAACCACTGATGGAACAGCACGAACGGGTCCTGCGGCGCATTGGCCTCGCTCAGCCCGTCACGGGTGTAGTCACGGCGCATATCGGCCAGGGACTTGATCATCGAATGCTCCTTGTACGGTGCCGACCGGCGCAGCACAGCGCGCTGCTCCGAAGGCCTCTTGCCACGATAGGGCTGCCTAGCTTATCCGCAGCAGGCGGCCTCGCGCTTGATTCAAGGCAAAACGAAACGGACCCTGCACGGGCCCGTTTCGTTTTGAGCGATCCACCAAGGCGCTCAGTCCTTTTTCGCAGCCTTGTCGTCGACCTTCGCGACCGCCACCTGAGCAGCCGGCGCCGGCAGACTGTAGCGTGCCAGCAGCGCGAGCATACTGGCCTGGGGCGCGAGGACCATCTCGACCCGCCGATTCAGCGCACGTCCTTCCTCGCTATCGTTCGCAGCGCGAGGCATGTCCGAACCCAGCCCGCGTATGCGCAGCCGGTCATGCTTGAGCCCGCTGAGGCGGAAGATCGCCGCAACGGCGCTGGCCCGGTCACGACTGATGGTTCGGTTGATGTCCTGGGAGCCGGTACTGTCGGCATGACCAAGCACCATCACCGCGGTCTTCTCGTCATCCTCAACCAGCTTGGCTACTCGGCTGATCGGGCCGAGCGTGACCGGGAGGAGCATCCCCGGGCGATCCGGATTGAATGACGAATCGACCGGCGCGGTAACCACCAACACCTCGTCGCGACGTTCCACCTCGAAGCGACTGTCCTTCAGCGCATCGCGCAGGCGCGCCTCGTACGCATCCATCCATGCCGCATCGACCTTGACGGTAGCCGGAGCAGCCGCTGTTTCTGCGGGCTTCTCTTCATTCGAACTGCAGCCGGCAAGGGCCAGCAAGACGATCAGGGCAGCAGCGCTTTTCGGCAGAATCATGGACGCTTCCATCAGGCTTGGTGCGGCAACTGGAGCAGCCACCGCAGGTGTTCAGACAGGTGTTCAAATTGTGGACGCAAGTGCCTATTCTGCAAAGCATCCACGTTTCAAAGTGACGAGCGGTTCAAGCCAGGCAGGCCGTCGCGCATCGCGCCAGCGCCTGTGCCCGAGGATCCATCAGCACGTAGGGGCCGAGTGTATTGGTGACGAAGCCGAAAGCAAGCTCACGCTCAGGGTCGGCGAAGCCGACACTGCCGCCGGCACCCGGATGACCGAAGGCACGCGGGCCTGCACCAAAGGTGGCGTTGCTCACCGCCGGCTGGTCGAGCCAGCAACCGAGGCCGAAGCGTGTCTGCGCGAGCAGCGTCCGATCGACGCCCGAGCTGTGCTCGCGGGTCATTTCGTCGACCAGCGCGCCGTCCAGCAGGCGCCCGCCCAACAGACCGGCATAAAAACCAGCCAGCGACCGCGCATGACCATGGCCATTGGCAGCAGGCTGAGCCATACGTCGCCATTCGGGCTTGTTGCCGCTGGTCATGATCGATGGCGGATTGGTAAAGGCCAACGCGCTGATGGACTCCGGCTCGCCCAGCGTCGCACGGAACAGCCGCTGCGCCGCCGCATCGCCGAATTCGTTCTTCGCACGGGTCAGGTAAGCCACTCGATGAAACTCGCGATCATCGAGGCCAACGTGGAAGTCCAGCCCCAACGGGGTGGCGGCGCGCGAAACGATCGAGGCGCCCGGTTCGCGTCCATCCACCCTTCGCAGCAGCTCGCCAACCAGCCAGCCGTAGGTGATGGCCGCATAACCTTGGTCCGTTCCCGGCGTCCACCAAGGCGCCTGCTCGGCGAGCGCAGCCGTCATTGCCATCCAGTCGTACAACGCCTCCGGCGGCAAAGGCCGACGGATGGCTGGCAACCCCGCGCGATGACAGAGCAACTGGCGCAGCGTGATAGCGGCCTTGCCGGCTGCAGCGAACTCGGGCCAGTAACGGGCGACAGGCGCATCAAGCTCCAACTTGCCTTCGTCCACCAGCTGCAGTGCGGCAACGGCGGTGAACGCCTTGGTGCAAGAAAACAGGTTGACCAAGGTGTCATCCTGCCAGGCCTGTTCCCCGGCGTTGTCGGCCACTCCGGCCCAGAGATCGACCACCGTTTCGCCACCGACCTGGATACAGAGCGCTGCGCCGCGTGTCTGGGTTGTGGAAAAGAGTTCGGCGAAGCCGTCCCGGACAGCCTCGAAGCGCAGGTCGAAATAGCCTTGTATCTGCACGCGTGATCCTCCTGGCGATCGGTTTCAGGCATTGTTCCAGCGTATTCCAGCCAGGCAAGCCGCATTCGGCGGGCGAATGGCCAGGTCTGGGGCGAACTATTGGATTTCCCGGCGGAAAGGTGGCAGCGCGTTGAGAATGGCCTTGCCGTAACGCTGCGTCACCACCCGGCGATCGAGCAGCGTGATGGTGCCCCTATCCTGCTCGGTACGCAGCAACCGGCCACACGCCTGCACCAATCGCAGCGAGGCGTCGGGCACGGCGATCTCCATGAAGGGATTACCGCCGCGCGCCTCGATCCATTCGGCCAGCGCAGCCTCGACCGGATCATCCGGTACGGCAAAGGGAATCTTGGCAATCACCACGTGCTCGCAGTAGGCCCCCGGCAGATCCACCCCTTCGGCGAAACTGGCCAGACCGAAGAGCACGCTCGGCTCGCCGCCATCGACCCGCGCCTTGTGCTTGTTGAGTGTTTCCTGCTTGGACAGGTTGCCCTGGATCAGCACACGCCGACGCCAGTCGCGCTCAAGGCCATCGAACACGTCCTGCATCTGTTTGCGTGACGAAAACAGCACCAGCGTACCGCGCGAACCTTCGACCAGCGCCGGCAGCTCGCGGACTATCGCGGCGGTATGCGCTGCCGCGTCACGCGGATCGGCACGCAAATCCGGTACGCGCAACACACCGGCATCGGCATGATGGAAAGGGCTCGGCACCACGGCGGTGACCGTGGCTTTCGGCAGGCCGGCGCGCATACGGTAGCGATCGAAGCTGTTCAGCGCGGTCAGCGTCGCTGAGGTCACCAGCGCGCCATAGGCCACGTTCCAGAGATTGCGGCGCAACGTCTCGGCCGCGAGGATCGGGCTGGCGTTGACCTCGATATCGAACAGCGCCCCGCCCTCGGCCAGCGTCAGCCAACGCGCCATCGGCGGGCTGTCTTCGGCGTCCTGTGCGGTGAATGCCAGCCAGAGGTCCCAGTTGCCTTGCGCGCGCGTCAGCAGGCTCCCGAACAGGGGATACCATTCCTCGGCCTGGTGACTGGCAATCCCCGTCGAACCCTCACCATCCATCGCCTCCTTGAGCACTTCGGCGATGCGCGTGAACAGATCGGTCAGCTTGGCGAAGCCTTTCTTCAGCTCACTGCCGAGTTCGACCAGATGCTCGGGCACGACACCCCCAACGAAGCGATGCCGCGGCCGTTCGCGCCCTTCCATGTCCTCGCCGGCCCGGAAGTCGGCGACCTGCTCGCAGGCGCTGAACATGAACTGCTGCTGTGCACGCAGGTCACGAGCGATTTCCGGCACCGCCTCGACCAGACGGCCCAACTCACCGGGCAACGGATGCTGCGCGAGCAGCTTGGTCAGGTTCTTGTCGATCTGTGCCAGCCAATCGGCGGTCGAGCGCAAACGGGTGAAGTGGGCGAAATGGCCGATCGCCTTGTCCGGCAGATGGTGGCCTTCGTCGAAGACGTACAACGTCTCACGCGGATCGGGCAGCACGGCGCCCCCACCTAGCGCCAGGTCGGCCAACACCATGTCGTGGTTGGTGACGATGACATCGACCTTGGTCATCCCCTCGCGGGCGCGGTAGAACGCGCACTGCTGGAAGTTCGGGCAATGCCGCCCGGTGCATTGGCTGTGGTCGGTGGTCAGGCGCGCCCAGTCGCCATCATCGAGTTCCTCCGGCCAGCTGTCCCGGTCGCCATCCCAGCGATTGCCGGCCAGGCGCTCGATCATCGAGGTGTACAGCTTCTGACTGCGCTCATCGACATCGATGGCGAAGCCCTCTTCCTGAAACAACTGAGCTGTCGCGTTTTGCGCCTGCCCCTCCTGAAGCAACAGGTCGAGGCGTGACAGGCACAGGTAGCGGCCACGCCCCTTGGCCAGTGCGAAGCTGAAGTTCAGCCCGCTGTTGCGCATCAGATCGGGCAAGTCCTTGTGAACGATCTGCTCCTGCAGGGCCACCGTAGCCGTGGCGATCACCAGCCGCTTGCCGGCGGCCTTGGCCGTGGGAATGGCCGAGATGCTGTATGCCACGGTCTTGCCCGTCCCTGTGCCCGCCTCGACGGCCACCACGGCCGGCTCGCTGCTGCGCCGCCCCTCGTCGTCGGCCTGGATGGTGCCCAGCACCTTGGTCACCTCGGCGATCATCAGCCGCTGGCCATAGCGCGGTTTGAGCTGCTTGGCCTCGAGGAAGCGACTGTAGGCGCCCTGGATCTGGGACTTGAGTTCGGTGCTGAGCATGGGCGGGACTGTATATATTTTCAGGTGTTTCGCAGGGCGGCTATGATAACGCGCCCCGCCCTGATCGCCAGTGGAGATTTCCCATGCCTTTCGTCGCCCTGCCCTATGCCCTCCATGTCCTGGCCGCCGTGATCTGGGTCGGAGGGATGTTTTTCGCCTGGATGGTGTTGCGCCCCGCTGCGGGCAGTGCGCTACAGCCAGCCGAGCGGCTGCGCCTGTGGAGCGAGGTATTGCGCCGGTTCTTTGCCTGGGTCTGGGTCGCGTTACTAGTCCTGGCGCTCAGCGGCGTTGCGCTGTGGCATCTGCGTTTCGGGGCGATGGAAGCGGCGCCACGCTATGTGCATCTGATGGCAGGAGCCTTTCTGGCGATGCTGGCCATATTTCTGCGCCTCCAGTTATTGCTTCTGCCGGCGCTCAACCGTGCGGTCGAAAGCCAGGCCTGGGCCGATGGCGGCCAGGTACTCGCGCGGATTCGCCGCCTGGTGGGCATCAACCTGTTGCTCGGCCTGGCTACCGTTGTGATCGCCAGCACCCGACTGTCGTTTTGAAGGCAATGAAAAGCCGGGCACTGGGCCCGGCTTGGAAGAGGCGGCTGCGCGTTACTCCGGACGCGCCTCGACTTCGGCTTCTACGCGACGGTTGATTGCACGACCTTCCTCGGTCGAGTTGTCGGCGACCGGACGGGACTCACCGTAGCCGACCGAATCAACCCGGCTGCCGGCCACTCCGTACTGGTTGACCAGCACCTCACGCACGGCCTGCGCGCGACGCTCCGACAGCCGCTGGTTGTAAGCATCGGTACCCACCGAGTCGGTGTGACCCTCGAGCACCGTGGTGGTCTGCTGATACTGCTTCATGAAATCAGCCAGGTTCTCGATGTCGTTGTAGCTTTCGGGCCGCACAACCGCGCGGTCGAAGTCGAACTTGACGTCCAGCTCAACACGGACCGGCTCGGCCGCGGGCTCTGGCTCGGTCGGCTCGGGCATCGGCTCGACGGTTTCGACCACGGCGACGGTCTGCTCTTCCGTACCGTTGGCCCAGCAGTAGGCTGCAGCGACACCGCCACCGATCAATGCGCCCCAACCGGCATAGGTGGAGCTTTCGATAGCACCAAGGGCCGCACCGCTCACACCGCCGACTGCGGCACAGGTGGGCCAGTCCTGCTTCTGCACACCGGCACAACCGGCCAGAACGCTAGTCATGACAATCAAGGGTACAGCTGTCCGTAAAGTACTCATCGATCAAATCTCCACTTTGGGTTCTTCCAGGTGCCGCACTCGTGGTCGCTCGGCGGCCCGGTTTTATTCAGACTAGGTGCTCATAACAAAGCGCGCTAGTCTCTTGCCACTGCGAGAGGAATCCGGATTGACCCTACATCAACCCCCCACACCACAGCAGGCCCTCGCGGCCCTGCTCGAACAGCACTGCCCCGGCCGAATCCTGCTGGTCAGCCGCAGCGCCCAGCCTGCCATCGAAGCCTACGCCGCCAGCCACCCCGAGGTTCGCGTGGATCACTGCGAGCCCCCCGCTCTTCCCACTGAAATGGCCACGCAACGTTACGATATGGCCATCGTGGTGGACTGCCTAGAGCACCTGCCCAGGCACAACGGCCGCCAATTGCTTGGCGGCCTGCGCAACCTGAACAGCAATCGCCTGGCGGTGCTGGTCGACCTCGCCGTAGCCGACTGGCAACTGACCGACTTCTATGCATTGGCATTGCAAGTCAGCCAGCGCTTTCAGCGCGACGAACAGACCTTGACACTCCTGAGCTACGACCTGTTCGAATACAAGCAGGTTCCAAACTGGCTGAACGCCAAGTTCTGGGCCAACCCACAGAACTTCGGCAAATACTGGTGGTGAACATGCAGGCAAGCGATCAAGCCGGGTCGATCAGTTGCCCCTGCGGCAGCGGAGACGAGCTGGCATTGTGCTGTGGCCACTATCACGCCGGGACGCCCGCGCCCAGCGCCGAGCGACTGATGCGTTCACGCTACAGCGCCTACGTGCTGGGGCTGATCGACTATCTGAAGGCGACAACGCTGCCTGTCCAGCAGGCGGCACTCGACCTCGAGAGCATGCGGCAATGGAGCGCAAACAGTATCTGGCTGGGGCTGGAAATCGAGCAGAGCACCGTGCTCGGCGGCAAGCCGGAGCATGCACTGGTGAGCTTTATCGCGCGCTGGCACGACAGCGAAGGGGACCACGCTCATCACGAGCGCTCGGCGTTCGTACAGCGCAATGGCCGCTGGTACTTCATCGATCCGACGGTTCCGCTGAAGGCAGGCCGCAACGACCCCTGCCCTTGCGAGAGCGGGGAGAAATTCAAGAAGTGCTGCGCGCCCTTTATCTGAAAACGAAACGAGCGGCCGAAGCCGCTCGCTGTGTGCACCCGAGTCGACGCTACTTTTCCACGAACGCCCGCTCGATCAGGTAATCGCCAGGCTCGCCCATGCGAGGCGAAACCTTCAAGCCGAAGCTGTCGAGCACTTCGCTGGTTTCGTCGAGCATGCTCGGGCTGCCGCAAATCATCGCGCGGTCGTCCTGCGGATTGATCGGCGGCAGGCCAATATCGCTGAACAGCTTGCCACTGCGCATGAGGTCGGTCAGCCGGCCCTGATTCTCGAACGGCTCGCGGGTGACGGTGGGGTAATAGATAAGCTTCTCGCGCACCGCGTCACCGAAGAACTCGTTCTGCGGCAACAGCTCGGTGATGAACTCCCGGTAGGCCACCTCGTTGACGTAGCGCACGCCGTGCACCAGTACGACTTTCTCGAAGCGCTCGTAGGTTTCCGGATCCTGGATGACGCTCATGAACGGAGCGAGGCCCGTCCCGGTGCTCAACAGATACAGGTGCTTGCCCGGCAGCAGGTCGCCAAGGATAAGCGTGCCGGTAGGCTTGCGGCTGACCATCAGCGAGTCGCCTTCCTGCAAATGCTGCAAACGCGAGGTCAGCGGACCATCCGGCACCTTGATGCTGAAGAACTCGAGGTGTTCTTCGTAGTTCGGGCTGGCGATGCTGTAGGCGCGCATTAGCGGCCGGCCTTCGACCTCGAGCCCAATCATCACGAACTGGCCGTTCTCGAAGCGCAGGCCGGGATTGCGCGTGGTCTTGAAGCTGAACAACGTGTCGTTCCAATGATGCACACTGAGAACACGCTCAACGTTCAGATTGCTCATGCTTGCCTATTCCTCTTGAGACCCAACAGGCACCTGGTGCCCTTTGGACCGGCAGTGTATAGATGCTCAACTTATCTGTTAATTAAATATTAAAGATATCAGTTATCAGTTATATAGATATGCATTTCACACTCAGACAACTCGAAGTCTTCGCCGCAGTGGCGCGTCAGGAAAGCGTGTCCCGGGCCGCGGCCAGCCTGTCGCTATCACAATCGGCAACCAGCACATCGCTGGCGGAACTGGAGCGGCAGTCAGGCTGCCAACTGTTCGACCGCGCCGGCAAGCGGCTGTGCCTCAACTCGCTGGGACACCAATTGCTGCCCCAGGCGGTCGCCCTGCTGGACCAGGCGCGCGAAATCGAAAACCTGCTCAACGGGAAAAGCGGCTTCGGCTCACTCGCGGTCGGCGCCACGCTGACCATTGGCAACTACCTGGCTACCCTGCTGATCGGGCGCTTCATGCAGCGCCACCCCGAGTGCCGGGTGAAGTTGCGCGTGCACAACACCGCGCACATCGTGCAGCAGATCGCACATCACGAACTTGATCTGGGTCTGATCGAAGGCAGCTGCCAGCAGCCGGAACTCATCGTGCAACCCTGGATCGCCGACGAGTTGACCGTGTTCTGCGCGCCGCAGCACCCCCTGGCCGGACGCGATGCGGTCGGGCTCGACGAGCTTGCCCGGCAGGCCTGGATTCTTCGTGAGCAGGGTTCGGGGACTCGGCTGACGTTCGATCATGCGATGCGTCATCTTTCCGGCCGGTTGAATGTGCGGCTGGAGCTGGAGCACACCGAGGCGATCAAGCGTGCGGTCGAGTCCGGCCTGGGCATCGGCTGTATCTCGCGCCTGGCGCTGCGCGACGCCTTTCGGCGCGGCAGCCTGGTGCCTGTCGCCACGCCAGAGCTCGACCTGAGCCGCCAGTTCAACTTCATCTGGCATTCACAGAAGTACCAGACGGCCGCGATGCGCGAGTTCATCGAACTGTGCCAACAACTCACGCAAGGTGTCCAGCGAAGCGACCAAATCGACCTGCCGCCGATCGCCTGATGGCGTTTCTGGTCAGGCGGTCGGAATGGAGCCCATCTGCTGCAGCAGCAACGCGGCCTGAGTGCGCGTGCGAACGCCGAGCTTGCGGAAGATGGCAGTCACGTGCGCCTTGATGGTCGCCTCGGAAACGTTCAGCTCGTAGGCGATCTGCTTGTTCAGCAAGCCATCACAGACCATCGTGAGAACCCGGAACTGTTGCGGTGTCAGGCTGGCCAGCCCTGCACTCGCCGCCTTGGCTTCGGCACTGACACCGGCCTCCTCCTGAATGTTCGCCGGCCACCAGACATCGCCGTCGAGCACAGCGCGAACAGCTTCTTGAATGGTCTCGAGCGAACTGGACTTCGGGATGAAGCCGCTGGCACCGAACTCGCGCGAGCGGGCCACCACCGCGGCATCCTCCTGCGCGGAGATCATCACGACCGGCAGATGGGGATATTGTCCACGCAGCAGCACCAGACCGGAAAAGCCATAGGCGCCCGGCATGTTCAGATCCAGCAGAACAAGATCCCAGTCGCTCCCTTGCGTCAGGCAGGTTTCCAGCTCGGCAATACTGGCCGCTTCGACGAGCCGGACGTTCTCCCCCAGCCCCATGGTCAGCGCCTGCTGGAGCGCACTACGAAACAGCGGATGATCATCGGCAATGATTATTTGATAAGCAGCCATGGCAGACCTGTATTTTTTATTGGCGCTTCATCACCGACCCGATCGGCTTACCGAACTGAGGCGGCGCCCTCCCGAGGAAACGGGAAATATGCCGATGACCGCTGCGGCCCGACATATCGGCTTCGATTGCCCGCTACAACAATCTAGCCGCGCAAGCATGCCGACACGGGAATAAGTGGTCAAGCGCAGCGCTTTGTAGCAAAGTCTGCACTTTTTTTGCGCCAAGCGAGCCAATCATGCGTAGCCAAGCCCTCCGCGCCGACGTCCTCATGCTGATCACTGCAATGATCTGGGGAACGGCGTTCGTTGCGCAGCGAATCGGAATGGACAATATCGGACCGTTTCTCTTCACCGGACTGCGCTTCGCCCTCGGCGCGCTTGCCTTGCTGCCCCTGGTGATCTGGCGGGGACGGCACGAGGCGCGCTACGAACCTTTCCTGCAGAAGGGCGTGCTGCTCGGCGGATTCGCCATGGGGTTGGCGCTCACCATTGGCATCAACCTGCAGCAGGTCGGCCTGCTGTTCACCAGCGTCACCAATTCCGGATTCATCACCGGCCTGTACGTGATCGTCGTCCCCCTGCTGGGCCTGGTGGTCGGCAATCGAACCGGGCTGGGCACCTGGCTGGGTGCGATCCTCGCCGTGGTCGGCATGGCCCTGCTGAGCATCGGCGAAGACTTTCAGGTCGCTTCCGGGGACTGGCTGCAACTGGCCGGCGCGTTCATCTGGGGCATCCACGTGCTGCTGGTGGGCTTTTTCGTCAGCCGGCACGATGCCATCCGCCTGGCGTTCCTGCAGTTTGCCACCTGCGCCGTGGTCAGCCTGATGCTCGCGGCCGCGTTCGAAACGACGACCCTGCAGGCCGTCTGGCTGGCGGCCCCGGCATTGATCTATGGTGGACTGTTCGCCGTGGCGGTCGGTTATACGCTACAGGTCGTCGCGCAAAAGCATGCCATCGCCTCGCACGCCGCCATCATTCTTTCGCTGGAAGCCGTATTTGCCGCGATTGCCGGCGCGCTGATCCTGGGCGAAAGCCTCAGCCTGCGGGGCTATCTGGGCTGCGCAATGATGTTCGCCGGCATGCTGATCGCACAGCTCTGGCCGCAGCGACACAACGTCACCGTAAAAGCGTCGAGCGCCGCGTGAATCAGCGCAATGCGGCCAGGCGACGATGGCGTTCGTCGTTGCAGTCCAGGGCCCGGTGGTGCTTGGCGGCCAGGTAGTGCTCGCTGAACAGGTCCAGCCAGTCATCCAGCGCTGTCGCCGCCTGCTGCTCACCTGCCAGCTCGAGACAGAGTGCGGCCACCTCAGCGGTACACAAATGCTCACCCCGGCAGGAGCGACGCAGGCCATACCGCGATAGCTGGTCGGGACGCAGGCCGAGCACTGGCAACCCGTCGAGATAGGGACTCTTGCGGAACATCTTGCGCGCCTGGGTCCAGGTCGCATCGAGCACCACGAACAGCGGCCGGCGTTGCGAGGCCACAGGCACCTCGTCGATGACCCGCGAGGGTTCGGCATATTCGCCCGGGAACACCACCACCGGCTGCCATTGCGGGTCGGCCAGCAACGCCAGCAATCGTTCATCGACTGCCGTTCGATCCCAACCGAAGGCATGGGTGCGTTGCACAACATCGGCGATCAGCCAACCCGTATTGCTTGGTTTGAGCGGCTCGATGTCATGCATGAGCAAACAGAACCCCGCGCGCGTCTCCACGCTTGGCTGCCAGGCGCACAGGCAATGCGTGGCCGCGACACGACAACGATCGCAGCGCGGCATGCGCGATCCGCGCGCCACGAAGGGTTTCAGGCTGCGCGCCAGGCGCTCCTCTCGAAGTTGGGCAACGGCGTGTGACATCGGCATTTCTGGGCTGTACGAAGGCGCGGCAGTCTAGCAGCCTCCGCGGCCGGGTGGCGCTACGGTTGAACGGCGCGTCGCGCAGCCGGTCGAACCTGCGCAAGCCACAGGAGACCGCTATGTACCGTCTAGTCGCCGTGCTGATGCTCGGCCTGGCGCCTGCCTTCGCCGGCGCCGCATCGCTCAAGGAGCAGCAGCTGGACCAGCTGCTCGATGACGTCGCGCGCAAGAGCAGCGTCGGCCCCCCAAGAGCCATCAACGAAGACATTCTCGACCGGGGTTACTCGGTCGATGGCCACACGCTCGTGAACCATCTGAGCGTGCAGCCTCGCCATGCCGCGCAGATGCGCGACAACCCGGCGAAGGTCCGCGAGCAGCTCGCGGCCAGCGTCTGCAATAACGATGGGCTGCGAGCGCTGCTCAGCCGGGGCGCGACGCTGCGCTTCGAGTTCAGCGAGTACCAGAGCGATCGGCCTATCACCAGCGAACGCTACGATGCCGGAGACTGCGGTCTCTAGCCGCCCGATAGCACCCGCACTAGCGCAAGGCCTCCGGGTCGCCCTTGCCGGCCAGCGCAGCGGCCTCCTCGCGCGTTAACAGCGCAGTGCGCGGTACGTTGCGCAGACGCGCACAGGCCGCCAACACGTTGGCCCAACAGGCCCTGTTGGCGAACTGCATGCCGAACTCATCCAGCGTACCGCCACGATTGCGATAGCCGAGCACCGAACTGCGCCGCGCATCCGGCAGGATCGGCCAGAGGTGGCCACGCGCCACCTCAGGGCGCATGTGCGTCAGCAACACGCGCATCTCCATCTGATCCGGGAACAGTCGCGCGGCGACCGCTTCGTCGATGTGTGCCTCCACTTCCCAGTGGTCGCGCGGCGCGCGGAAGCGCCCCGGCTCCTGCAAATAGACCAGGCGATACGCACAATCGGCTTCTCGCAGGCGCTCGGCGGCGCGCAGCATTTCGCCGAGCTGGTAGCTGCCATTGGCAATCAGCAACAACGCTTCTTCACCGGGGAAGTCCTCGACCACGATGGCTCCGTCGCGTGCGAGCTGCTCGGCCTGCTGCGCATCGAAATAGCGCGGCCTCTCCCGCTTGGGCATGACCATGCAGGCGAGCGTGCCGCGCGCCTGATAGATACTCGGCAGCAGAGCCAGCGCGCTGTTATGGTCAGCTGGAAAGACCACCCGAACCATGTCGCTCATCTCGCCGAGCAGCGCTTCGCAGAAGGTCGTGTCCTGATGCGACTGCTGGTTCTTGCCATTCTCCCAGGTGTGCGAGGTTGCGATCAGCGGCCAGCCCAGCCAGCCCGCAGGTCGGCCGACCTCTTTCTGCTGCCGCGCAAAGATGATCGCCTGCCGCACGGCGCCGAGCATTTTCACGCAGAAGGCTTCGTAACTGGCGACCAGGTTCAACCCACCCTGGTTGGCCAGGCAGGCCGATACCACGGCCTCTTCGTTCAGCGCTGTGATGATGCGCCCGTCAATGGCTTCCAGGTCGCTTTCCGGCTCGTTGACCCGGTGCTTCAGCACCTTGAGCACTTCACCCAGGCGGTTACTGGCCAGCTCGTCCGGATTACCGACGCGCGGGCGCAGCTGCGGATTGGCTGCGGTGAGATCGACGAAGAAACGATCGACCGCCGTCATCGGCGAACAGGCATCGTCGCGATAGGCCAGCGTCGGCAACCTGGGCGATGCCGGGCAACGCAGCGCCAGAGGGTTGTCGCGCTCCAACGGCCGGCCACGACGATGCTGGCCAAAGGTGGCCAGGGCATCCTGCAATGTGTCTTGGGGAACGAACAGCTGTGCGCTGTGCTGATTGAACAGCTGACGGGCCTGCTCGTCGTCTCGCGGGTTGGCCGGCAGCGGCAGGTTGTGCGCCGCATTGCTGCCCGCTCCGTAGAAGCCGAAGCCCTTTTGCGTCTGGGCGATGCCGTAGGGGATCGGCAGTGGATAGCGCAGGATGCCGCGCTGTTTTTCATCGACCCGATGGCTCAGGCGCATTTCCATCTCCCAGAGCGTCGCGATGAACGCGGCCGGGTCGGTGCCATCGAACAGGATCGGGTCAAAGCCGCAATGGCTCAGGTGCTGACGGAAGCCTTCCAGTCCCTCGTGGGTACCCAGCTGGGTACGCTGCTCGATCCGCCGTCCATTGGCGATCATCACCGGCAGTGCCACGCCGCAATCCTCGGCGCGCCACCAGCGCGGAATCCAGTCACTACCGCGCTGTTCCTCGGCCGCCCCATCGGAGAGAAACGCCACCAGCGTCTCGCCTGGCAGCGGCATGTGCGCATACTCCAGTTCGGCGAAGCCGAGATAGCCGCCTTCGGCAATGCCACCTGCGGTATGCGGATTGACGTGGCTGCCCAAGGGCGCGAGCGGGCTGCCATCGCTGGCCAGACGGTAGCCATAGAAATCCTGCAGCAGGCGATTGAGCCCTTCCTCGCCGCCACCGTAGGCCTGCGCCTGTTCCGGATGCAGGTTATCGGTCAGGACATTGAGGGCCTCGATCGCTGCCACACAGTGACCCTGCCCCATCATCCACGCACGGGTCTTGCCGGTCAGCGCATTCAGGCCGAGATAACCGGCATAGGCCGGCACCATGTTCAGCGCGCCACCGGTATGGCCTTCAGGCCGGGGCTTGAAGTCTTCGGCGGCGAGCGCCGAACCATCCAGCCGGACGCGCTCGGCGTAGGTCATGTGCACCACCAGCCACAAGCCCGCGCTCGCGATTCGATCGATCGCCTGCAGCAGCCGGTAGACGGCGGCCAGGTCCGCCTGATGCCCCGCCTGAACCAGCTGGTGCGCCAGCCGAAACACCGCCGCCTGGGTCTCCAGCTTGTGCTCGAACGGCCCGTAGCCCTGGCGCCAGCTGGCGAACTCCGGTTGCGCCTGGGCGTGTTGTTCCAGTTCTGCAAGGCTGGGCAATAGCTGGCTCATGGGTCACTCCGTCGCTTGAGGTTGTGCGATAGTCTAGCCAGTACCTGCCGGATGCTCGCTGACGTGTATCAAGGCCTTCCGGGCCAAGGACGGGCATGCTGGCCTCATCCTACCGAACAGGAAGTCATCCATGGCGCTGCTCAGTTTTCTAGGTGCTGTACGGGAAGTCACCGGTTCCTGCTATCTGATAGAGACCCATGCCGGTGCCAGGGTTCTGCTCGATTGCGGTATGCGTCAAGGCCGGCGCAAAGAGGAAGACAGCAATCGCCAGCCCTTCGCCTTCGATCCTGCGGGCATTGACGCGGTAGTGCTATCGCATGCCCATATCGATCACTCGGGTCTGCTGCCGCGCCTGGTCGCCGAGGGCTTTCGCGGGCGCATTCATTGCACTGCCGCGACCGCCGAACTGCTGGAACTGATGCTGCTGGACGCCGCGCAGATCCAGGAAAAGGACGCCGAGTGGGAAAACCGCTGGCGGGCACGGATCGGCAAGCCGTTGATTCAGCCGCTCTACACGCGCCTGCATGCCGAGCGCATGCTTGGTCGTCGCGAGGCACATGACTACGGCGTCGCCATCGAGGTCGCGCCCGGCGTCACCGCCACCTTTCACGATGCCGGCCACATTCTGGGCTCGGCAATCGTCCAGGTCGATGTCGAGGATCTCGGCCAGACCCGTCGCCTGGTGTTTTCGGGCGACCTGGGCAATACCTGCTCGCCACTGATGTTTGCGCCGGCCGTGCTGCGCGAGGCCGACGTGGTGCTGATGGAGTCGACCTACGGCGACCGCGACCATCGCAGCCATGCAGCGACGCTCGAGGAGCTGGCCGACATCCTCCAGCAAGCGCACCGTGACGGCGGCAACGTATTGATGCCGTCGTTCGCGGTCGGCCGTACGCAGGATCTGATTTACTACCTGGGCAAGTTCTACCGCGAAGGCCGCCTGCCGCAGCAGGCCGTGTTTCTCGACAGCCCGATGGCTATCGGCGCCAACGCCATCTATTCGCACTTCAAGGATCAGCTGGACCTCAACGGCATCGCCGGCAGCCTCGGCGCAGACAGCACCGGCCGCTACGCCGAGCGCTGGCTGCCAATCCTGCGCGCGACCCCGACGCCCGAGGAGTCCATGGCGATCAACCGCTTCAAGAGCGGCGTGATCATCATCGCCGGTAGCGGCATGTGCAACGGTGGACGCATCCTGCACCACTTCAAACACAACCTGTGGCGCAACGAGTGTCACGTGGTGATTCCGGGCTTCCAGGCGCGCGGAACTCTCGGCCGGGCCATCGTCGAGGGGGCACGCAGCGTCAAGCTTCTGCACCAGCGCATCGCCGTCAACGCCAAGGTGCACACGCTGGGAGGGTTCTCGGCCCATGCCGGGCAATCGCAGCTCGTCGAGTGGGTCAGCCACTTCGACAAGCGCCCCGAGCTGTATCTCGTCCATGGCGAGCAAGACAAGATGCAGACCCTGCAGCAGGTATTGCTCGATCGCCTGGGCTGGGAGGCGAACATTCCGGAACCTGGCGATCGTATCGCCCTCTGACAGCCATCTGGCCGTCGCGGTCCAGGCCCCCTGCGACGGCCGCAAGACATGGAGGATGGCACATGCCCTTCGAAGCAGACGATTACCTGTCCCGACACTTCAAGACTGGCGGCGCCGATCTCGCGAAACGGATCGATGAACTGGTCGCGCTGGTCGTCTCGGAAACCAGCCCGAATCTGGCGCTGTACCGGGAAATGTTTGTCACGGTGACGCGCATGGCACAGGCGGACCGCAACCGCTGGGACGCCAAGATCATGCTACAGACCCTGCGTGAGATGGAGCACGCATTCAGCCGCCTGGAGCAGTTCAAGCGACGCCGCAAGGTCACCGTGTTCGGGTCGGCGCGCACCCCGATGGAGCATCCGCTGTATGGGCTCGCGCGCGAGTTGGGCGAACGCCTGGCGCGCTGCGACATGATGGTCATCACCGGCGCGGGAGGTGGCATCATGGCGGCCGCCCACGAAGGTGCCGGCCGCGACAACAGCCTGGGGTTGAATATCACCTTGCCATTCGAGCAGCACGCCAACGCGACGGTGGATGGCACCGACAACCTGCTGTCGTTTCACTTCTTCTTCGTGCGCAAGCTGTTCTTCGTCAAGGAGGCCGACGGCCTGGTGCTCTGCCCCGGCGGCTTCGGCACGCTGGACGAGGCGCTGGAAG
>Ga0209300_1000494_pt1 | contig 19843 bp, 16 predicted proteins | sample Shrwel_input2_RT_FD_187535 | JGI IMG/M metagenome (GOLD analysis project Ga0209300, IMG submission 187535) | Subsurface microbial communities from deep shales in Ohio, USA - Utica-3 well 1 S input2 RT (SPAdes) (version 2) ... | reverse complement strand
GCGAAAGCAGGCCGGGCTTTACCGCACCCGTCGGCTGATTTCCGGCCCTCAGCAGCCTGAACTGACCGCTGACGGAAAGCCGTTGTTGTCGTTCTGCAGCAATGACTACCTTGGGCTGGCCAGTCATTCCGGGAATATTGAAGCCCTCAAACAGGCGCTGCCGGAGACCGGCCTTGGCGGGGCGGCTTCGCATCTGGTGTGTGGGCATCACGAGGCGCATCATCGATTGGAGCAGCGGCTGGCGGCGTTCACTCAGCGCAGTTCGGCGCTGTTTTTTTCGACCGGTTATATGGCCAACCTCGGGGTAATTTCCGCATTGGTGGGCCGTGGCGATACGGTGTTTTCGGATCGGTTGAATCATGCCTCGATTGTTGACGGCTGTGTGCTCAGCCGGGCGCGGTTGCGGCGGTATGCCCATGGCGATGTTGATGCCCTGGAAGCCATGCTGGCGGAGACCTCAGGCCACAAACTGGTGGTCACCGACGGGGTATTCAGCATGGATGGAGATGTGGCACCGCTGCGGGCACTGGCCCGGGTTTGCAAGGCGCACGATGCGTTGCTGCTGGTGGATGATGCCCATGGCATTGGCGTACTTGGCCCGCAGGGGCGGGGCAGTGTGCTGGAGGCCGGGTTGTCTGAAGATGAAGTGCCGGTGCTGATTGGCACACTGGGCAAAGCCGTGGGCACCAGTGGCGCGTTTGTGGCGGGCCCGGCGTTGTTGACGGATTACCTGGTGCAGAAAGCACGGACCTATATCTACACCACGGCCATGCCGCCGGCGCTGGCGATGGCAACCTGTGCCAGCCTGGACCGGATAGAGGCGGATGACTCGCGCAGGGCCCACCTGAACCAATTGATTGATCACTTCCGTTCCGGCGCAGAGCAACTGGGCTATGAGCTGATGCCGTCGAAAACCCCCATCCAGCCCATCATGGTTGGCGACAATCACGCCGCCCTGGCGCTTAGCCAGGCGCTGGAAACCCAGGGACTTCTGGTGACCGCCATTCGACCGCCAACGGTGCCGGAAGGGCAGGCACGATTGCGGGTGACGCTCAGTGCCGCGCACACCCGGGAGAACGTGGATCAGCTGCTGAGCGCGCTCTCGGAATCACGCCATTTGCTGCAGGGTCAGCCCGGGGTGTCTGCATGATGACAGCGGTTGCCGAGCGTTTATCCGTTGCTTGCCCGGAGCAGCCAGACAGCTGGACCGGCAGCAAGGACTCCATCGCCCGGGGCTTTGGCGGCGCATGCGACACCTACGACAATGCCTCGCGCCTGCAAAAAGAAATGGGCGGCACCATGCTGGCCCACCTGCCGGCAGATTTTAAACCTGAAAGCATTCTCGACCTGGGCTGCGGCACCGGCTGGTTTACCCGAAAGCTCGGCGAGCGCTATCCGGAAGCCCGTATCACCGGCGCTGATCTCGCGCCCGGCATGCTGAAACATGCCGAAACCGGCGGGCCAGCACACGCAACCTGGCTTCACGCCGACGCAGAGCAGCTACCACTGGCCGATCAAAGCGCAGACCTGATCTTCAGCAACCTGATGATCCAGTGGAGCAGCCGCCCCGAAGTGATCCTTGCAGAATGCCGCCGTGTTCTGAAACCCGGTGGTATTATTGCCGTGTCTACTTTATTGGATGGCACGTTGCGCGAGCTCGAACAGGCCTGGGCGCAAGCCGACCCGGGCCAGCCTCACGTTAACCGCTTTGCCGCTGAGACAGACTGGCAGCAATTGACCACCAGAGTGCTGCCTGGCTCAGAACGGCAGACGGACACCATCATCCTGCCCTACGACTCGCCCATGGCCCTCAACCGCGAGCTGAAACACCTGGGCGCTGGCTATAAAGGCGAGCAACGCCGGCGTACAATTACGGCCCCCGGGCGGTTCAAAGCCATGTGCAAAGCGTATCCCCGAAACGAGGCTGGGCAGGTGACCGCAAGTTACAGCGCCGGATGGCTGTACTGGCAAAAACCGCACATATAATAGTTTCCCAGAAACCGGGACGGCATACACAAACGTTCAGGGGTGAGGGTGAGGTGGTGCTTTCCGGGACTATCTTTCGCCAGGGACGGCGAAAGCTAAGCGTACATGGACGTCTTGAGCGTGTCCCGGAAAGCACCACCTCATCCTCACCTTCACGAGAGATGAGATACCACCTTCCATGGCTAAGAAAACCTACTTCATAACCGGCACCAACACCGGCGTCGGTAAAACCATCGCCACCGCCGCCCTCCTGGAAGCCGCGAAAGAGAAGGGCCTGACCACCCTCGCCATGAAACCCATTGCCTCCGGCTGCAACCAGACTTCAGACGGCCTGCGCAACGAGGACGCTCTGCTGCTACAGGATGCGATGACCGAAAAGCTCCCCTACGAATCCATCAACCCAATTACCCTTGAGCCCGCTATTGCGCCCCACGTTGCCGCCCAGCAGGCCGGCAAACAGGTTTCCGCGCAACGTATTGTCGGGTTCTGCCGGGGCAACCAGATCCGACCGGCTGACCTTATGCTCGTGGAAGGCGCCGGCGGTTGGCGAGTGCCCCTGAATGACCGGGAAACCTACGCTGCCGTACCTCGCGAAATGGGCATGGCGGTCATCCTGGTGGTGCCGCTTCAACTGGGCTGTATCAACCATGCTCTGCTCAGCGTGGAAGCCATACGTGCAGACGGCCTGAAAGTCGCCGGCTGGATTGGCAACCATCCGGAAGCCGAGCCCATGGAATGTGAACAGGAAACCCTGAACTACCTCAGCCTGCATCTGAAGGCACCCTGCCTGGGTGTATTGCCATGGATCGAAGGCAAACCGGACAAAGATCTGCCCAGGGTGCTGAGAAAGTATTTGAACGTTGCACCGCTGGTTGAAAATTAAACAGGGATGTGCGTTAATTACCGTAGCGATTACTAAAGGAGCACAGCCATGATCACTAACACACTTGGAATCGGCATACAGGGCATCCAGGATGGCATGGCTGGCATGGAAAACTCCGCCCGCAAAATTGCCCGGGGCGGTGCCGACGGCCCGCAGGGTTCCGCAGATGGTGCCGGCAACCTGGCTGAGCCAATGATTGAAATGAACCTGTACGAACGCAGTGTCGAGGCCTCGGCACAGGTCGTCAAAACCGCCGATGAAACCCTGGGAACCCTCCTCGACCTCAAGGCCTGATTAATTCCTGAAGGAAGCGACGCTGTGAACGTCCTCTCCTCTGTCTCCCCGATCTATCCTTCTTTCAGCGGCATTTCGCCCGCAGGCTCAGCGCCATCTGCCGGTCAGGAAACTGCGTCAGGCAATGCCGCCGCGCCCGGCGAAAAGGCAACCGCCAGCGATACCGGTTCCGCGCGACCGGTGGGGCAGGCTACCGACAGCAAGTCCGGTAACCGGGCCACGGAACAACAATCCGAACGCGAGCGCAATTCCGGCCAGCAGTCTGATTATCAGAACCTGAGCCCGGACGAATTCAAAGAGCTGACCGAACTGAAGTCCCGCGACCGGGAAGTTCGCGCCCATGAAGCGGCTCACCAGTCGGTGGGTGGTCAATATGCTGGCTCCATGTCTCTGAGCTACGAGCGTGGTCCTGACGGCGCCCAGTATGCGGTGGGCGGTGAAGTGTCCATTGACGTAGGTCCGGTCCAGGGTGACCCTCAAGCGACCATCGAAAAAATGCGAGTGGTTCGAGCTGCCGCCATGGCACCGGCGCAGCCTTCCGCTCAGGATCGCGCCGTGGCCGCCCAGGCCATGCAGACCATGCTGCAGGCACAGGCCAAAATGGCGGTCGGTGACGACGAAAGCGCCCTGTCTGTCTTCGCCTGAACCTCTTCTCTTTTCCAAACCCCTATTGTTCAACGTTTGCTGCTTTTCCTCGGGCTTGGCGGGTTATCTCAGGCTGTCCAGTCATTTCCCCGAACGTTAATCACACAAATGTTACGCAAGACTATTGACAGGTCTGTGCTCCGAAACGTATGTTTCAAACAAGCGTTTAACTAATGCCGCGGTCGATCCAGTGACCGTGCCAGAACAACCCGGGCCAGAAGCCGAAAACCGTGCCTTCGCCCAGACCGTAAATTGAGGTGGAATCCATGCCTGAGTACAAAGCACCCCTGCGTGATATCAAGTTTGTTATGAATGAGCTGCTCGACAGCGACCAGCACTATGCCAATCTGGAAGGGGCCGAAGACGCCACTCCGGACATGATTGATGCCATTGTTCAGGAAGGTGCCAAATTCTGTGAGCAGGTACTCTCGCCCCTGAATCAGGTCGGTGATAAAGAAGGTTGCACCCTGAACGAAGGCGGCGTGAAAACGCCTACCGGCTTCAAGGAAGCGTATCAGCAGTATGTGGAGGGTGGCTGGCCGTCCATCACCGCCGATCCCAACTACGGTGGCCAGGGCCTGCCACACTCCCTGAGCCTGACAATCAGTGAAATGGTGGGTACATCCAACTGGTCCTGGGGCATGTACCCCGGCCTGAGCCACGGCGCCACCAACACCATTGAAGAACACGGCAGCGAAGAGCAAAAGCAGACTTACCTGACCAAACTGATCAGCGGTGAATGGACCGGCACCATGTGTCTGACCGAGCCGCATTGCGGGTCTGATCTGGGTACTCTGCGCACCAAGGCCGAACCCAACGACGACGGCAGCTACCGCATCTCCGGCACCAAGATCTTTATCTCGGCCGGTGAGCACGACATGGCCGAGAACATTGTTCATATCGTACTGGCCCGACTGCCGGGCGCGCCGGAAGGCACCAAGGGCATCTCCCTGTTCATCGTACCGAAGAATCTTCCGAGCGAAGATGGCTCCGCCGGTGAGCGTAACGCCGTTTCCTGTGGCTCCCTGGAGCACAAGATGGGCATCCACGGTAACGCTACCTGCGTGATGAACTTTGATGGTGCGAAAGGCTGGCTGATCGGGCCGGAAAACAAAGGCCTGAACTGCATGTTCACGTTCATGAACACCGCCCGCATCGGTACCGCGATTCAGGGGTTGGGTGCTGCCGAACTGGGGCTGCAAGGCTCTCTGGCCTACGCCAGTGAACGCCTGGCCATGCGTTCACTGAGTGGACCCAAAAATCCGGATGGCCCGGCTGACCCGATCATCGTACACCCCGATGTTCGCCGCATGCTGCTGTCCCAGAAAGCGATTGCCGAAGGCGCCCGGGCGCTGATCTATCTGGCCGGCCAGCAGGTGGATATTGTGCACAGCGGCAAGACCGAAGAAGAGAAGAAAGCCGCTGATGCGCTGCTCAGCTTCCTGACGCCGATTGCCAAGGCCTTCCTGACCGAAATTGGTTACGAGTCCTCCAACCTGGGCATGCAGGTCTTCGGTGGCCATGGCTACATCCACGAGTGGGGCATGGAGCAGAACGTGCGCGATGCCCGCATCGGCATGATTTATGAGGGCACCACCGGTATTCAGGCGCTCGACCTGCTCGGCCGGAAGGTTCTGATGAGCCAGGGTGAGGCACTGAAGGTATTCACCAAGCAGGTGCACCTGTTCTGCAAGGAAAACGCCGATAACGAACAGCTTCAGGAATTTGTCGAGCCCCTGGCTGCGATCAACAAGGAGTGGGGCGATCTCACAATGAAGATCGGTATGACCGCCATGAAAAACCGTGAGGAAGTCGGTGCCGCAGCGGTGGATTACCTGATGTATTCCGGTTACGCGGTGTTCGCCTACCTGTGGGCCCGCATGGCCAAGGTGGCGCAGGACAAACTGGCAGAGGGTACATCCGAAGAGATGTTCTACAACGCCAAGGTCCAGACTGCGCGCTTCTACTTCAAGCGTATGCTGCCGCGCACGAAAGGCCATGCGGATGCCATGCTGGCCGGCGCCGACAGCCTGCTGGATATGCCCGAAGACGCCTTTGTCATTTAAACGCAGGGCTTTTCGGATAGCTTGAGAAGCAAAGCCCGTACTCCTGTCGGAGGCGGGCTTTTTTGCGATAAAGCGCCACGGGTATAGGCTAGACTGACAACAAAATACCCCGTTGCATGCAACAGAATTTCTGGAGAGTGAACATGGCTGATTATCAGGCCCCCCTTCGCGACATGCGATTTGTGCTCAATGAAGTATTCGATGCCCCGGCACTCTGGGCCTCGTTGCCAAAGATTTCTGAAAATGTCGATCCAGACACCGCCGACGCCATTCTGGAAGAAGCCGCCAAGATTACCAGTGGCGTTCTGGCACCCCTGAACCGGGAAGGCGATGAGCAGGGCTGTCGGTGGAACAACGGTGAAGTCACCACTCCGGAAGGCTTTAAAGAGGCCTACCAGACCCTTGTTGAAGGCGGCTGGGTCGGCCTTGGTGGCAACCCGGATTTTGGTGGCATGGGCATGCCCAAAACACTGGTGGCCCAGTTCGAGGAAATGATGCAGGGCGCCAACATGTCATTTGGCCTGGCGCCCATGCTCACCGCTGGCGCCTGTGTGGCACTGGATGCCCATGGAAGCCAGGAGCTGAAAGACACCTATCTGCCGAACCTGTATTCCGGCGTCTGGTCCGGGGCCATGGATCTCACCGAGCCCCACGCGGGGACCGATCTGGGCATTATCCGCACCAAAGCCGAGCCCAATGATGATGGCAGCTATAACGTCACCGGCACCAAGATCTTCATTACCTGGGGCGAGCACGACATGGCGGAGAACATCGTGCACTTTGTGCTGGCCAAGTTGCCAGATGCCCCGAAAGGCCCCAAGGGCATTTCCATGTTCCTGGTTCCCAAGTTCCTGGTGAACGAAGATGGTTCTCTGGGTGAGCGTAACGATTTCAGCTGTGGTTCTCTCGAGAAGAAAATGGGCATCAAAGGCTCCGCCACCTGCGTGATGAACTTTGATGGCGCCAGAGGCTGGCTGGTTGGTGAACCTAACAAGGGCCTGGCGGCCATGTTCACCATGATGAATTACGAGCGACTGGGTGTTGGCATTCAGGGCCTGGGGGCCGCCGAAGCCTCCTTGCAGAGCGCCCGTGAATACGCCCTGGAACGCACCCAGAGCCGCGCGCCCACCGGTGCTCAGCAGCCGGACAAGGCAGCGGACCCGATTCTGGTGCACCCGGATGTACGGCGCATGCTGATGACCATGAAGAGCTACGTGGAAGGGGGCCGGGCCTTTTCAAGCTACGTGGCCCGTTGGCTGGATATCGCGAAGTTCTCGGAAGATGATGAACAGCGCCAGCATGCCGACGGCATGGTTGCCTTGCTGACGCCGGTGGCCAAGGCGTTCCTGACCGATCGGGGCCTGGATACCACGGTCATTGGCCAGCAGGTGTTCGGTGGCCATGGCTTTATTCGTGAATGGGGCCAGGAACAGCTGGTGCGCGACTGTCGCATAACCCAGATCTATGAGGGTACCAACGGCATTCAGGCGCTGGATCTGATCGGCCGTAAAGTGGTTGGTTCCCAGGGCAAACTTTACGAATTGTTTGCCGAAGACGTAGCTACGTTTGTCGAACAGAATAGCGGCGATGAGGCACTGCGGCCGTATCTTGAACCGCTGGCGGCGGCTCTTGAACGCCTGTCTGACGTGACCGAGCAGGTTATCCAGCAGGCGGCTGACAACCCGGATGTCCCCGGTGCGGCGTCTGTGGATTACCTGGATATGTTCGGGTACACCGCGTTGGCCTATATGTGGGCGAGAATGGCCAAAGCGGCCGCGCCGAAAGCAGAAGGTGACACCTCTGGCTTCTACACGGGCAAGCTGAAAACAGCACGTTTCTATTTTGAGCGACTGTTACCAAAAACTGTCGCATTGGCGGAAGGTATTCGTAGCGGCAGTGATGCCATGATGGCGCCGACTGCTGACGAGATCTGATCGGGTCTGGTTGAACGTGAACAAAAAGCAGGCTGGAAACGGCCTGCTTTTTTTATGCCTGAAGCTTTGGGCGGGTTACTTGAGTTTCTTGCGGATATTCAGGTAGCCGGCTTTCAGATCCTCGCCCAGTCTCCGTGTGGTTTCCCGGGCGTCATGGCCGGCGTCTTCGGTGTCGTGGCGAATGTCATCAAGCTTGTGGCGGAACTTTTCCCAGTCCTGCTCAAGATCGTCCCATTCGTCTTTTACATCTTCTCTTGCCAGGTGCATCTGAACCCGGGCTTCATCCCGGTACTGTTTGATCTTCTCTGACAGCTTGTGAAACTCCTCTTGCAGACTCATCGTCAGTCTCCTTGGCTGATAAGATGTAGACTCCACAATGCGCCAATTGCCGAAAAAGTGTCAAGCTTCAGCTGTGGTGCGGGCCGGCAAGCAGAACTGAAAGATCTCTGAGATGGTGCCAGGGTGTCAGGTCATCGAAGCCTTTGGCGGCGCGATCAGTCAGGCTGCACAGTTCGATAGCCCTGTGCAGCTGGCCCTGGCTCAGTCGACCGGCAGCCTGTCGTACGGCGGCCGCGCGGCGTGGCTGGAAAACGCCGCGCTTTTTCAGAAAGGCGGATGGGTTCTCGCCGGGCTGCACCGTGTTTTTCATTTCCAGTACCAGATGCAGATCGCGCACAAGTACACTCAACAGCCCAAGCGGGTTTTCGCCTTCCAGCTGCAGTATGCCGATCATCTTGCCGGCGTGAGCGGCTTTACCGGACAGCAATTCAGTGACCAGCTCGAACCCGCTGAATCGGGCGCTGTCCTGAACGGCCTGTTCCACGGTTTCCTCGTCGATGGTTTTGCTGATGCTCAGAAGCGCCAGACGATCCAGCTCCTGACTGGCGGCCAGCAGGTTTCCTTCCAGACGTTCCGCGAGAATCATCAAGGCGCCGCGGGTAAGCTGTAACCCCTGATGGCTTGCCCGTTGCTGTAGCCAGCCGGCAAACTTTTCCGGATCTATCGGCCAGACCGGTACGTGTACGCCGGTTCCCTGCAGTTCTTTGTACCACTTGCGCTTGGTTTCAGCGGCATCCAGCTTGGCGCTGATCAGCAGCAGGATGACGTCTTCCGGAGGGGCCTGCAGAACCTGCTCCAGTACCTTGCGGCCATCGCCGAGCTTACCGGTGGGCAGGTGAATTTCGATTCGGCGTTTGTCCGCGAACAACGACATGGCGTTGCATTCATCGGCTACGCTGTTCCAGTCGAGTTGGTTATCAGCGTGGAAGGTCAACCGGTCCTGATAGCCGGCCTCACGGGCCGTTGCGCGGATCTGGTCACAGCACTCCTGAACCAGCAGGGGCTCATCACCGGACACCAGATATACCGGTGCCAGGGCTTTCTTCAGTGACTGGGGAAGCTGATCCGGCCGGGTCTTCATTGGTCTTCGGCGTTTTCCTGACTGTTCGCATGCTCCTGGATGGCGGCGTCAATCCGCTCCTGGCTCATCGGTGCCAGGCGGAAAATCACCTGTTGTGCCAGCCGGTCACCGAGCTGTTGCCGCAGGGTGTCTTCTTCGCGCTGTTTGGCGAGAACGTTGTCCTCGTCATAGCGGTAGGTTTCGCTGGCACTCAGGTCTGTTTCTGCAATCAGCGGGACACGGTCAGAGGTTAAAAGCTCTACCGTCACCGAATGGCGCAGAATGTATTCGGCGGCAACGGCGCGGGAAGTGATGGCCGAGGCGCGTCGGTCCTGCTCGTAGTTTCGCAGGTGCAGGACGTAATCCGCATTGGCCTCACTGACCAGCTCAACGCCGCCGAGATTCAGCTGTTGGCGTACCGAATTGCAGAAGTCGCCGGGAAGTGACTCCGGGCAGTCGACAGCCAGTGGCTGCAGCGCCGCCGGTACCGGGGAGGTGCCCCGCAGCTGAAAACCGCAGCCGGCAATAACAGCTGCCAGCATGAGCATGGCGGCTTTCGGGAACAGGGTTTTCAGGGCAGGGCGCATAGACATCTCAGTTCGCTACCACGTTGACCAGTTTACCGGGCACGACAATCACCTTACGAACGGTCTTGTCATCGGTAAAGCGTTGCACGTTCTCGTTTTCCAGAGCCAGCTTTTCCAGCTCGTCCTTGGCAATATCGGCCGGCACATCCGCTTTCGCCCGAACCTTGCCGTTGACCTGCAGTACCACGGTGATCTCACTGCGCACCATGGCCTTTTTGTCGGCTTCCGGCCAGGAGGCTTCTACCACCGGCTCTTCATGACCAAGGGTCTGCCAGAGCTGATGGCAGATGTGCGGCACGATAGGCGCCAGAACCAGTACGGCGGTTTCCAGCGCTTCCTGACGAACGGCCCGGCTTTGAGGCGCGTCATCATTCAGTTTGCCGACCTCGTTCAGCAGCTCCATGACCGCGGCGATGGAGGTGTTGAACGTCAGCCGGCGGCTGATGTCGTCGCTGACCTTGGCAATAGTCTCATGGGTCTTGAGGCGCAGTGCTTTCTGATCAGCACTGAGGCTTTCAGCATCCAGTGCCGGAACATCGCCATTGGCCGCGTGCTCATTCACCATGCGCCACAAGCGCTTGAGGAAGCGGTGAGCACCTTCCACGCCGCTGTCGGACCACTCCAGAGACTGCTCCGGCGGGGCAGCGAACATCATGAACAGGCGAACCGTGTCGGCACCGAATTCGTCGATGATGGATTGCGGATCAATGCCGTTGTTCTTGGATTTGGACATCTTGGTGACGCCGCCAATTTCCACCGGCTCGCCATCAGATTTAAGCAGGGCACGAACCACCTGGCCCTTGTTGTCCCTTTCCACAGTGACATCCGCCGGGTTGAACCAGGTCTTGCCGCCGTTGTCTTCGTTACGGTAATAGGTTTCCGCCAGAACCATGCCCTGGGTCAGCAGGCGCTTGAACGGCTCGGAGCTGTCTACCAGCCCCACGTCCCGCAGCAGTTTGTGGAAGAAGCGGGCGTACAGCAGGTGCAGAATGGCGTGTTCAATACCTCCGATGTACTGGTCAACCGGCAGCCAGTAATTGGCTGCGGCCGGATCCAGCATGCCCTTGTCGTAGTTGGGGCTGCAGAACCGGGCGTAATACCAGGACGACTCCATGAAGGTGTCGAAGGTATCGGTTTCCAGGGTGGCCGGCTGGCCGTTGTACTCGGTTTTGCACCACTCGGGGTCAGCCTTGATGGGCGACTGTACGCCGTCCATTTCCACGTCTTCAGGCAGGCGAACCGGCAACTGGTCGTCTGGTACCGGCATTTCGGTGCCATCTTCCAGGGTCATCATCGGAATGGGTGCGCCCCAGTAACGCTGGCGGGATACGCCCCAGTCGCGCAGGCGGTAGTTTACCGTGCGCTTGCCGATGTTGTTGTCTTCCAGGTATTGGGCAATCTCGTCGAAGGCTTCGTCACTGGTCAGGCCGCTGTACTTGCCGGAAGATACCAGCACACCTTTCTCGGTGAAGGCTTTTTCCTGGACATCGATTTCGCGACCGTCGTCAGCAGCGATCACCTGTTTGATGGGAAGGTGATACTTGGCGGCGAACTCGTGGTCGCGCTCGTCGTGACCAGGCACGGCCATCAGCGCGCCGGTGCCGTATTCCATCAGCACAAAGTTGGCGATCCAGACCGGCACTTCTTCCTGGGTCAGCGGATGAATGGCCTTGAAGCCGGTGTCGATGCCTTTCTTTTCCATCGTGGCCAGTTCGGCTTCTGCCACCTTGCTGGTATTGCACTCTTCTGCAAACTCGGCCACATCCAGATGCCGTTCGGCGGCTTCTTTCGCCAGCGGATGTTCGGCGGCCACGGCCATGTAGCTCACGCCCATCAGGGTATCCGGGCGGGTGGTGTACACGGTCAGGCCTTCATCGCGATCTTTCAGCGGGAAGGTCAGTTCGGTGCCTTCAGACTTGCCGATCCAGTTGCGCTGCATGGTCTTGACCTGCTCGGGCCAGCCTTCCAGATCGTCCAGGTCTTTGAGCAGTTCGTCGGCATATTCGGTAATGCGGATAAACCACTGGGGAATCTTCTTCTGCTCAACGAGGGCACCGGAGCGCCAACCCCGGCCATCGACTACTTGCTCATTGGCCAGAACGGTCTGGTCAACCGGGTCCCAGTTGACGGTGGACATTTTCTTGTACACCAAGCCTTTCTCGTACAGGCGGGCGAAGAACCACTGCTCCCAGCGATAGTAATCCTGGTCACACGTTGCCATTTCCCGGCTCCAGTCGTAACCGAAGCCCAGCTGTTTGAGCTGTTTTTTCATGTAGTCGATGTTGGCGCGGGTCCATTTCGCCGGTGCGGTCTTGTTGGCAATGGCAGCGTTTTCCGCAGGCAGGCCGAAGGCGTCCCAGCCCATGGGCTGCATGACGTTCTTGCCCTGCATACGCTGGTAACGGGAAATGACGTCGCCGATGGTGTAGTTGCGAACGTGGCCCATGTGCAGCTTGCCGCTGGGGTAGGGGAACATGGACAAGCAGTAGTACTTGGGCTTGCCCGGTTCTTCCTTCACTTTGAAGGTTTCGTTGCTTTCCCAGAAGTCGCGGGCGGTCTGTTCTACATCACGTGGGTTGTATTGCTCGTCCATTCCTGCCATTACCAAAATTACCCTGTGGTCAAAAGGATGTTCGAAGGGGCCGGACATTCTAACGCACAGTTGGCTTTACAGGTAGTCTGCCAATTTTGCTGTGTTGTGCCATGCTTGGGGTATGACCGTTACTTGGGTGCTGGACGTTTCGCCATGGGTCAAACTGTCGGGATGACCGGGAGCGGGTATGGCTTCCCAAGACACGCCGTGAACCCATCCATGGGGGCTTGACTGCAGCATCCATGCTGCAGACAGTCTTGGGAAGCCATACCCGCCCCCGGTCTGTTAACGGCAGAGTTGTCTGCCGGGAAAGTTGAAGGCAAGTTAGAAGTATGGGAGCTGGAGTGTGGGTGTCCTTTCCGGGACTGTCTGCAGCATGGATGCTGCAGTCAAGCGTACGACCGCCAGGGATGGCGGGAGTGCAGATTTTGCAGGAGCAAAAATCTGCCAGGGATGTATTCACAGCGTGTCTCGAAGAGAGGGGGCACTCACTGACTCTTGCACCGATTGTTGAACATCATTATCAAACTGAAGGAAGTGTCTATGACCGAACCAGAACGAAATCGCCTGTCAGGAAAAGCACTGGAAGCCTATGACCGTATGTTGGAGCGCGTTCAGTCGCGCCTGAATGAGTTCCAGGAAACGTCGTTAAAAACACTGGAGGACGAGGTCCAGAGGGCGGTTGAGTTTGAGTACGAACTGGAGGAGTTGACCAGGGAAGAGGCGGACCTGCTCGGGGCCTACCTGCAGCGGGATCTGGAGCATCTTCTGCACTTTGTCGGGGAAACCGGTGAAGGTGTTAAGGAGTGGCTGCAGTTGGATATATCACTGCTGGAGCACACTCTGGCTGATCGACTTCTATCAGTAGCTGACCAGACGCTGGTTGATACCCTTGAGCTGAACCAGAAACTGGAGAATCAGGATATCAGCCACTACATCTCCGGCGAAGTGGCTACAGCCGGCATGTTCCGGTGCATGAACTGCAACCACATGGTATGCCTCACCAAAACCAGCCACCTGCACCCGTGCGAGGCCTGTGGCTCCCACTACTTCGAGCGCGTGACCAGCCGCTGGCCTCGTAAAGAAGAGTGATTTTTTCGCCACGGAATCCACGGAAGAACACTGAAAAAAGCAAAAGATAAAAATAAAGACGTATTAGCCACGAAATCCACGAAAGAACACGAAAAACTGATTAAAGATAATAAGTTGTAGTCTTTTAATTTCGTGTTCTTTCGTGGGTTTAGTGGCTAAAAAATCTTTTCATCTTTTCCTTCCGTGTTCTTCCGTGGATTCCGTGGCCAAAATTCAGTTTTTGGGAATCACCCTCTCCCGCACAAACACGATCAGAATCACTGCCAGCGTCAGGACCGGCCATGAGCCGGTCTGCATGTAGGGGGTGCTGCCGGTGGCGGTAAAGACCTCGCCGGTGAGCACTCCGCGTTCGAATTGCGGGATGCGTTCGGTGATCTCGCCCTTTTCATTGATGATGGCCGTGACGCCATTGTTGGTGCCACGCATCATGTAGCGACCGGTTTCCAGTGCGCGCATCCGGACCATCTGCAAGTGTTGCAGGGGGCCGATGGAATTGCCGAACCAGCTGTCGTTGCTGATGGTCAGCAACAAGCCGGCGTTGCGTGCGTTGAAGGCAACAAAGTCCGGATAGGTTACTTCATAGCAGATGTAGGGCATCACCTTGATGCCATTGGCCTTCAGCGGCCCCTGATTATCCGGGCCCGGCGTGAAGTTGCTCATGGGCAGATCAAAGAAACCGATTACGCCCCGTAACAGGCCCGCCAGGGGAACATACTCACCGAACGGTACCAGTTTTTGCTTGTGGTAGATGCCGTTGCCATTCCCCATGGCCATGATGCTGTTGTGATAGGTGAAATCTTCAATGTCCTCGCTGTAGCCGTACCACGGAATGCCGGTAATCAATGTGCTCTGTTCACCAAGCTCACTGTTGATGTGATCGATGATTTTTCCGGCTTCATCCTGCGTGATGGGGATCGCGGTTTCCGGCCAGAGGATGATGTCGCTTTGCCAGTGCGCTTCGGTCATGTCCAGGTAGGTGACAATCTGGTCTCGAAGGAAGTCGGGGTCCCACTTGATCTGTTGGGCAATGTTGCCCTGCATGGCGGTGAAGGTGACCGGCTCATCGTCAATTTCGGTCCATTCTGCCTTGTTCAGGGCCGGAGCTATCAGCCAGGGTAGCAGTGTTACCATGGCGGTGGCGCCAGCTGCTTTCTGGCGGCCATTGCGTAGCAGCCACCAGACGGCATAGGCCGCTGCGCCGGTAACGGCAATCCAGAAGGTAATCCCGTGCACGCCGGTCAAGGGCGCCAGGCCGGCGAGGGCGCCGTCGGTGTGGGCGGTGCCCAGGTATAGCCAGGGGAAGCCGGTCAGAAGCCAGCTGCGGAGCCAGTCGCCCAGTATCCAGATAGCCGGGAACAGGATTAAGCGCCGCACCAGGTTTTCTTTTGCCAGTTTGCCCCAGAACCAGAACGCCAAACCATGGAACAGTGCCAGCCCCGCGATGAACAGGATTGTCAGTGCCACAGCAATAGGCACGGAGGTGTTGCCATGTTCGTTGATGCTGACGTAAACCCAGCTGACGCCGGAGCCAAATAACCCGAGGCCGACAAACCAGCCGGCGCGGAACAGTTTTGTCGAAGCCTGGTTCAGGGTGACCAGCAGAATCAGGAAAATGGAAACGGGCCCGAGCCACCAGAAGTGAAAGGGCGAGAAGGTCAGGGTTTGCAGGGCCCCGGCGATCAGAAGGATCACCGGGCTTAGCCACGGGTGGCTGGTAAAGCTGAGGTTCAGAGGGTGATGAAGGTTGTCATGGCTCACTTCGGGTTACCTGCAACAAACGGATGACTCGGTTATCGGCGTTGGCAATAGTAAACCTCAAGCCACCGAATTCAACCGTTTCTCCCCGTCTGGGCAGGTGACCAAATTCTTTCAGAACCAGGCCGCCGATGGTGTCGAACTCTTCTTTATCCATTTCGGTGTCGAAAAATTCGTTGAAGTCATCGACCGGGGTCACGGCCTTTACCGCATAGGTACCATCGCCCCGGGCCTTGATGTGGGTTTCTTCGTCGAAGTCGTGTTCGTCTTCGATCTCGCCGACAATCTGTTCCAGCACGTCCTCGATGGTGATCAGGCCGGCTGTGCCGCCGTATTCATCGACCACGATCGCCATGTGGTTGCGGTTTTCCTTGAACTCTTTAAGCAACTGGTTCAGGCGCTTGCTCTCGGGCACAAAGGTGGGTGGGCGAAGGATTTCACGGATGCAGTTCCAGTCCAGCTCGTTGTCGATGGCCAGAGGCAGGAGATCTTTGGCCAGCAGAACGCCAATGACTTCATCCGGGCTTTCGCCAATCACCGGAAAGCGGCTGTGGGCAGAGGAAATGATTTCGGGGAGGAATTCTTTCGGATCCTGCGCTGCTTTGACGGTGATCATCTGGGAACGGGGGATCATGATTTCCTCCACCCGCATGTCGATCACCTGCATGGCACCCTCGATGATGCTCATGGCATCGACATCGATGATGTCCTGGGACTCGGCATCCCGCAGGATTTCCAGCACGTCCTCGACGGACTCAGGCCCGCTGGAAAAGGCCTGTGATAACCGCTCCAGCCAGGACTTGCTGCCCTGACTGCGACTCGACTGATCGTCGCTCATGAGTCTTTTTCCGTTGCCTCTGCTTGGTAAGGGTTGTTAAATCCGAGCTGCGCCAGCAACCGGATCTCGAGGGCTTCCATGGCCTCGGCTTCATCGTCTTCTATATGGTCGTAGCCCTGAAGATGCAGCATTCCGTGCACCACCATATGTGCCCAGTGGGCCACGGGTTCTTTATGCTGTTCCTGCGCTTCTTTTTCAACAACCGGCGCACAGATCACCAGATCTCCGGCTAATGGCACTGTTATACCCGGTGGCGCTTCAAATGGGAAGGACAAGACGTTGGTGGGTTTGTCCTTGCCCCGGTACTGATGGTTCAGAGCCCGGCCCTCTTCGGTGTCGACGATGCGAATCGTCACCTCGGAGGCCTCCTCCCCTTGCCAGGCTTTTTCAGCCCAGGCCTGGAATTGTGCGCTATCCGGTACGCCAGGCCCGTCAAAAATATTTTGCAGGTCGACTGTCAGCATGGTCATTGGCTGTTGCCGCTCACTTCGTCCAGGGCGTCGTAGGCTTCAACAATGCGCTGTACCAGCGGATGCCGAACCACGTCTTTGGCGCCAAAGCGGGTAAAGCCGATACCCGGCACTTTGCCCAGTACGGTGGCGGCATGAATCAGACCGGAGTTCTGCCCGCGGGGCAGGTCCACCTGGGTGGTGTCGCCGGTAATGACTGCCGTTGAGCCAAAACCGATCCGGGTCAGGAACATTTTCATCTGCTCCCGGGTGGTGTTCTGGCTTTCATCGAGAATGATGAAGGAGTTGTTGAGCGTGCGGCCGCGCATGAACGCGAGCGGCGCAATCTCGATCACGCTTTTCTCGATCAGGCGGGTAACGTGGTCAAACCCGAGCATTTCGTAGAGCGCGTCGTACAGGGGGCGAAGGTAAGGGTCCACCTTCTGCGCCAGATCGCCGGGCAGAAAGCCAAGTTTCTCACCGGCTTCCACCGCTGGCCGCACCAGCAGAATGCGCTTCACCTGCTCGTCTTTCAGAGCCTCGACAGCACAGGCGACGGCCAGCCAGGTTTTACCGGTACCGGCAGGGCCAATACCGAAATTGACATCGTGGCTGCGAATACTGTGCACATACTTCTGCTGGTTCCGCCCACGGGGTTTGGCAGCCAGTTTCGGCGTTTTGATGACGGCGACCTGACCTTCGTCATAGGGCACGTCATCAGGTAGCCGTTCCAGCCCGGTTTCGCGGATGTAAAGATGCACGGTGTCTGGTGAGATATCGTCCGTGGCCTCGGTTTCCCGGTAAAGATGGCGGACAACTTCGGTAGCGGCAGCCACGTTCTCGGTGGGCCCCTCCACCCGGAAGTGGTGCCCCCGGCGGCCGACTTTCACCTCAAGCCGTTTCTCGACCATCTTGAGGTTTTCATCAAACTGTCCGCACAGGGTAGCCAGGCGGCGCTGGTCTACCGGGTGCAGGTCAAATTGTCTCGAGTCGTTGGTGTTCAAATTTTCTCCAGCTGGTTTGGGAAACTCATCGGGGCCACGCTCAATGCAGCTCGGAATCTACCGGTACGCCGCGCAGTGAGTTCGCGTAGGCCTCGACAATTTCCACATCAATAAAGTGCCCGACCACTTCCGGATCTTCATGCCGGAAGTTCACAATGCGATTGTTTTCGGTACGGCCAGCGTACTCGCCCGGGTCTTTCTTGGACAGGCCGGTAACCAGAATCCGCTCGGTGCTGCCGACCATCTTCCGGCTGATGTCCATCACGTTCTGATTCAGCCGATCCTGAAGAATGCTCAGGCGCTGTTTCTTGACGTCCATCGGGGTGTCGTCCGGCAAATCCGAGGCAGGCGTTCCTGGCCGGGCGCTGTAGATAAAGCTGAATGACATGTCGAAGCCGATGTCGTTGATCAGCTTCATGGTGTCTTCAAAGTCTTTGTCGGTTTCGCCCGGAAAGCCAATGATGAAGTCCGAGGAGAAGCTGATGTCCGGCCGGATCTTGCGCAAACGGCGCAGCTTGGATTTGTACTCGAGGGCCGTGTGGCCGCGCTTCATCGCCGCCAGGATGCGGTCGGAGCCGCTTTGCACCGGCAGGTGCAGGTGGCTGACCAGTTCCGGAACGCGTTCGTAGACGTCGATCAGCGAGTCGCTGAACTCCACCGGATGGGAGGTGGTGTAGCGAATGCGGTCAATGCCGTCGATGGTGGCAATCACTTCCACCAGTTCGGCCATGTCCATCACGTCGCCGTCGTGGGTTTCGCCACGGTAGGCGTTGACGTTCTGCCCCAGCAGGTTTACTTCGCGCACGCCCTGGGCGGCCAGGTGGGCCACTTCGGCGATCACATCATCCACCGGGCGGCTGACTTCTTCGCCACGGGTGTAGGGCACCACGCAGAAGGTACAGTACTTGCTGCAGCCTTCCATAATGGAAACAAAGGCGGAGGGCCCGTCGGCACCGGGGTCTGGCAGGTTGTCGAATTTTTCGATCTCCGGAAAGCTGACATCCACCACGCCGACGCCGTCACCTTTGGTGCGGATTTCGGTGATCATGTCCGGCAGGCGGTGCAGGGTTTGGGGGCCGAAGACCATGTCGACATAGGGCGCACGGTCGATAATAGCCTGCCCTTCCTGACTGGCCACACAGCCACCCACACCGATAATGAGGTCGGGCTTTTTGTTTTTCAGCTTTTTCCAGCGGCCGAGCTGGTGAAACACCTTGTCCTGGGCTTTTTCGCGGATGGAGCAGGTGTTCAGCAGCAGGATGTCGGCGTCATCGGGGGTGTCGGTCATTTCGACGGGGTCGCCGGTTTTGAGCAGGTCTGCCATGCGGGCAGAGTCGTACTCGTTCATCTGGCAGCCGTGGGTTTTGATGTACAGCTTCTTGGCCATGGGTCTCACGTCGTCTGTTGTGTTGCGCCGGGGTGGTGTAGGGCGCTGATAAAAATTGGACTGCGTAGTATAACGGGGTGCTTAAACTTCAACCACCGTTGTCTCGGTAATCCCTTTTTTGGCTCTGTGGTATTATCCGTCGCCTTTGAGGATTGGTGCATGAAGGTCTTTGGGGGAGGCTTTCCAAAAAGCGCTCCTGCGGCACATCCCTGTGGCGCTTATGCTCCGCCCTGCAGCGCTTATTGCTCCTGCGTCGCACTGCAGGTCCAGGGCAGGCCATCCGTGGCCAGCCCGTGAAGAGCTACTCGTTCTTCACCCATGGCTCCGCAAATTTTTGGAAAGCCTCCCCCAAAGCCCTTCTATCGAACTCTTGAATTCGCGAGTCATTGGCTCATCAAACCATCAAATGATCGGCGTGGGGTAGGTGGTGCTTTTTCTGCAGGAAAAAGATGTCTGAGCGCAGCGAGTTGTTTTTCCGGAAGAAAAAGCACCTCCTGCCCCTGCGCCAGCCCCCAGGCTTTTAGACCGAATAGTTCCCGACAAACGCCAGAACAGACAACGAACATGACCCCCGAACGCCTTGCCCGAATCAAGCAAACCCTTAACACCCGCCAACCCGATCTGCGGGTTTTGACCGATCAGGTCCATAAACCCCGGAATCTGTCTGCCATTATCCGCTCCTGCGATGCCTTCGGGCTGGCCAATATGCATGTGGTGTGGCCGAAGGAGGGCTTTCGGGCGTTTCGCAAGACGACGGGCGGGAGTTACAACTGGGTGACAGCCCACACTCATCCCACCACGGATAACGCGGTGACGGAACTGAAGGCACAGGGGTACAAGCTGTATGCAGCGCAGTTGTCAGACCGCGCGGTGGATTTCCGGGAGGTGGATTACACCGTGCCGTGCGCCATCATCATGGGCAATGAGTTAG
>Ga0209300_1000491_pt1 | contig 20076 bp, 26 predicted proteins | sample Shrwel_input2_RT_FD_187535 | JGI IMG/M metagenome (GOLD analysis project Ga0209300, IMG submission 187535) | Subsurface microbial communities from deep shales in Ohio, USA - Utica-3 well 1 S input2 RT (SPAdes) (version 2) ... | reverse complement strand
GCTGTAACACCGTTTGAACGCGATGAACTCAAAACGTTCCAAGAGTATATTGATGATACTATCTACTATAAGTTCGATGTAGAATCTCAAGTAGAGACTGGTAGGAAGATAGATCAGAAAACACTTGAATGGTGGGACAAACAAGACGTTGATGTAAAGAATGCTCAAGTTAAGCCTACAAATGATGATATTACTTTAAGACAGTTTTTAGTTGAATTCTACAACATGTGCAAAGAGCTCAACATTGGAAACAAGTCTGTGGGCTGGGCCCGCGGAAAAGAGTTCGATTTTGGAATTCTATGTCACATCATCAAAACTCAAAAATATGTGTTAAATAAAGACGAATATCCCATTAATGAAATCTATTTCCCTGTTCCTTTTTGGCAACGGAGAGATATCCGTGACTATATTGCAGGACTCGTTGTGGATCCAAACATAACTAAGATTCCTCTGCCTGCAGAAACATTGAATGGATTTGAGCATCATAATCCCGTGCATGACTGCGCTCGCGCTGTGTTACATATTAAGTACGGTGAGCTGTATGCTCGAGGTGAAATGGACATTCCCGATGATGTAGATCCAAATTCAAATAAATAAAGGTGAATCCATGTTTTATCCTAGGAACAGTCATATGCTTTCACTCCAAGAACACAGAGAAATCTCAGAAGCCGTCCAATCTATGGATGATGCTTTCACTGATGCTATCGTAGATCAAGCCGAATATTTTGAGATTGAAGAAGATCCAGTTACTCTCCAAACCACAGTAACTCTCTTTGATGCTAATGGTGCTGCTATCAGTACAGCAAACGTTGAAGATTATGATGTGGCGCTAACATATCTTGAAGACGTGTTTGAGCTTGACTGGAATGATCCAGATGAAGCGGATGACGATGCTGCAGCCGGGGCATCTCGTTGGGGACATGCTGACTGATGTGAGAAAAAAAGTTGACACGGATGTCATGCTTTGTTATTATAGATATGTAAACTGATGAGGAATCTATATCATGAATACTGTCTATACGCTAGTTGATCTTAAGAAAGCTATTAAATGTGAAAGTAAGATTGTTTGGCCGTATCTTTACGTGAAGCACATGAAAATTGCTATCATTAACGACGTGTTTACTATTACACGTGGAGATGATACTTCATATTGCCAAGCAAAACATATTGTGAAAACCGTTAATGAGATTGTATCATAAATCTGGTTGACACATTGAAAATGTTGGTGTAGAATATAATTGTGGATTGAGGAAATCCATACTTAAACTTGAAGAGGAAAGTGAAAATGGCTAAACGTAAGAACATGAATATTCAATTTGATGGCTTTGGTTATGTTAACAATCGTGGCACTTCTAAATATTGGGGTGTGTCGAAAGACCAACGTCCTGGATATGCATGGCGCATTCAAATCAATACCGCTTCTAATTCCAATCTGACTTTTTCGTTTCTTGGTGTGAATCCAAGTGAGCAAGTCGTAGCGCAAATTGCAGCTGAGTTTTATGGGTATCGCCACTCTGAGCTTCCAGCACAGCGTACGATGACTGTTGAGACGACTAAAGGGACATTTGAAATCGATACAAAGACTCGATATATCAAACAGATTTCAACCAAATCCAAACAGCCCGTGATGCAAAATCAACTTGATTTTGATGTTAGCAAGAGTGGATTCAACGATGACGAACAAAAACTTATTAGCTCAGTGGTGAATTCATATATGAATAACTCACTGAGTAAAGAAGGTGTTCAGCTTCTCAATCATCTGACGGGCATCATGATCAAATAATTTAATCGTTTACATAGTGTTACAAAAAGGGGCAAAATTTTGCCCCTTTGCTGGTTTACAAGCTATCATAAATTTGTTAAGATATACTTGTAGGGTAGGAAAACGGAATAACCTTGGAGACTATATCATGAAACGCTATGTTATGAATGTTAATGGGTACTTCTTTGAAATTCGCTTTGCGCATGACGATATTCCTTGGGTCGAATATTATGATAGCAAAGACGATCTCTATAAGCGTGTATGTGAGTATAATGGTTGTGATCTTGATGAGATTGAAGGTGGAGAATTGATCGTCGATGAGGTGGATGATAAAGAAATTAAGATTGTCGATGATCGTGGATGTGTTGAGTATTTTGGCCGCGACGAAATGAATTGTATCATCAATGACTACGAAATGTGATCATGGCTATTGACACATCTACCAGAATTTGTTAAGATAGACTTGTAAGGTAGGAAAACGGAATAACCACGAGGAACTATATCATGAAGCTCAACGCATATGAATTCTTAGCGCTCGACGAAGTTATGAATCATGTGTCTGATTTTGATAAGCTGGAACTTGTTGAAATGGCAAAGAATGGAGAAAGGGTAGACGGGTGGCATAATGAAGTGACAGTTGAAGATATTGTTGCACGACTTGAAGTTAGCGTGAATGCGGCTAAAGGATACATTGCTTCGCTTGCAAAGAAAGATTTGATTGAATGTACAGATCCTGAAGAAGATTATGACATGATCTGCATCACTAAAGAAGGTGTACTCGAGTGGGACGCTCGATAAAATGAAAGAAACCCCAAGGAAGGGGTTGACACATCTCAAACGATTTGTTAGAATATACTTAGAGATTAGGAATGAGCCAATCTCTAAATTGAAAAGAGAAGAGAGGATTATATCATGACTACTTCAACCACTACTCGTGAAACTCAAATTGCCATCGCTTACGAAGTTCTGATGATGGACGAGACTGGCAAAACCAAAGCTGATATCGCAAAAGAATTTGAAGTTTCACCCCGCTCAGTGACTCGGTATGCCGAAAAGTACGAAGATGAAGCAATGGATCTTCTGACTGAGGCAAACGAATCAGAAGAAACCATTGAGCTGAAAGAAGCATTTGCTCCTAAGGTAGAAGACACTCAGGAAGCTTCTGAGGAGCCCGAAGAAGTGGAGGCAGATGTTCAATCAGCTGAGGAAATTGAAGAGCCTGAGAGTGAATCTGATGACCTTGAAGCTAGTCCGGAAGTTGAAGAGGAAGAAACTCAAGAAGAAGAGGTTGAACTGAAAGAGTTTACTCCGCAGGCTGAATTTTCTCTTGAAGAGATCAAAGAAGAAGATTTTTACGAAGATCTCAATGATAACCAGAAGAAACTGCTTGCAGACTTTTATGCTCAAAAGGCTGAAGCAACTGAAGTTGAGGATCGCAAAGGTAAGCGCGGCCGAGCTAAGAAAGGAATCAAGTCAATCCGCTTCATCGTAATGGAAGTGATTGAGAGCCACAAAGCTCAAGGTACTCTCACTAAAGAGAATCGCCAAGAGATCATCAACCAAATTGTTGAAGCGACAGGCCATGATGAGAAGCAAGCCAAAAAATACTTTAGCGGATACAAGAAAGTGTTCGGAGGTTGGAACAAGTAAAGTTCTCAAACACTCATAAATTTGGATGGAGGGATTTCCCTCCATCCTTTGTTTCGTTTATACTATAGGGAAAATTATGATTGTTATCATCGAAGGCAACGACAATTGTGGTAAGTCAACTCTCATCAAAGATATTCGTAAATGCATCCTGACTAGTCCTAGAACGACTTCTATTCACTGCGTGTCTCCACCTGATGGATACCATTCGGGCTGGTCGCAAGAGCACTACAGTGAGGTTCTAGGGATGTCTAGGACACTCTGTGAACAAGGTTGGGATGTTATTCTAGATAGATCGCATCTTGGTGAAGATGTCTATGGACCCGTTTTCAGACAGCAATCTGCTGACTATGTTTACGACATTGAAAGAAAGTTCTTGTCAGATATTGATTGCCGTCTTATTCTCCTCACAGATTCACCTGAGGGCATCATTGAGCGAGAGGATGGATATACATACTCTATCAAACCAGAAATGATCGAGAGAGTGTCAGAGAGATTTCTACAGGTGTATAATAACTCTTGCGTACCTCATAAATTACATTACCATATTACTAATGATGGTGGATTTGATAATCTACTTCCAACTGTTAAGGAGTTTCTTAAATGAATAATTTTCTGCCAAATGTAAATGACGTTCGTCGTGAATTCATTGACCGACTCGACAATGAAGATTTTGTGACTGATAAAACAGGTGTAAAAACGATTGAAATTATCGGTCTAACTTTTCTAGCAGACGAAGATGCAATCTTTGGTGAAGTGAATTGGGATTATGTTGAACGAGAAATTGCTTGGTACGAAAGTAAATCATTGTATGTAAAAGATATCCCAGGTAAGACACCAGATATTTGGAATCAAGTCTCTGATAAGAATGGTAAGATCAATTCTAACTATGGGTGGTGTTTGTTCTCTGGTGAAAATGGATTTCAATATGATCATGTTCTACATGAGCTTTTGAACAATCCAAACTCTCGTCGTGCGCAAGCTATTTTCACGCGTCCTCAAATGTGGAATGATTATAACCATAATGGACGTTCTGATTTTATGTGCACAGACGCTTATCAATTCTTTATTCGTGATGATGCTTTGAGTCTTCACGTAAGAATGCGCTCAAATGATATGCTATATGGATATAAGAATGACAGGGCGTTTGCTAATTATGTACTTGATAAGTTAGTCAAAGAGTATAATAAATTCTCGTTCGATAAAGTCATCAAAGGCGATATTATCTGGACTGCAGGATCAGCACACATTTATGATCGTCATTTTCATCTAGTTAAGTAAGGAACAGAAGAATATGAAATATTTGCTTTTACTTGGTCGTGGAGTTGAAGGATGCGGTGTCACAAAATTCGCAATCGAATGGGAAAAATGGTTTAAGAAAAACAACTATGACTACGACATTTTGGCTGTAGACGATAAGCGTTGGTCACGCAAAGAATCACATTCCTTTAGTAAAATTACCAAGACATCAATTCGAAAAGACGATGAGTTTGAAGTAGCACAAAAAATCGTTAAAGATGCTGATGTTGTTATTCTAAATTCTCTACCTCCTGTTCGATCAAGCAAAGAAATTGTGTTAGAACGTTTCAATCAACTGATCGATCTATCCAAAGGCAAGATGGCATTCATTCAACATGATCACAATAATATGTCCATTGTTCGTAATGGATGTATTGAAGAATCATGTCGCGCAGCGAACGTTATCTTTTCTCATGCTACAAAAGATAGTGATTTCGTTCGTTGGTTAAAGAAGAACGACGTTATTATTGATCACGAAGCCAATAGTCTATTTGATGAACCCTCAGAAGCACAAGACATTCCCATTATTAATTTCCAACCTGGAATGTATTTTGAAGATGTACGTGAAAAGTATTGGAAGCCAATTACAGAACAAGACTCATATCATCACAAGTGGATTGGACGAACTGCTCCTTTCAAGGGTTATGATCTGATGTTCGAGTTCTGTCAGGAACTCATGGGTCGCGATTTCCTTATTACATTTGAAGGTCTTGAACAATCACCTGCTATCATTAATGTCAAGCAATCATACGATTTTCATAACCATTTCAAAGATCAAATCGAAGACATTGATCTAAAACCATATTATAATGGACTTCCAGCGCTATTTTCTTTTTATAAGAATGATGAACTACTTGAGCGTCTATCTAAATGCGGTTTTGGCTATCAGTTATCACGCCTAGATCCACGTTTCCTTGAACATTCTATTGAATATACGCATGCAGAAATTGTGTCTGTCGGATGTATTCCAGTATTTCGCAAAAATTACTTTGATTATTGTTACCATAAACAAACAGGCAATCCAATTGCACAAGACAAAGACACAGGGACTGTATTCATTGAAAAGGATGGTTCTAATTGGAATGAATGTTACAATCTAATGGAACAACTTGCTAAAGATGATCAGATGCGCGATGATTGGCGTGAAATGGCATATGAATATTATAAGTCACATCAATCGGCAGACGGTACATTCTCTTCTCTGATGTCTAATATTAACAGACATATCAAAAAGGATTCTTAATGGCATCTCAATATACTTTTGCGCCGGTGATTCCACTCATCGGCGGCTTTCCACTAGGAGCTGAACTTGCATTAGAAAAACCGCCAAAAGCGATCTATTCATATTCTGGATTCGAAGCTAACGATTCACATTATGTTTATTATCAAAATGCGATTAAGAATAGAAACATTGATTACATCAACATTTCAGAACAAGAAGATTCTTATACTGATGTTGATATTGTGATGTGTACGCCTCCGTGTGCGGGTCTATCATCGTTCAATTCTGGAAAGACACCAGAAGCACGTGGCGCTGGATGTGCAAAGAATGATTGGATGTATATTTCTGCTACTGATGCTATTGAAAAGTTGAACGCTAAAGTAGTGTTAATCGAAAATGCTCCTGGGCTATACACCACCAAAGGCAAACAAGTAGCTAATAATCTATATAAGATTGCACAAGATCATGGATATTCGATGACTCTATACAAGACATCGACAATGTTTCATGGAATTCCACAAGCACGTGATCGTACATTCGCTATTTTATGGAATAGCTCAACTGCACCTATTATCAATTATTATGATCGAGAGCGTGAAGACTTTGAAGGTTGGTTGAGTAAAGTTGATAATGATAATAGTGATCTGACTAATCCTAAATTACTCGAAGATCCGTATTTCTTATTCTTAAAAACTAAAGTTGATGATGTACGTGAAGCTATAAAAGAAGTTGGTAAGAAAACAGCATTTCAATACGTCTATCATCAGAATCTACTAGATGAAGCTATCCAATACTTTAATGATACTGATAATGAGAAAGGATTAAAATTAGCTGAGCATGCTAAAATGAAACTTGGCGATGGAAAGAATATTTGGGATGGTTCAATGAATGTGTATGATGATCGAATTGCTGCATTAATTGGACGCAATCTAATATCTACAATTCATCCAAAAGAAGATCGTTCTCTTACTATTAAAGAAGCTCTGCATATTATGGGATTTCCACATGATTTTGAACTACTCGGATCGCGTAAGAACATGAATCACATCTGTCAAAATGTTCCAGCCTATACTGCACGTGATATGGTATTAGAAGCTGTTAAGTTTTTAGATGGTGATTTGGAAATGTCTGATTCGACACTAATTAAACAGAATAACTATAAGCAGAAAATCGACTATCAATCTTCTGAAGATCAACCAACGAATACATTAGAGCTTTAACATGGTCAATTGGACAGCTTTCATTCCATTGTGTGGAGGTTTCCCGTTAGGTGCGTATGAAGCAACGGGAAACCTCCCGCGCAAAATATTCACATATGATGAGTTTAAACATAATGATTCGCATCTTAAGAACTATTGGAAAGATGTTGATTTTGTAACACTCAACGATAAAGAAACGTATGATGATCAATATGATCTAGTTGTATGTACACCTCTTTGTTCTGGTTTAAGCATGCTTAATACGGGTAAGAATGAAGAGGTGAAAGGCGAAACTGCCAAACAGAACGAATGGATTTATAAGTCTATTCAGTTTCCTTTGGATAATTTTGATCCCAAAGTTATCATTGTTGAAAACGCACCACGTTTATATACAACTGGCGGTGATTCGATCGTTAGTCAAGTTCGTGAAATGATTGAATCACGTGGGTACTCGATGTCTTTGTATTTTACTTCTACACATTATCATGGAATTCCACAACGCCGTTATAGAACATTCATGGTAATATGGAAATCAGAAACAGCGCCGTATATGAATTTCTATAGGCGTAAGTCTCTTGATTTTGCTGAATATATTAGCACAGTGAGTGGAATACAACTACAGAATGATATTCAAATTGGAAACAAGGTTGAACATGAACCTTTTTATCATTTCTTAAAGCATAGATATGGAGATGTTCAATCAGTAGTTAAAGGATATCGAACATGTCTAAAATATATTATCAAGAATGATTTGATGAACGATTTTTATAGTTGGGCAGTTGAAACTAACAACGAAAAGGCAAAAGAACTCGGAGCATATGCTTTAGAGAAATACGCAAATGGAGGTGAAATCTGGGATTCATCAATCAATATCTATGAGTCTGTGATGGATGGTGTGATATCACGTAATATGGTAGATACACTGCATCCAATTGAAGAACGAAACATTACAATTCGTGAAGCACTACACATGATGGGATTTCCACATGATTTTGAACTGTTGAAAGGAAAAACTAATTACGAGCATATTGGACAAACGGTTCCGGTATGTACATCTCGTGATATGGTGATAGAATCTATCAAGTTCATGAATAATGAACTTCCGATGTCGACTTCAAACTTTATCAAACAAAATAATAAATCTCAAGAAGTCGAATACGAATCAAACTCTCACGTTAATACATTATTTTAAGGAATCGTATGTCTGAATTTAATAGCTGTGCAAATCTAATCAAAGATCAAGAAAAGGTACAAGAAATCCTGAACCAGCGCGAGTCTTCACCAGACCCTCTTCAGGACATGCTAGATACTCAGGAGTGGTTACAATCAGTCCTTGCTGAGAAGCTTCCAGAATTCAACATGAAGCCTTCTGATATTCAGACCAAAGGTGAGCTCGTTGATTGGATTGATCGTAACTTTGATGCAATCCTTGATGAATATCGTGAACTCAAAACATCAATTGGCGGAATGTCTAATGGTGAAAAGGCTGCGTCTGCTGTGTGGAAGCGTTGGAAATCTGATCATGGAAAACTGACTTCTGAACTACTAAGTGAAATGCCAGACGATGATCGCATGGAAATGCTGATGGAATTTATCGATGTTTGGCACTTTATTCTCAATATCTTTGTTGCAATGGGATTTAAATCAGAAGACATTTATCTTCTATATATGCTTAAGAACTATGAAAACTACCAGCGCTATACTCAACGCGATTATTGATTTACAACACAATAGATAGTTGATATAATTGAGGGTTGGAATAGATTCCATCCCTCATTCGTTTGAAAAGGAGTATTAAAATTGCTATATGTATTCTATAAGCAATTAGGCAATCGTATTTTCGTTAGATATAAACTACCCGATCAACCAATCACTAAAACTAAGATCATCAATTCGTACAAGCCGACACTGTATACGAAATCAAACGACACTGATTCAGATGTAACTTCTATCTATGGGTATTCTCTAAAACCAATTGAATTTGACTCGATCAAAGCAGCAAAAAGCTTTGGTGATCAGTATAAAGATGTAGATAACTTTGTCATTGAAGGAAACAACAACTACGCGAATCAGTTCATGATTGATCTGTACGAAGGACAATCTCCTGAATATACAGACGATATGATCCGTGTTGGTATTTTGGATATTGAGGTGTTCTCAGAATCAGGGTTCCCATATCCAGAACAGGCTGAATGGCCGATCAACGGTATTACAATTTATGATACTATTGATAAGATGTTCTATACATTTGGGCTTAAGCACAAAGATGATGATCATTGGTCTAAAGAACAATCAACTGACGAAGTTCGAGATCTTAACGTTACGTATTTTGAGTTCGAAACAGAAAAAGATCTAATGCGATCTTTTCTTTCGCATATGAATGATCACCAATATGATATAACATCGGGTTGGAACTCAGAATCATTCGATATGCCTTATATCGTTAATCGTTGCTTTAAGCTATTCGGTGAAGCATATACGTCTAAATTACTTTCTCCATTTAATAAGATAGACATTAAAGAAGTACGATCTGGATTTGGAGGAAAGACTCAACAAAAAGTTGAAATCTTTGGACTGCCTCATCTTGATTATATGCAAGTGTATAAAAAGCACACCTATACACCACGCGAATCATATAAACTAGATTTTATTGCTTATGCGGAACTTGGAGAAAACAAACTTAATTATGAAGAGTATGGTGATCTTCAGGATCTGTACGTTAAAAACTACCAACTGTTTCTAGATTATAATATTCAAGACGTTAACATCATCAAACGTCTTGATGAAAAGCTTGGGCTGTTTGCTCTCGTATATGCAATGACTTATTATACTCTGTCTAACTATGAAGATACAATGGGAACAGTGAAGATCTGGGAACAACTCGTTGCCAAATATCTTTACAATAATAACCAAGTTCCGCCGTTTAGACATATGAAAAAAGAAGAACGTGATTTTGAAGGTGCGTTCGTTAAAGAAGTTAATCCTGGAATTTATGATTGGGTTGTTTCATACGATCTAAATTCTCTGTACCCGCATTGCATCATGCAGTACAACATTGGCACTGAAACACGAATTGATGAAAGTGAATTACCTGAAGATCTAATAGAGTATCGAGAAAAATATAAATTTGAAGACGTGCTTAATCGGAAAGTAGATCTAAGCAAACTTGATGAATATAATGTAACAATGACGCCGAATTTTGAATTCTATCGAAAAGATAAGATATCTTTCTTTTCTGCAATCATGCGTGATCTATACAATACACGCAATGAATTCAAAAAGAAAATGCTTCAGGCAGAGTCTGATAAGCAAAAAGTCAAAACAGAATCTGATAAGAAACAGTGTGAATATCTTGAAGCTAAAATGAATTCAATGCAAATGGGACTAAAAATCCTATTGAATAGTGGGTATGGCGCGTTCGCGAGCTCTTATTTCTTATATTACATGGTAGAAAACGCAGAAGCTATCACATTATCAGGACAACTCGTTAATAAATGGACAGCTAGTCAAATAGAAGTATTTCTGCAAGAGCTTTTCAATAGCAATGAAAAGTACTGGATCGCCGGTGACACTGACTCGATGTATATTAGGATCGATGAATTTATGGATACTGTAAAAGAATCAGATATCCAAAAGAAAGTAGATATTGCTGATCGTTTTTGCAATGAAGTCATTCAACCTAAGATTGAAACACTGTGTGATAAACTATGCGAGTATTTAAATTGTTATGAGCAAAAGATGGTATGGTCTCGAGAGGTCATTTCAGAGACTGCTATTTGGGTTGCTAAGAAAAAATACACGATGAATGTGTGGGACTCTGAAGGTGTTCGCTATACTGGCAAACCAAAGATGAAGCTCACTGGATTGGAATCGGTAAAGTCTAGCACCCCTGAGTGGGCACGAGAGCTTCTCGAAGAGTTCTACCTTTATGGTCTATTACGTGACAAAGAAGGCCTTCAGAAGAGGTATCGGGAGGTGAAGGTAGAATTCAAATCATATGACGCAAACATGATTGCTATTCCATCTAGTGTGAATGGAATCAACAAGTACTATGACAAGGATAATCTCTATAAGTCTGGTACGCCGAAGCAGGTTAAGGCTTCTCTTGTACATAACAAAATGATCAAAGATCTTGGTCTAAACCGCATTCAACCAATTGAAGATGGAAATAAGATTAAGTACATTGAATTGAAGATGCCGAATCCAACACACCAACCAGTCATTGCGTTTGATACGTATCTTCCAAAGGAGTTTGAGATTGAAGAGTATATCGATCGTGATGCCATTTTTGAAAAGTCATTTGAGCAACCACTCAAGATTTTCTTGAAGGCTATCAATTGGACTCCAGAACATGTAAACACATTGTTCTAATAGTTTACAAGTTGATCTTGCGTTGTTATTATAGATATTGCGCAAGATCAACACAACAAGGATGATTTGCTTATGAAAACAGTACTAAAAATCAAATCTAACTATTCAATTGAAGAAACAGAAATTAATGATAGACTAAAAGACTTTGTTCAACATATGACTGGCGACAAAGAATGGTATGTTGAATTTGTAACGAATGATAAGTATGATATTTCATGCCCATCTTTTTGCTTTGAGTATGATGATCATGACAGTCTAAAGAAAATCATTTCATTGTTCAGTGATCATCGGTATGTCCCATTTGATGAATTTGAAGATATTACTAATGATGATTTTACAATGGCACTTGAAAGTAATACAATTAATGAATCATTTGGTTTCTTAAGTGAAAAGAATCTAGAATACGTAGAAGAACAAGTCAACATGCTAGACTATATCTGTTCTGATATTGTACATGAACAAGAAGATCTAAAAGAGAAAATGGAAGCAATGTATTCATTTTTTGATAAATCAGGTATTTTGTATTACAAGCAACTTATTCAAGGATTGCTTGAAGTTCTTGATTCTAAAGGCATTATCGAAAAAGAAAACATCGAAAAGAAACTGTTTACTAACGTACACTAGTAAGAGTATTAAAAATGTATATTGCTAATAAGAGGTTGATTGATGGTCTTGATTTAGATATGAAAGACATAATTGACGAAGAATTTAGATCATTCAAATCTGTAATAAATTCTCTTTCTGAAGACATGCCATATTATGTTTATGGTTTATATGATGGTGGCGAGCCATTTTATATAGGTAAAGGTAAAGGCAATCGTGCATATTTACATCTAATGTGTCGAGACGAGAAATCTTTTAAGAATAAGCTTATGAAGTATCTTTATACAATGAATGAACCTCCAGTGGTATATCTTTTTGATTATGGATTGACTGAGAAAGAAGCATATGAACTAGAAAATAAGCTTATAGAGCAATTTGGGCGTTTAGTTTCCAATGATGGAAAACTAATAAATGTATTACCTGGTTTTATTCCTATACACGATTTAAACAAAGAAAGAAACAGAGCTGGTGGTCTTGCGCTTAATTTAACGGGTACTAGATCTGGATTTTATTCTAAAGAATGGAGAGAACAAAATGAAGAATATGTTAAAGAATATTCTAGTAAAGCAGGTAAAATATCTTGGGAGAACGCCAAGCAATTTCATTTAGAAGAACATAAGAAATGGAGTTCTGAAGGTGGAAAAACTACAGGAAAGATGAAATTTTGGACTAATGGCAAAGAAACAACAAGATCTCATGAATGCCCTGGTCCAGGATGGTATAGAGGCAATGGATCAATAAACGAAAATAGTTTAAAACACTTAAAATACCCACAATGGACTAATGGCGAAATTAATAAATTATCTGAAACGAAACCTGGTGATGATTACTTTAATGGGAGAACACAAAAAGTTAAAAATGATCCAACAAAGAAAAATGTGATTGTCTTTAGTAAACAAGTGTGTAATAATGCAGTTCCAGCCAAATTAAAAGTTGGTAAAAATATCTTAGATAAAGAGGAAACCCTATAAATGTCTAGCCTAGCCGACAAGTTCATTAAATCAAGTTCTAAAATGAAAGGCGCTGGCCGTCTATCTGAAGTAACTAAAGAAGAAAAACAACTATATAATACTGGAATTTATGCTCTAAATTTAGCATATTCTGGTGATCTACATGGTGGTGTAACAGACGGAATTCATTGTCTAGCGGGTAAAAGCCGTTCATTCAAATCTATGTTCGGTCTTCTATCGTGCAAAGCATATCTAGATGCATATGAAGATGCATATATGATCTTTTATGATTCAGAAGGTGGTGCATCAGAAGATTATTTTAAATCTGTTGGCATTGATACGGATCGAGTCATTTATATTCCAATCATGAATATTGAAGATCTAAAATTCGATATGATGGAAAAGCTTGAAGCTATTAAGAAAGAATATGATGAAACTAAACAATATTCTCATTTTGTATTCTTTACTGATTCTATTGGTAATCTGGCATCTGTTAAAGAAGTGAATGATGCAATAGATCAAAAGTCTGTTGCTGATATGTCACGAGCAAAAGCATTGAAATCTCTATTCCGTATTGTGACTCCATATTTTGCCAACTATAAAATGTATTGGATTCCGATCATGCACACATATGACGAGATTGGTGGGATGGGTGCACCAAAGCAGATCATGAGTGGTGGGCAAGGGGGCATGCTGAGTTCCAATTCTGTCTTTGTATTAGGGAAAAGACAGGTTAAAGATGGTAAAGATCTACTTGGTTGGAACTTTGTACTAAACGCTGAAAAATCACGAACAATCCGTGAAAAGTCAGCAATTCCCGTAGAAGTACTATATGAAGGTGGTATTGACAGATATACTGGACTACTAGACATTGCTTTGGCCACAGGTCATGTTGAAAAACCAAAAATGGGTTGGTACACGCGTACTACTGTTGAAGGTGATAAGAATTGGAGGAAGAAAGATACATCTTGTCCAGAATTTTGGGATCCTCTGCTTAACAGTGAAGATTTTTGTAATGCTGTAAAGGATATGTACAAGCTTTCTGGTGGGGGTCAAGTGCTTCAAGACAAACTTGATACTATTCTTTCCGATGATGAACAATTGGATCCAGAAACAGGTGAAATTCTTTCGTCATAGTGTGTTATAATTAAATTAAATGCAGGCGGGTGTTAAGCTCGCCTGTCGTTTTGTTATCAGCTAAGGGTTCAGAATGATCTCAATCGAAACATCTATCTTTAAAGGACTATTATTTGACGAAGACTTCTCACGAAAAACCATTCCATATCTAGATGAATCATATTTTGATGGTGGGTATCGTTCATTATTCAAAATTTATAAAGATCTATTTGACCGTTATAACAAGATTCCGAATATTGAATCTATTGCGGTTACACTTCAAAAGTCTAAGATCTCTGAGCATGAATATGAAGATATTCTGGGTGTTGTAGAGGAGGTGTCTAAGCACAAAGATGAACCTGTCGATACAGACTGGCTAATTGATGAGACGGAGGAGTACTGCAAGGATAAGGCGATTTATAATGCTATCTATTCGTCTATCAATATTCTAGAGGGTACAGACAAGCAACACGACAAGCATGCCATACCAGAGATGCTTGATTCTGCTCTTGGAGTTTCATTTGATAGTTCTATTGGTATGGAATTCTTTGATGATGCTGAACGTCGATATGAACTGTACACTGCAGAAGATAACAGAATCCAATTCCCATTAAAAGCTCTCAACGATTTGTCAAATGGTGGTTTAAAGAAGAAATCACTATCATGTATTCTCGCAGGAACGAACGTCGGCAAAAGCGCATTGATGTGTTATCTTGCTGGTGAGTTTCTTAAACAGGGAATTGATGTTCTTTATATCAGTATGGAGATGGCTGAGGAACTTCTCTATGAGCGTGTAGAAGCCAACTTGCTTGATGTCAGCACAGATGATCTTAAACGAATGTCTAAAGAGAAATATCTTAATGGTATTAACAAAATCAAAGGTAAAACTAATGGACGGTTCTTTGCTAAGGAATATCCAACAAGTGCGGCACACGCTGGTCACTTTAGGCATCTATTGAAAGAACTCAAACAAAAGAAGAAGTTCAAACCACAGGTCATTTTCGTAGACTATATTAACATTTGTGCATCGTCTAGATATAAGAGTATGAATGGTGTAAACTCATATTCATATGTAAAAGCGATTGCTGAAGAACTTCGAGGTCTTGCTGTTGAATTTGATGTACCTCTAGTAACAGCCACACAGATCAATAGATCGGGCTTCAATGAAACATCACCTGATCTCACGTCAACATCGGAAAGCTTTGGATTGCCCGCCACTTGCGATTGGTTCATTGCCATGACAACCGATGAAGTCATGGAAGAAAACGATAGGCAGCTTATTCATCTACTGAAAACTAGGTGGGGAAATAAGACTAAACTTAAACCACAAATGGTTGGAATCGATTTCACACGTATGCGTTACTACGATGTAAGTTCAAATCCACAACAACCAACCACAGACGAGATAAAGAACAAAGTAGGGAAGAACAAACCACAAGGTAAAGAAAAGAAACTTGACGACATCTCATGGGATTGATGGTTGACACATTGAAGATTTGGTGATATAATGGTACTACAAACTGAGGAGGAACTGTATCATGAATTTTACACCGATTGTATATGTGATTCTTTTTGAAAATGGCGAATATGGCCAGACAATTAGAATTCGTGAAGGTGATAGGATTTCTCATGTAGAGATTGACACTATTCGAGTAAAATATCCCAAAAATCCGAATCTTTAAATATATTGATGGTTGACACATTGAAGATTTGGTGATATAATGGTACTACAAACTGAGGAGGAACTGTATCATGAATTTCTATGAAGACCCCATTTTCAAGAAAAAATTTCATTCTATTGCCGCGACTTTTCTTTCACGTTCAGAGTATTTTACCACTCGACACGAGGCACTGATGGAAGTTCTTAATCTGACCGATCGAGTTGATATGAAATCCATCGTTGATGATACAGAGAAATCCTATGTATCATTGTCTCGTGTTGGTATGAAAGTGAAACTTGACAGGAAGAAACGCAAGCATATTGCCATGATACTCGAGAATGCTCTGAACCATGCCAGCATCGAATCAGGATATTTTTAAAGAATGGTTGACACGGAAGTCAATCATTGATAGAATAAACTTGTAGGGTAAATTGAAGAAGGAACTATATCATGACTATCGACCTAATCAAAGTTGCTTTTCCGGCTATCAACAAAACTTGTGATCTCGAGGAAACCGACCATGAGATTGCTGCTGGTCATAATGTGACCAAGTGTAAAGTGATGCGTAAAGTTGAAGTTGGAGATGCTGTCTACAATCGACTCAGTATGGAATTCATGGACAATGGAAATGAAGCAATCTGGGGTTACATTGGAGGTTCTGCATCCAATGATCCACGTCTTGATAAAGTGAATCATCCCAATGAGATCTTCAACAGCAAGGAACTTCGTGAAATCTTCATGGACACTTGCTACACCATGGTAACCGAGGTCATCAACAAAGATTCTGGTGATAGGTTCTATGTGAATACTGAAGGTTATGGATATGCTCGGTATGTGGGTCGAGCCATCTGAGAAAACGTCTCTAGCAATGCTATGGGTGGGACCGGATTGATCATATAGGTTGACCCATAGCTCTAATCAAGAATGAACTACGAAATGGAGAGTATTATGTTTTGTAAACATTGTGGCAGTGAAATGAGTGAAGAAGCCCTGGCATGTCCCAAGTGCGGTCATCCGACGGTAGAGAGGGGTACTAAAAGTAAAGCGATCTTTGTCCTTCTTGCGCTATTTCTGGGAGGTCTGGGCATCCATCGATTCTATCTTGGTGGAGGATCTAATGTAATCTTTGGTTTACTAATGATTGCATTCGTGTGGACTGGCATCCCATCGCTGATTGCTTTGATTGAAGCTATTGTGATTGGTTTTCGCAAAGATGATCCACGGTTTGCATGAGGTGTTATATGAAACTTGAAGATTTCAAACGTGTAGAAGAACTTGTTAAGCAACGAAATAAAACTATAGTTGCAATTGAAAAGTGTGATAAGTATTTCGAGAAAGAACGAGATGATAATTACTGGGGACAACTTTCAAACCATGATGATGGCTCTGGGGAAGTTGTAGACTTGAGCGGGTGTTGTGTTTTAGATGACGTGGTTGAAGCAACTATGGAAGTTCTTACTATTAGACTTAATGAAGTTGATTCTTCTCTTATTGAGCTTGGAGTAGATGTATGAAAGGTCTTACTAAAGAACAAGCTATTGTTCTCACTGCTATAACTGGGAAAATGGTGGTAAAGAGTTTTGCTGACTTCCATGAGGCAGTTGAAGATAAATTAGGACACTCTGTTTGGACGCATGAATTTGGAACAAAAGAAATGTCAGCAGAAATCAAAGATGCATTCTGGGATGACTTCATTGAGATGATGGAGAATAGTTATGACTCGTAAACTAGTAACTCGACGCGTAATCTCTGATGTCTATGAGCATCCAAATGCAGATGCTCTGGAATTAGCTAAAATCGATGGGTGGCAAGTAGTAGTACGTAGGGGTGAGTTTGTTCGTGGCGACATGTGTTGTTTTTTTGAAATTGATTCTTGGCTCCCAGCAGACGATGAACGGTTTGCTTTCCTAGCCAAGTCTGGAGTTAAGAAAGATCCCTCTGGTCGTGAGCGAATCCGTCTACGCACTATCAAACTCAGGAAACAACTCTCTCAGGGACTTGCTCTTCCTTGGTCATTGTTCCCAGAACTACATCGACTACCTGAGCTTGAAGGGGTTGACCTTTCAGAGCATCTTGACGTTATCAAATTTGAACGTCCTGAACCTCAAGTAACTAATGCCGCTGGTTATTTTCCAAATTGTATTCCTAGGACAGACGAAGAAAGAATTCAGAACGTTTGGGATCTGTTTTCAACCGAATACAAAGATGTACAATTCATTCCTACTCTGAAGCTTGACGGGTCTTCATGCACTGTAGCATACTTTGGTCTAACCACAACTTACTGGAAGAATGAAGATTCGTATGATGTTCGAGAGCATACCGGTGCCAAGATCGGAGAGGTAGCAGTATGCTCAAGGAACCTTCAACTAAAGTACGATGAGTCTTCTCATTTCTGGAAAGCTGCTATGTCTGGAGGGGTAGTGGATGCGGTGACAGAGCTTGGCCGAATTGGAAACTTTGCCATTCAGGGTGAAGTTATGGGACCGGGAATCCAGGGCAACAAAGAGAAGTTCAATGACTTCCAATTCTATGCATTTGCTCTATTTGACATCGACCGTCAAGAGTATATAGAATGGACACAAGCTAAACAACAATTAGAAGAACTGGATGTTCAGTGTGTTCCTGATCTGAGTGCATTGGTAACAGAGCCATTCAGAGTCTTTGATACATTAGATGAACTTCTTGAGTTCTCCGATGGACCTAGCATCAATGCAAAGTATCGTGAAGGTATAGTGTGGAAATCTGTTGGAATCGAGCCCATGGTTTCAGTCAAGGCAATCTCAAATAAATTCTTGCTTAAAGGCGGAGATGAATAATGTATAAAGTAGATTCAGGTCTTTTCTTCGACGAACTAACCGAAGAAGAACAAAAGTGTGTTCCAAACAATGGAAACGGTAAGGAAGTTGCTACATATATTCTTATCACTGATACCAACGGGTCTAGGGTATATAGCGATGCAATGGAGCCAGAAGATGCCACATTCTGTCGTGATCTTAGTTGGATCGAAGTAGAACTAGAACTTGCATATAAAACTGGTAAAGGAGAGTAACACATGTCAGATATTCAAACCCCAAGCAACCCTGCCGATCTTAAGAAACTCAAAGATGGCATCGACGAAATCACCAATTCGATGACTCGTGTTGATGGTGAGAAAGAATACCAGAAGGAAGCCATTGAAGAGCTTTCAGAACAGACTGGTATTGATAAGAAATATATTAGGCGCATGGCAACAGATGCGCATAAAGATCAATTCAATAAGAAAGTTGATGAAATGAATGCTTATGCGCAGTTGTACGAGAGCGTGATGGAGTCATAATTTTTTACTCGCCCCGGTTTACATAGCTGGGGTTTTTGATATAATGGCACTGTATTCTGAAGAGGAGTTACCGTGAAATGAAACTCAATAGCCAGCATAATGAAGTTCTGACCAACTCAACTCGTGAATCCAAGTTTACGATCAATGCGTCCGCGCAAGCATTCAAGATTCTTTCCGATGGGCTTTATGAACATAAGGTCGCGGCAATCGTGAGAGAATTATCATGTAATGCTTATGATGCCCATGTAGAGAATGGCAATGCGGATGAACCATTTAAAGTTGTTCTACCCAATAATCTCCATCCATATTTTGAGATTGAAGACTTTGGTATTGGACTAGACGATGAGGGTGTTCGTGAAGTTTATACGTCATACTTTACTTCTACCAAGAATGATTCCAATGATGCAATTGGTGCATTCGGTCTAGGTTCCAAGACTCCATTCTCATATACTAACAACTTCACCATTCGTGCCCGTAAAGATGGCATGGAGCGGGTATATAGTGCATATCTCGGCTCCGATGGTGCGCCTTGTGTTAACATGATGTACCAGAAAGAGACTGAAGAGACATCTGGTGTTAAGATCACCGTTCCCGTGAAAGAGTGGGATTTTCAAAAGTTCTCCAGTGAAGCATCATTTATCTTGTCGTTCTTTAGTACTCAACCAATTGTCAATGATCCAACATTTGAAGTGGTGGCACCGGGAATTGCCAATGAACTGAATGATAAAGGCATTGTCACTCAGAAGATTCCATTCTCTGGTTCTACTCTCTACACTGGTCATGTCTATGCAGTCATGGGTGGAGTCTGCTATCGACTCGATGAACATTGGGTTCGTTCAGCAGTACAAGACACCTATCTCAATGACATTGTTCTGGGTAGTACTTGGTCTTCAAACCGTGCCACTCTGTTTGTGAAATTTGAGATTGGTG
>Ga0209300_1000490_pt1 | contig 20085 bp, 14 predicted proteins | sample Shrwel_input2_RT_FD_187535 | JGI IMG/M metagenome (GOLD analysis project Ga0209300, IMG submission 187535) | Subsurface microbial communities from deep shales in Ohio, USA - Utica-3 well 1 S input2 RT (SPAdes) (version 2) ... | reverse complement strand
CAGTTCCGGTGAGCGCGCCGCCAAGGCGTGTCCCGGCTGAGCCGCCGGGCGCAATGCCATGCCCATCGAGCCCATGTGGGCGCACAGCGATTCGGCCTGGGCGCGAATCTCGTCGAGGGGGGTCTCCTGGCTTGCCAGATAGCCCGCTAGCTTGTGGACCAGCAGGGTGCCGGCAATGCCGCGGGGCTGGGGTGCCTCGTCGATCGCCACATCGTCGGCGACGATGACCATGGCGACATCCAGCCCCTCGCCACGGGCGCGTTCGGCGGCGAGGCCAAAGTTGAGGCGATCACCGGTATAGTTCTTGACCACCAGCAGGCAACCGGCGTCGCCACAGACCTCACGTATCGCGGCGAGCACCGCCTCGACGCTGGGGGAGGCGAACAGGCTGCCGGAGATTACCCCGGTCAGCATGCCTTCGCCGACAAAACCCGCGTGGGCAGGTTCGTGGCCGGCGCCCCCGCCGGAGAGCACCGCGACCTGTTCGCGGCCTTGCTGCTGCCTGTCCCACTCCTTGCGAATGAGGATGCGAAGGCCGCTTTCCGGTTCGGCAATGCGCAGCGGCGCCGACGTCGCGACGCCGCATAGTATCTCATCGACGACGTTTTCCGGCGCGTTGTAGAAACGATCCATGCCTTACCCCCGGCATTCCTGTTCATGGCGTAATCGAGTATTCAAGATGTCATCTCAGGCTCAGGCCGGCTGTGCCTGTTTAGGCCGTCAATGCAGCTTCATCTTCGGCTTGAGGAAGCGATTGAGGCCGTCGACAACTACTGTCATGCCGGTCTTCACGGTGCCGTGGATGGCGAGCTGGTGCATGCGATACAGCGATGCATAGAAGACCTTGGCCAGGCGCCCTTCGATAAACAGTGAGCGCGCGGAGGCGCCACGCATCAGCGAACCCACGGCGTCGAAGTGGGCAAGCGAGATCAGAGAGCCACGGTCGTGGAAGGTGAAATCCTTGAGCGGCTTGCCATCGAGGGTGGCGACCAGATTGTGGAAGAGGGTGCCCGCCTGTTGGTGAGCGGCCTGAGCCCGCGGAGGAACCGTCTTGCCATCTTCCTGAGGGCAGCTGGCGCAGTCGCCAAAGGCGAAGATATGCGGATCATCAATGCTCTGCAGGGTCCGCTCGACCTTGAGCTGGTGATTGCGCTGGGTAGACAGCCCCAGCTCGGAGAGAAAGGCCGGCGCCTTGATGCCGGCCGCCCAGACGTTGAGGTCGGTCTCGATGCGGGTGCCGTCGGCGGTCATGAAGCCTTCTTCATCGGCGCAGGTCACCTTGGTGTCCACGTGCACATTGACGCCCAGTTTTTCGAGCTCCTTATGCACCGCCTGACTGATGCGCTCGGGCAGGGCCGGCAGAATGCGTGGCGCGGCCTCGATCAGGTGAACTTCAAGCTGTGTGCTCTCAAGCGAGGTGAAACCGTAGCTGTTGAGCATCTTCGAAGCGCCGTAGAGCTCGGCTGCCAGCTCCACGCCGGTGGCGCCGGCCCCAACGATACCCACCGCCAGCTTGGGGTGGATGCGGCGTTCGGGATCGCTGTAGCGCAGGAAGGTGTTGAGCATGTCGTGGCGGAAGGCTTCCGCCTGGTGCGGACTATCGAGGAAGTGGGCATGTTCGGCGACGCCAGGCGTGCCGAAATCGTTGGATACGCTACCCAGTGCCATTACCAGGTAGTCATAGTCCAACTCACGGGAGGGCAGCACCACCGTCTCGCCGTCGTCATCGATAATCGGCGCCAGGGTAAGCTTCTGTGTATCGCGGTCCAGATCACTCAGGGTGCCACGTTGGAAGCGATAGCCGTGGGCCTTGGAATGGCCTTGGTAGGAGACTTCGTCGAGGCCAGAGTCGAGGACCCCGGTGGCGACTTCATGGAGCAGCGGCTTCCAGATATGGGTAGGGTTCCGGTCGACGAGCACGATTTCAGCCCGTTGGCGTTTACCCAGCTTGCGGCCCAGCCGTGTCACGAGTTCGAGCCCGCCGGCGCCACCGCCGACCACCACAATGCGTGGTAGAGACATGAGACACTCCGTTGATGAATGTGAAGATTGAGAAACGCGAGAATCGCCTGAGTCAGGCAGGGCGTCTCATGAGGGGCGCTGGGCGCGGCGATGCGCTTACGTCGATCCCCGAGGGCTCTCCACCTGGTAGCGGCGACGGCTGATGTCTAGGATATGCCTCTGCTCGACGAATGCCTATGGGCAAAGGCTAGTTTTGATCATGTTTTTTCGTAATATTACATGCATGAAATGGATGTTGATCGACCATATGTGCAAAACACATTGATTAGAAAGGAATTTGCTATGCATGACCTGGTTCGCGACATGCGTATGGTGGCCTTTGACCTCGATGGTACCTTGATCGATTCGGTTCCCGATCTGGCCGCGGCGCTCGATGCCGCCCTGGAGGATCAGGGCATGCCCCCGGCCGGTGAAGTGCGGGTGCGGGACTGGGTCGGTAACGGCTCCCGGCGTCTGGTCGAGCGAGCCCTTGGCGATGTGCTGAAGCGTCCGGTCGATGAGGATGAGATAGAGGCCTGCCATGCACGCTTTCTCGCGCACTACCATGCCTCGCCGGTGGCGCTCACTAAGCTGTATCCCGGTGTGCGGGAGGCCATTGATGGCCTCATTGCCAGCGGCCTGTCACTGGCGCTGATTACCAACAAGCCCAAGGCCTTCATTGCCCCGATCCTTGAGCACTTTGATCTGGCAGACTGCTTCGGCCTGTGTTTGGGCGGCGATTCTCTGGACGAGAAGAAGCCCGATCCCGCCCCCTTGCTGCACGCGGCGGCGCATTTCGGGGTGTCGCCAGAGGTCTGCCTGATGGTCGGCGATTCGCGCCATGACATCGAAGCAGGCAAGCGCGCGGGCTTTCGAACGCTGGCCGTGCCTTACGGGTATAATCACGGCGAATCGGTGACCGCCAGTCGCCCCGATGCGGTAGTTGAATCGCTTTCCGAACTCGTTTAGTGTGAAATTGAATATGGCGGTATAAAAACCGCCGAATCAATAAGATCCTGCTATAACGGATTCCCTCATGACGCCGGACACCCGTCATTCCCCTCAAGATGTACGTTGCCATGGCACCGCAGGACTGATGCGTGACGTCAAGCGTTGGCGATGGTGATGCCGGCCTAGTGCGTTAACACGCCCGTATACCGATCCGTACCGTGCGTGAGACGTGCGCAAGCATGCTTCAGTGCAATGCGATAGCCACGCCCCCCTGTTAAGCATAAGCGTCCCCGCTTAAGTGATTCATTCTTGAAGGAACTGCCGGGCATGATGACCCCCGAACACTTCGAAGAGCTGGCCGATGCCGGCTATAACCGTATTCCGGTAACCCGCGAGGTTCTCGCCGATCTCGATACCCCGCTTTCCACTTACCTGAAGCTGGCCAATGCACCCTGGACCTTCCTGCTCGAGTCGGTGCAGGGCGGAGAGAAGTGGGGCCGCTACTCGATCATCGGGCTGCCCAGCCGCGAACGTATCGAAGTACGCGGTTACGAAGTGCGCCACCTGAAGGATGACGAGGTACTGGGCGCGAGCCGGGTCGAGGATCCTCTGGACTGGATCGAACAGTTCCAGCAGCGCTTCAAGGTGCCACGACTCGACGATCAGCCGCGCTTCGACGGTGGCCTGGTCGGCTACTTCGGCTATGATACCGTGCGCTATGCCGAGCCACGCCTTGCCGGCGTCGACAAGCCCGATCCCCTGGGCGTGCCGGACATTCTGCTGATGGTCTGTGATGACCTGGTGGTGTTCGACAATCTCTCTGGTCGCCTGACTCTGTGGACGCATCCCGATCCGGCTGTCGAGGGGGCCTATGCCATGGCGCGTGAGCGCCTCGAGCGCCTCGAGATTCAGCTGCGCACTGCCACTATTACCACCCAGAGTCCCGGCACGGGCAGGCGAGCCGTCGAGGAAGGCCACTTCAACTCCGGCTTCACCGAAGAAGGCTTCAAGGCCGCGGTCGAGAAGATCAAGGAATACGTGCTGGCCGGCGATGTCATGCAATGTGTGCCCTCGCAGCGCATGTCGATTCCCTATCAGGCGCCGCCGCTCGATCTGTATCGAGCGCTGCGCAGCCTTAACCCCTCGCCGTACATGTTTTTCTTCAACCTCGATGATCATCATGTGGTGGGCTCGTCGCCGGAGATCCTGACGCGCCTGGAAGAAGGCGAGGTCACCGTGCGTCCGATCGCCGGCACCCGTGTACGTGGTGCTACCGAGGCCGAGGACCAGGCGCTGGAAGCCGACCTGATGGCCGATCCCAAGGAGATCGCCGAGCACCTGATGCTGATTGACCTGGGTCGCAACGACGTGGGCCGCATCAGCGAAACGGGTACCGTCAAGGTCACCGATCAGATGGCGGTGGAGCGCTATTCCCACGTCATGCATATCGTTTCCAACGTCACTGGCAAGCTGAAGCCGGGATTGACGGCCATGGACGTGCTGCGCGCCACCTTCCCGGCGGGCACGCTGTCAGGGGCCCCCAAAATCCGTGCCATGGAAATCATCGACGAGCTGGAGCCGGTCAAGCGCGGCATCTATTCCGGCGCCGTGGGCTATCTCTCCTGGCACGGCAACATGGATACCGCCATCGCCATCCGGACCGCCGTCATCAAGGACGGTCAGCTGCACGTTCAAGCGGGTGCCGGGGTCGTTGCCGACTCGGTGCCCGAACTCGAGTGGCAGGAGACTCTCAACAAGGGGCGTGCCCTGTTCCGCGCCGTGGCCATGGCCGAGCGCGGCCTGGACAACCTGGAGTAAGGGCAGACATACCCCTTCACCACTTAATTGACGATCGACACGTTTTGGCTCGCCCTTCAAACCCCGCCAGTGGCGGGGTTTTGGTTCATGGGGCCAAGCAGAACGAAGACCGTCGTTGCGCATCTTGTTGAGCGTGACGCTAGCCAAGTTGCTTTCCCTAGCCGCTTGGGTATGGTTAGGGCTCTCACCGGAGAAGGTCCGGCTGCCTGGCTGACATCGCTTCGCCAAGGCCTCCAGGGTCGTATCAGCCTGAGCGATACAAGGTGCCGCCGGTCGAGCAGCTTTTATCGAGGCGAAGAGATCACGCTAGGGAGAATCATGAAAAGCAATCCGTCGCCACGCATCACGACAGATGTTCCGGGACTGGAGAAAATTCTTCACGGAGGCTTCCTGCCTGGCCGGTCATACCTGGTGTCAGGTGGCCCCGGTACGGGCAAGACGACGCTGGGCCTGCATTTTCTTTCCGCCAAGCCGGAAGGCGAACGGGCATTGCTGGTCAGTCTCGGCGAGGCAGACCGCAATATTCGCAATGATGCGGCGAGCATTGGCATGGCGCTCGAGGGGGTAGTGACCATTGATCTCTCGCCCACCGCGCAAACCCGTGGGCAATCGACCTATACCCTGCTCGAACCTTGGGAAGCGGAGCCACCCGACATCCGCTCGCGTATCGAAGAGGCATTTCCGGAAGGGCCTCCGGCGCGCGTCTTCATCGATGCGCTCAGCCAGTTCCGTCACCTGGTGCCCGATACCTTCCAGTTCCGCAAGCAGGTGATGGCGCTGCTTGAATACCTGACGAATGCCGGCTCGACCCTGCTTTTTACCTCGGAACGCGGTTCGGAGGCCGACGAGGACCTGCAGTATCTCGGCGATGGCATTCTGCAGCTTGACCGCACGGAGTCGGGTCGATCGCTGTCTGTCGTGAAGTTTCGCGGTTCCGGCTTCGCCGAAGGCCGGCATACCATTCGCTTGAACGATCAAGGCATGAGTGTCTTTGAGCGCCTGGTGCCGGGAGAACACGGCCAGCCCTTCGTTGCCGAGTCGATTCCTTCTGGAGTGGCCGAACTGGATACTCTCTCCGGAGGTGGCATCGGGCGAGGCACGGTCACGATCATCTCTGGCCCGACTGGGGTGGGCAAGACGTCGCTCGGTGCCCAGTTCATGCGTGAGGCGGCGAGCCGCGGAGAGCGTTCGGTCATCTTCAGCTTCGAGGAAAGCCTCGCGACGATCCGGCATCGCTGTGAGCATGTCGGCATACCGCTGGGTGAGATGATGCATGACGATTCACTCGCGGTGGAGTCGGTCGAGCCACTGCGCTATACACCGGATGAATTCGCCTGGCGTGTCCGCCGTGAAGTAGAGGAACGGGGGGCCACGATGGTCATGATCGATAGCCTCTCGGGGTATCGGCAGTCAGTGCGCGGCGAAGACGTGGTATCCCACGCCCACGCGCTTTGCCGCTACTTGGGCAATATGGGAGTGACCGTGCTGCTCGTCAACGAGGTTGGCTCGATTGCCGGCGGAGAAATGAGAGTTAGCGAACTCGGCATCAGCTACCTGGCCGACGCCGTGCTGATATTGCGCTATATCGAACTCGATGGCGAGATCCGCAAGACCATCGGCATGTTGAAGAAGCGCACGGGTGACTTCGAGAAGACGCTTCGTGAATTCGATATCACTGCGGGTGGGCTGAAGGTAGGTAAGCCCTTGACCGGCCTGCGCGGCATCCTGCGGGGCGACCCTGAGATGGGCTCCGGCAGGGCTTTCCGAGGATCGGCGGATAATGGTGGATAGCGCACCGCAAGGCCAGCCTTGGCGAGTCGAGATCGCCCTTCAATCCAATGCGGATTGTAATCTTCTGATCCAGACTCTCGGCGGGGATGAAGATCTGGAGTCCGTCGGACTCGAGCATGGAAGGCCTTTCAGCGGCGCAGCGGACCTTCTCATCCTCGACCCCTCGACACTTCGGCATCAGCGCAAGCATGTCGCCCAATTACGTGCCGATGCCCACCCGGTGGTATTGCCGGTTCTCTTGCTGGCACCAGGGCAGCGCGTCTCGCCCGGCGCGCTCAAGCAAGAGCTTGGGCAAGCCGTGGAAGACGTGCTGCGCCTGCCGACGACAGGTCCGGAAATTCGCGCCCGGATCCGAAATCTACTGCGCCTGCGAGACTTGTCGCACCATCAGTCTCGAGAGCATGACCTCACTCGCCAGGCCCTCGCCGGGGTGAGTCGCGCCTTGAAGACGCTGCATGCATGCAACGAGGTGATGCTGCGGGAATCGGATGAGGACGGTCTGGTCAGCGCCGTGTGTCGGATGATCACTCAGTCCGAGGGGTATGAGCTGGCTTGGGTGGGGTTCGCTCAAGAAGGGACCTCGACCATCACCATTTCCGAGGTGTCGGGCCCGGCGACTGGCTATGCCGACAACCTAGAGGTGCGCTGGGAGGACAGCCCACAAGGCAGTACCGTCGTTGGTACGGCACTCTCGAGGGGTCGCACTCAAGTCGTCCCGGACTTGATGTCGGATCACCGCATGGCGGCCTGGTGGCCGCAGATTGAAGCCTGGGGGTTGAGAAGTGCCATCTTATTGCCGCTGCGAACCCAGTCAACTCCGAGTGGCATTCTGGTCGTGTACTCCCGGGACTGGGGCGACTTTGAAGGTGAGGAGAATGAGCTTCTCGAGCGCTTGTCAGACAACCTCGCCTTCGGGTTGGACAAGCTGCGGATGCGACGTGAGCGTGAACGCCAGGGGCGGGAAATACGGCGCCTCGCCTACAACGACACTCTGACCTCATTGCCAAACCGGCGCTCTCTCCTGCACCGCTTGAAACGGGTCGCGGCCGACGATGGGCATGATCGCATCGCGGCAGTGCTGTTCATCGATCTCAATGATTTCAAGCTGATCAACGATGCGCTCGGCCATGCGGCAGGCGATGAAGTGCTCAAGCATGTAGCCCAACGCATCCAGCATACTCTTCGACAGGGTGACCTGGTGGGCCGGCAGGGAGGCGATGAGTTCATTGTCGTCATGGTCGATGAGCCGCGTCAGCCATCGCTTGAAGAAGATGACGGCATCGAGCGTCTTTGCCGAGGCGCCGAGGCCTTGGCCGTCAGAATTCATGAAGCTCTGAAACAGCCGTTCGATATTCAGGGCTACCGGCATCACCTCGGTGCGAGCATCGGCGTCAGTCTGTTTCCCTACTTTGGTTCCGAGGTCGAGACCGTGGTCGAGCAGGCCGACATGGCGATGTACCAGGCCAAGTCGTCCGGGTTGCCGCTGGTGTTCTACTCCGATGATCTGGGAAGTGAACGTCAGAAACGTTTGACTCTGGAGGCTGAGCTCTATCATGCGCTCGAGGCCCACCAGTTCCTCCTCCACTACCAGCCGATCTGGAAGATCGACGGTGGAAACATCGTGGGGGTCGAAGCGCTGATCCGGTGGAAAAAGTCGGACGGACAGATGGTCTCTCCGGGTACCTTTATCCCGCTGGCCGAAGAGCTTGGGTTGATCGACGCCATTGGAGACTGGGTCCTGGTGACGGCGGCGCGGCAGATAGCCGCCTGGCGCCGAGACGGCGTCGATATCTGGATGGGGGTCAATCTGTCGGTTAGCTAGTTGCAGGGCAAAAAAGCGGCGATGCATATTCGCGACATGGTGACGGGGGAAGGCACGGATCCAGGCTGGTGGTCGCTGGAGCTGACCGAAGACACCCTGATGCACGCGCCAAATGAAGTGTCCGAGGCGATGCACTGGTTAAGCGAGGCAGGATTCCACCTTTCATTGGATGACTTCGGCCAGGGATATTCATCATTGGCTCGCTTGCAGTCGATGCCGTTGGATACCCTCAAGATCGACAAGATGTTTATTGACCGCTTGGAAGAAGAGGGCGCTGGCGGACGCATTGTCAGCGCGATCACAGAGCTTGGGCGGCACCTGTCGTTGAAAACGGTGGCGGAAGGGATCGAAACCGAGGCACAGCATAAGCAGCTTGGCGATATCGGCTGCCATTTTGGGCAGGGGTTCTTGTTGAGTGCCGCACGCCCGGCCGAGGAGATTCCCGACCTAGTCCGGCAGGGGATGCCGGCTCCATGCCTCTCGTGAGGCGTCACGCCCGTGTTGCGCCTTGACAGGGGCGACGCCTGCCCAGCACTATTGCCCTATGAAAACACCAGATCACACACATCCGAACCAGCAGTGGTGGCAGTCCTAAACAGGGGGCGGCGCGCTGACGTTTTGGAGAAAATGCCGCCGTCAGGGCGGCATTTTTGTGTCTGCTGGTTCCCTGCATGGCGGATATGAGCACTTGATTCATCCCGAGTAAGCATCTGGGTACCGAAGGCTGATAGCCACACTGACGACGAGTAGAAACAGGATCTTATAGCCATGTCCGTGCTGATGATCGATAACTACGATAGCTTTACCTACAACGTGGTGCAGTATCTCGCCGAGCTGGGGGCGAAAGTCGATACCCACCGCAACGACGCCATCACGATCGAAGAGATCGAGGCCATGGCGCCGAGCCATATCGTGATTTCACCGGGGCCCTGCACGCCCAGTGAAGCCGGTATTTCGCTTGAGGTGATTCGCCATTTCGCCGGGCGCGTGCCGATCCTCGGCGTTTGCCTCGGTCACCAGGCCATCGGTCAGGTATTCGGCGGCGAGGTGGTGCGCGCCCCCCAGGTGATGCATGGCAAGACCTCCAAGGTGCGTCACCTGAATACCGGCGTGTTCACTGGCCTTGAGAACCCGCTGGAGGTGACCCGCTATCATTCGCTGGTGGTGGACGCGGACAGTGTGCCGGACTGCCTCGAGGTCACCGCCTGGGTGGATGACGACGATGTCACCCCGGGGCTGATCATGGGCCTGCGGCACAAGACACTGGATATCGAAGGGGTGCAGTTCCACCCCGAATCGATTCTCACCCGTCAGGGCCACGAGTTGCTGGCCACCTTTCTGCAACGTGGTTGAACGTTGATCGCCACACCACGACATGGATCGCAAGGAGAGACAAGATGCAGATGCGAGAGGCGATCGACGCCGTGATGCGCGGCCAGAGCCTGAGCTATGAACAGACCCACAGCGTGATGCATGCCATCATGACCGGCGAAGCCACCGACGCTCAGATCGGCGGTTTCCTGGTGGGGCTTTCCGTGAAAGGCGAGACCGCCGAAGAGATCAGCGCCGCCGCCCAGGTGATGCGTGAGCTGATGATTCCGGTAACGGTGCATGGCGAAAATGTCGTCGATATCGTTGGCACCGGCGGTGACGGTGCCAACCTGTTCAACATCTCGACGGCCTCGAGCTTTGTGGTCGCGGCGGCGGGAGCCCATGTCGCCAAGCACGGCAACCGCGGCGTGTCTTCCTCGTCGGGCAGTGCTGATCTGTTCAGCGTCGCCGGGATCAATCTCGACCTGGCCGCCGATCAGGTGGCGCGCTGTATCGACCAGGTCGGGGTCGGCTTCATGTTTGCCCCCCACCACCACACCGCGATGCGCTATGCGGTGGGGCCGCGCCGCGAGATGGGCGTGCGTACCCTGTTCAATATCCTGGGGCCGCTGACCAACCCGGCCAGTGCGCCGAATCAGCTGCTGGGCGTCTATTCGGCGAAGCTGCTGCCGCTGATGGCCGAGGTGCTCAGGCGGCTGGGCAGCGAACACGTGCTGGTGGTCCACGCCGAAGACGGGCTCGACGAGATCTCGCTTGCGGCGCCGACCCATGTGGCTGAGCTCAAGGATGGCGAGATCACCCAGTACACGATCGCCCCCGAGGACTTCGGCATCGAGCGTCAGTCGCTTAGCGCCCTCAAGGTGTCGACCGCGGAAGAGAGCCTTGCGCTGGTCAAGCAGTCGCTGGTTGGCGAGGGACCGGCGGCGGATATCGTCGCCCTGAATGCTGGTGCCGCTCTGTATGCCTCGGGTGTTGCCGATACCCTCAAGGAAGGCGTCCTGATGGCCCAGGACTCTCAGGCCTCGAAGCTGCCCGCGGAGAAGCTCAAGGAGCTTGCCGATTTCACCCGAGTCTTTGCAGTCTGACTGCGGCCTCTGGGCACGGCTCTTGAATATGGCCTTTGGAAACTAGGAACGTCTGACATGACTCAAGCGCAAGATACGCATTCTCAAGGCACTCACTCTCCAGGCACCCACTCTCCAGGCTCTTCGTCTCAAGGCGCTCAGTCTCAAGGCCGTTCGTCTAAAGATCGCCTGCCGACTATTCTGGCCCGCATCCTGGCGCGCAAGGACGAGGAAGTCGCCGAGCGCCGCCAGGCGGTCAGCGAGGACGAACTTCACGATCTCGCCGCTCGCCAGGCGCCGCCGCGGGGCTTCGTCGCCGCGTTGGAAGCGCGCATCGCTGCCGGTGATCCGGCGGTGATCGCCGAGGTCAAGAAAGCTTCGCCCTCGAAGGGCGTCATGCGTGAGGACTTTCGCCCCGCCGACATCGCCCGCGCCTACGAGCGTGGTGGGGCGGCCTGCCTGTCGGTGCTCACCGATGCCGACTTCTTCCAGGGCCACGAGGATTACCTGATCGAAGCGCAGGATGCCTGTGGGCTGCCGGTGATCCGCAAGGACTTCATCACCCATGGCTACCAGGTCGTCGAGGCCCGGGCCATCGGCGCCGACTGCATCCTGCTGATCGTTGCCGCTCTGGATGACGCCCGCCTCAAGGCGCTGCATGACCAGGCCGTGGCGCTGGGCATGGATGTGCTGGTGGAAGTGCACGATGCCAAGGAGTTGGTGCGGGCGCTGGCGCTGGATCTGACTCTGGTCGGCATCAACAACCGCGACCTGCACACCTTCGAGACCCGTCTCGAGACTACCTTCGAGCTGCTCGAACGGATACCTAAGGGCGTGACGGTAATCACCGAGTCGGGTATCCATGGCCGCGAGGACGTGGCGCGGATGCGCGAGCGTGGCGTGCATGGTTTTCTTGTCGGTGAGGCCTTTATGCGCGTGGGTGACCCCGGCGCGGCGCTGGAGGCGATGTTCTACTGAGCGGGCCAGTGGCGCTTCACGCTTCATGGCACCTGTTCAGAGTGCATCTAGCGTTCAGGTAGGCAGCTTCCACACGCAGCAGAGATCGGGCCCCGGTGAGCCAACGCCGGGGCCTCGTTGTGTGAGCGATGAATTATCCCTCGGCGGGCGTTTAGGGCAGGGCGGCCGTCAGGCCGCATGGCGGTAAAGCGTCACGGAGGGAGCTTCCCCGAACAGCTGACGATAGTCCTGGGCGAACTGTCCCAGGTGATAAAATCCCCAGTCGGCGGCTACCTGGCTGACCGTAGTGCCGGTATCCGGTGCGCTCAGGCGACGGCGGACCCGGTTGAGCCGTGTCAGGCGCAGGAACTGAATGGGGCTGATACCCAGAATGCTGGTGAAGCTGTACTGCAGGGTGCGCTGGCTGACGTGGGCGATCTCGCACAGCTCGCTCAAGGCCACCGGCGGCGCCTCGCAGGCGTTCAGATGCGCCTTGATGCGATCCACCACCTGCTTGCGGTGGCCATAGCTGGGCGGCATCTCGGTATTGGGCGTTTCCTCGCGCAGGATCTCGGCAAGCGCCAGGCTCAGGATGTCCTGATGGACCTTGACCGACAGCTGCTCGCGCTGCGTGCCCAGCAGGCGCTCGATTAAAAAGCCGGTCCGCCTGCCGGGTATGGTCGGGCAGCTGCAGGCGCATCAGGCGCTCGGGGTCCGCCGCCAGTAGGTCATCGGCGGCGCCGGCCCGGGTCAGCCATTGCCGGCTGACCACCAGGCCATAGATGCCGAAACGATCCGGCGTCACCAGCTCGAAGTCATGGCCGCCCGGCTGACACATCACCTCCTGCGCCCCTACCCGATGCCCGTTGATGCGGCAGCTCTGGCCATCGACGGGAATGCCGATCCACAGCGATTCCGGCCACACCTTGCACTGCTGGCCAAGAGCATTGCTGGTGTACTCCTTGAAGACCTGCATCTCGCTCAGTCGGACTTCGTCGATACGCCCGTAGAAGGCGCCCCTGCTAAATTGATCATACTCCTGCGACCAGTCGGTGAGGTTGTGGGCGTGTTCGTTGGCATCCCATGCCTCCCAAGTGCACCTCCATGGTGCATTCTGTGATGGTTGGCGATCTAGCGACACGGTATCTCACTCCCCCTCATGGGGCATGTTGTCCCTTCCCATAAGATAACTGCTTGTTGCTATTGATATATTTCGTTTTGCCGGAAAGCGATAACGCTCGCTGAAGCGTCGTCGATACTCTTTATACAAGCAAGTTTCATTCCGCCGGGGGCCGCGATCTGGTTGTTCCGGTCGCCGGCGGACGGGTTCACCCTGGGAGACGATCATGGCCAAGGCCTATCATTACACGCTGGGTAGTCAATGCCATCGCTTCAAGAACCTGGCCGAAGTGATGGCTAAGGCCACGCCGGCGCGTTCCGGTGACCGCCTGGCAGGCGTCATCGCTGACTCCGCTGAAGAGCGTGTGGTGGCGCAGATGGCGCTGGCGGAGTTGCCGCTGCGCACCTTCCTCGAAGACCACCTTATCCCCTATGAGGAAGATGAGATCACGCGGCTGATCATCGACACTCACGATAAAGAGGCCTTCGCTCCCATCAGCCATCTCACCGTTGGCGACTTTCGCAACTGGCTGTTGAGCGATCTTGCCACCCCCGAGATGCTGACACGCGTTCAGGCCGGCATCACGCCGGAGATGGCCGCGGCGGTCAGCAAGCTGATGCGCAATCAGGACCTGATTCTGGTCGCCAAGAAGTGCAGGGTGACCACCGCCTTTCGCAATACCATCGGCCTGCCCGGAAGATTGTCGACCCGCCTGCAGCCCAACCATCCGACCGATGATGTGACCGGCATTGCCGCCAGCATCCTCGATGGCCTGCTCTACGGCAACGGTGATGCGGTGATCGGCATCAACCCGGCGACCGATAACGTCGCCCAGAGCATCAAGCTGATGAAGCTGATGGATGAGGTGATTCGTAAGTACCAGATTCCGACCCAGTCCTGTGTGCTGACCCACGTCACCAACACCCTGGAGGCGATCGAGCAGGGGGCGCCGGTGGACCTGGTGTTCCAGTCGATCGGCGGCACCCAGGCCACCAACGAAAGCTTCGGGTTTAACCTCGGGGTACTCGCCGAGGCCCGTGATGCGGCAAGAAGCCTCAAGCGCGGCACCGTAGGTGACAACGTCATGTATTTCGAGACCGGCCAGGGCAGTGCGTTGTCGGCCAATGCCCACCATGGGCTCGATCAGCAGACCTGCGAGGTGCGCGCCTACGCGGTAGCGCGCCACTTCGAACCGCTGCTGGTCAACACCGTGGTCGGCTTCATCGGCCCGGAGTACCTGTTCGATGGCAAGCAGATCATTCGCGCCGGACTCGAGGATCATTTCTGCGGCAAGTTGCTCGGCGTGCCGATGGGCTGTGACATCTGCTACACCAACCACGCCGATGCAGACCAGAACGACATGGACAACCTGCTCACGCTGCTCGGAGTGGCGGGCTGCACCTTCATCATGGGCATCCCGGGCTCTGATGACATCATGCTCAACTACCAGACCACATCCTTCCACGATGCCCTCTATGCACGTCGGGCGCTGGATCTGTCGCCGGCCCCGGAATTCGAGCGCTGGCTTAGCGAGATGGCGATCTTCGATGACGTCGCCAAGCACTCTCCCAGTGCTGTCTTGCCGGACTCCTTTGCCCGATCGCTTGCCAACCTGCCCGCCGCAGGAGCCGATCAATGACCGATAAAGCCCTCGACCACGGCGTGACGGACAACCCCTGGCATCACCTCCGCCAGTTCACCGATGCGCGCATTGGCCTTGGCCGTGCCGGCATTAGCCTGCCTACCGCGCGCTCGCTGGAGTTCCAGCTGGCTCACGCTCGCGCCCAGGATGCCGTGCATCTGCCGCTGGATGTAGAAGCGCTTTGCCAAAACCTCGAAGCGCTTGACGGACTCAAGGCGAGTCTGCCGATAAAGCGCCTGCACAGTCGTGTTCCCGACCGCTTGACGTACCTGCAGCGCCCGGACTGGGGCCGGCGTCTCGATGAGGCGTCTTTGCAGCGGCTTCGTGCGGCGGACGACGCGCCGCAGCCTGCCTATGACCTGGCCATTACCGTGGTCGACGGTCTGTCGTCGCTTGCCGTACAGCAAAATGCGGCGCCCTTTCTGGACGCGCTGACCCAGACCTTCGCCGATGACGACCAGGCATGGTCGCTGGCGCCGCTCTCGGTGGTCGAGCAGGGGCGGGTCGCGATTGGTGATGAGGTCGGCGAGTTGCTCAACGCCCGAGCGGTGCTGGTACTGATCGGCGAGCGCCCCGGGCTTAGCTCGCCGGATAGCCTCGGGCTCTACATGACCTGGGGACCGGCGGTCGGACTCACCGATGCCTATCGCAACTGCATTTCCAACGTACGCCCGGCAGGGCTTTCCTTCGCCGATGCCAGTCGGCGGCTTCTCTACTTGCTGCGTGAATCACGGGCCAAGGGACTGTCCGGCGTCAATCTCAAGGATCGGACACAGGATGATGTCATCGAGTCTGCGGAGGGCATTCGCAACTTTCTGATTTCCTGACGATGGCCTGATGTGTCACCCGCTTTATCCCCAATAACAATGATGAGAGGTATTGCCATGAACGACTCGAGCCTTGACCAGGATTACCTGGCCAAAAGACAGCTGAAGAAAGGCACCGCCGGCTGGATTCTGCTGGCCGGTCTAGGGGTGTCCTACGTGATCTCCGGCGACTTTGCCGGCTGGAACTTCGGCATCGCCGAGGCAGGCTGGGGCGGCTTCGTCATCGCCGCCACCCTGATGGGGCTGATGTACTTTGCCCTTGTGCTGTCGCTTGCCGAGATGTCGGCGGCGATTCCTGCCGCCGGGGGCGGCTACAGCTTCGCGCGCCAGGCCATGGGGCCGGCGGGCGGCTATCTGACCGGCCTTGCGGTGCTGATCGAGTATGCCCTGGCGCCGGCGGCGATCGTGATTTTCATCGGCTCAGCGGTCGAGGAACTGTTGGGCATTAATGGCCCCGTGGTCTACGCGCTCTTCTATGCGGTCTTTATCGGCATTCACCTGGCCGGCGTCGGTGAGGCGCTGAAGGTGATGATGGTGATCAGCGGCCTTGCCGTGTTCGCCATCATCGCCACGGCGCTTGCGCTGATCGGTGTGTTTGATGCCAGCCGCCTGTTCGACATCAGCCCGACCGATGCCGCTGGCGCCAATGCCTTCATGCCCTTCGGCTGGGCTGGCGTCTGGGCCGCGCTGCCCTTCGGCATGTGGCTGTTCCTTGCCGTTGAAGGCGTGCCGCTGGCCGCTGAGGAAGCCAAGAATCCTGCTCGCGATGTGCCCAAGGGGATCATCGGCGCAATGCTCTTTCTGGTGGTGACGGCACTGCTGGTGGTGGTGCTGCTGGCCGGTGCCGCCGGTGCCGGTATGATCGGCAGCAGCGGCGTGCCGCTGGTGGATGCCCTCAAGGCCGCGGACTATGCCACCCTGGCCACGCTGGTCAATGTGCTGGGGCTTGCCGGCCTGATTGCGTCCTTCTTCTCGATCATCTACGGCTACAGCCGTCTGGTATTCGCTCTGTCCCGGGCCGGCTATCTGCCCAAGATGCTCTCGCTGACCAGCCGCCGCAAGGCGCCGACCTGGGCGCTGGTGGTGCCGGGCGTGTTCGGCTTCCTGGTATCGCTGAGCGGCCAAGGCGACCTGATATTGGGCATGGCCGTGGTGGGGGCCACCCTGTCCTATGCGCTGATGGCGCTGAGCCATATCCTACTGCGCCTGAAGCGTCCGGAACTGGCGCGTCCTTACAGGACGCCCGGCGGCATCATCACCTCGGGCGTTGCCCTTGTGCTGTCATTGGTGGCCCTGTCCGGCGTCTATGCCTTCGACCCGCGTGCCTTCAACTACACCCTGATCCTGTTCGTGCTCGGTGCGGCCTACTACTTCCTCTACAGCAAGAACAAGCTGGTGGCGAAGACCGCCGACGAGGAATTTGCGCTGGTAGCCGATGCCGAGAGCAGCCTGGAAGCTGCCGATACAGCGACCGCCAACGGCTAGTTTGTCTTGCCATCAAGACGGCAAGTGTCGCTATCGCGCGCATCATGAATAAGCAAAAGGGCTGCCATCTGGCAGCCCTTTTGCGTTTGGCGGGGATGAATAGGCCGCGTGAGCCGGCCCTTCACGTGATGGGACGACGGCGCTCAGTGCGCTGTGCTTCCATGACCTCGCTGCCGGTTTCGGCGTAGGTTAGACCGATCAGGGTCTCACCGCTGCGCGGCACGAAGCTCTCCTCGGCGGTGGCGATGCGGATGCGCCCACCGGGGGTGAAGGCAAACAGCGGCAGCAGGCGATCCCGGTGCCTGGTGCGGTAGTCCTCGATCTTCATGGTGGTGGAGATCGGCATGCACTGGATGGCCGCGCCGCGGGCGATCAGGCTCGACAGGCGGGCAAAGGTCACGTCTTCGCCGAAGGCCACCGGCAGGTGGCCCAGCGCCTGGTCGTGGCGGGGCTGTGGCTTCTTGCCGGCCTTGACGGCCAGCCGGTAGACCTTGCCTTCGCCGACCTGGGGCTCGAAGTGCAGGGCCGCCAGGTTGTTGAGTTCGCGATAGGGCGACAGCGGCAGCAGGTGGCCGATACCGGTCAGCTCCAGGTGCTGGGCGGCATGCTCGGAAAGCGGATCGCCATAGTAGACCGGCAGCCCCACGGTCCGCGCCTCCTGGACGGCATCCCAGCTGTTGTCGGTGAGCAATACCTTGAAGCCGTTTTCCTGCAGCGTACCGGCTACTGCCCGGGCCACGGGGTTGGCGCCAATGATCAGGAAACCACGCGGCGTGGGACGGCTCAGGTTCAGCAGGCCGGCCAGTGGACGAGCCATCAGGCTCTGCATCACCACCGTGCTGATGATCACCAGGAAGGTTACCGGCACCAGCAGCTCTGCGCCGGGCATGTTCATGCTTGTCAGGCGCAGCGAGAACAGCGAGGCGACGGCGGCGGCAACGATACCGCGAGGCGAGATGAAGGCCAGTAGCGTCTTCTCGCGCCAGTCGAGTCCACTGCCCAGGGTGCATAGCCAGACCGTCAGCGGGCGTGCCACCGCCACCAGGACGGCCAGGAAAGCCCAGGCCGGCCAGGTCAGCAGCGACAGCTGGTCGGTGGTAAGGCGTGCGGCGAGCAGGATGAACAGCCCCGAGATCAGCAGGATCGAGAGGGTTTCCTTGAACTCGATGATCGGCTGGGTCGGCACGCCGCGCATGTTGGCCAGCCACACGCCCATCACGGTGACGGTCAGCAGCCCCGACTCGTGGAAAAGGGTGTTGGAAATCGAGTACAGCGTCAGCATCATCATCAGCGTGCCGAAGCTGTGAAGCTTGCGCGGCAGCCAGTTGTGGCGAAGCACCAGGCCCCACAGATAGCCACCGGCGATGCCCAGCCCGAATCCGATCAGTGCCGTCTTGCCGAACAGCATAAGCGTATGCGCCGCGGCGTTGCCGGCGTTGACCGAGCCCCCTAGCGCTACGAACTCGTAGACCAGTACCGCGCCGATAGCGCCCACTGGATCGATCAGGATGCCTTCCCAGCGCAGAATCTGGGTCAGGTTCTCCTTGGCCCGCAGCGTCTGCAGCAGCGGCAGCACCACGGTGGGCCCGGTGACCACCAGCAGCGCGCCGAGCACGCTGGCCATCTGCCAGGACAGATCCAGCAGCAGGTAGGCGGCTCCGGTGCCGATCAGCCCGGTTATCAGTACGCCCCAGGTCACCAGCCGTCGCACGGTGCGGCCGTGGCCGCCCAGTTCGCGAAAGCTCAGGGTCAGAGCACCCTCGAAGAGGATCACCGCCACCGCTAGTGAAACCAGCGGAAACAGCAGCTCGCCGAGCAGAGCGTCCGGGGCGAGTACGCCGGTGACGGGGCCCGCGGCGATGCCGGCGACCAGCAGCGTGAGGATGGCCGGCAGCCGCAGCTGCCAAGCGACCCATTGGCAGATCAGGGCTAGCAGGCCGATTCCCGCCAGTTGGAGGGCTGCATGCTCCATGAGGATGCTCCGGTGAGTGTCAGAAAGCCGCGAAGCCTATCTTCGCAGCAGGCCACATGCAAACCCTAAACGGTGTCGATGTGTTCCCGATGACACCGGGGCTGTCGACGCGCTCAGTGGCCAGCCATGACGCCCGGCATTAAGCGGCTCGTGTGTCGATGAATGCGGCCAGCAAGGAAAGGAAAAGGAGGGGGACAAGAGTGAGAGGGTTAGAGGACGCCGGAGCAGTGCTTGGATTCAGGTGAGCAGGTTTGCCAGTCGCTATCAGCCTGGATACTTCCAACGCCTGCCCGGCCTTGTGCACCCGACCTTGTTCGGCCGGGCGCGTTTCATGGCAGGGTGGCCTGATCAGGCGCCGCGCAGCGTCTCCAGCAGCCCCTGCAGGGGATGGGGCAGCGAGGTGTCGGAGAGCCGCTTGGCCTGGCTGCGGCAGGAATAGCCGGTGGCCAGCAGGCGGCCGGTGTTGGCGGGGTCTTCCACCTTGGGCTGCCAGGACTGGGCATAGATGGTTTTCGAGGTTTCGAGGTTGCGTGCCTCGTGGCCGTAGGTGCCGGACATCCCGCAGCAGCCGCTGGCGAGTACCTCGAGCTCCAGGCCGAAAGCGCTGAAGACTTGCTGCCAGGCCTTGGGAGAGCCCGGCGCGTTGGTCTTCTCGGTGCAGTGGGCGAGCAGCTTGAAGCCCGGATCGCTGAGCGTAACGCCGCGGGGTTTGAGGCGCTTGCCCAGCGACACCAGCCATTCCTGCAGCATCAGCACCTCGGGCACGGCATCGGGTCCCAGGGCCTTCACGTACTCCTGGCGGTAGGTCAGGGTCATCGCCGGGTCAATACCGACCAGCGGCACGCCGAAGCCCGCAAGGCTCTGGAGCCTCTTGGCCTGGCGTTCTGCCGTGCGCTCGAACGCGCCGAGGAAGCCCTGAACGTTGAGCGGCTTGCCGTTGGGCGAGAAGGGCGCGACGAAGACCTTGATATCCAGCCGCGAGAGCAGCTCGACCACGTCCATGACCAGCTTGGATTCGAAGTAGCTGGTGAAGGCGTCCTGGACCAGGATCACGCTGTTGGCTTTCTGGGTCTCGGTCAGCAGACCAAGCGCCGTTGGGGTCGCCTCGGCAACCCCCCAGGCCTTGAGCTGTTTCCTGAGGCTCGCCCGCGAGAGCTTGGGGCTGTCGACCATGCCGACGGGACCGGCGAGCAGGCGCTCGACCAGGCGGTTGTCGAGCGCCGCGTTGTAGAGCGGCGCCAGCGGGGCGAGATAAGGCACCATGAACTCCAGGCCGCCGATCACGTAATCCCGTGGCGCGCGC
>Ga0209300_1000488_pt1 | contig 20101 bp, 7 predicted proteins | sample Shrwel_input2_RT_FD_187535 | JGI IMG/M metagenome (GOLD analysis project Ga0209300, IMG submission 187535) | Subsurface microbial communities from deep shales in Ohio, USA - Utica-3 well 1 S input2 RT (SPAdes) (version 2) ... | reverse complement strand
CGCAAAGAAAGTGATATGCGTTTCATAAGACTATCCCGGAATTCTTTGTACGTGAATAACTCTGAAATTTTCAAAGTGACCTGTCTATTGTGACCTGTGGAGTCACGGATAATTCCTTAGTCCGGACCACCTCTCCTTCAGCCAGCCGCCCTTTTGCTCTTTGTTGACGCGCATCAGCTCCAGTACCGCCCGCTCATGGCTGATGCGCTGATTGGCCAGATCGGTGTAGATCCGATTGGCCCGCTTGCGTCTTTTGACGGCCGCGCCGGCGTCCAGGAAGGCCTCCAGTGCCCCGATCAGTTTGTCGCGGATGCCTGAGCTCCGGCGTTGCAGGGTCGATTCACTGGTGGTGCTTTTTTGCCGGGCCAGGCGGGACTGGGTAAGGGCAATTTCAGCCTGAGTGGCTTCCACCTGGGTTTCCCGACGTTCGGATGCTGTTGCCAGGGCATCGGTTAGAAACTCAATATCCAGGGGGCCGAATTGTTCTCGATTGGCGAGTAACCGGGCTGCTTCGAGTGCTTCACCGGTGTCGCCTTCCAGTAATTGCCGGGCGAGCTTGTGATGAGTATCCCAGGCCTGCCACTGGTAAACAAAATCCAGTCCTGTGCCTTTGATGTTCTGCATGCCCATGATGTGGCTCAGTAACCCCGGGGGCGTGTTTTCTGTCAGGGTCTGGATGACGTCATTGCCTCTGGCATGGTAGTCCCAGATGATGATGATCCGGCTGTCAAACCATTCCGTCAGCTGTCTCACAAGCTCGCCTTGTTGATCTGCTGGCGGGTTTTCCTGCTTCAAGGCCTCATACAGCAAACGGTATTGCTCCAGCTCCCTGCAGTCTTTTTTGTACTGTTCCAGTGCGCAAAGGACTTGCTCGTCAACAGAGTTTACGCAATGATCAGCCAATAACGCCCGGAGCTCTTCAGAGGACGGTAGCGGGCTGTCTGGCAGGTGGGAGGGCAGACAGTTGGCCCGGTCTTCCAGCATGGCTGCCAGGCGCGCGTATACGGCAGCCGGGGTTGTAGGCACGCGCAGTTGTCTGGCCAGTGTCCGGACGGTTTCTGCCACATATTCGCCAGAGCCATTTCCCAGGTCCATGTCATCCAACCGGCGCGCCCAGGCGTCATCGATGTAGCTTTTCAACCCGTCCAGATTGCTGCCAATCAGGAAGTGCCGGTCGGCACTGAGCTCTTCGGCAATCATACGGGCAAATACCTGGGAGCGTGGTATACGGTCTGCCCGGTTATTGATGACGGTCGCGACCCACTGTTCGGGGTTGTGCTCAACGGACAGCCCGGTCAGTTCAAGGCGTTCCCAGTTGGCCAGGGCAGCATGTCGTTCATTGGCTGACATGCCGTTGATGAATTGCAGTTTACGTCCCCGTACCGGTGCTGCTGGGTACACTTTCAGTACTCCGAGGTCTGGGACCACCCGGTCAGCCATTTCCTTGACGGCGAAATCCTCTTCAATGCCCAGCTCCCTGGCCATGCGCATAACCAGTGCGATATTGGTCGGGTGTTCCTCGTAGGGGAAGCGTGCAAGTACATCGGCGGGTAGCAGGTCACCGTCGCTTTCTTCAACCTTGATGATGTCGCTGCCCTTACGCCGGGCTGCCTCCTCCAGAAAGGGATACATGTTGTGTTCAGTGGTTATAACGCGGCTGTCCCGGGGCACAAAACGCTGCATTACCTGGGGAATATCGATGCCGGCAGGCCCCTGGATATCTTCATGATCCGGGTAGCAGTTGGTGATGGTGGACAGGTCGTCACGCATCCACTGTTCCTGAAGAATCTGGACATAGCGGGGATTCAGGCCCATACACTCCCAGAGAAAGACGTCCACCTTGAACCGGGATGAAAGTCGCACCAGGTCTACCTGTTCCCAAATTGAGGCTTTATCGAAAGGGCGGAACAGGAACATTTCCCTGAGAGGACGATTTGCCGGACTGTAAAGAAACATGGCCTCGCAGCCGGTGGTTTTTGACAGGACACTCAGTCCCATGGCGTTAAAAACCGCTGCTTTGAGCCTTTCGGTGCCCGATTTGCCCCGGGTGCCCCAGCCGCCGATGACCAGTGGCAAAGAATGTCGGGCCTGACGCATGCGATAGCCCTGGTAGAAATGGCGGCCAAAGAAAAAGGCGCTGATGACGGCGAAAAAAATCAGTAGGTGCTGAAGACTGTTTTCATATACCGAGTAAAAGTAGGTCCGGAAATCTTCCCAGAGGACCGGGAGGGGTAATGCCAGTGCAGCGGGAAAGAAACGTTGGACCCGCGGGTCTACGGGGTGCCGCTGTCCTTCTTCATTCTGATATCCGATAATCTCGAACCGGAACCCGAGCCGGGTCAGATGGATGAGGTAGCTGCGGGGGTCGGAACCGCTGTTTTCACGCCAGTTGCGTTCTTGACTGAGCGTTTTGAACCGCCAAGTAAGGGCCAGCCTCGCCCGCAGGCGGGCCACCAGCCCCCGGGGTGGGTGGATTCGGGTAATGCCTTCGGTAGTGTAGATGGACATCGGGTGGGTTGGCCATCCCTGGTCCAGTGATGAAATAACCTGATCCAGCAGGGGCAAATATGGGCGCCAGCTGCCTTCCTCTGTGATGTGAAGAGGCTCGCCGGGGACCTTGGTCTGGCTTAGTTCCGCCAGATGCCAGCCCGGAGCCTGAAGCAGGCCGCGATAACTCCGGCCCCGGGTGTGATTGTGGTTCTGTCGTTTATCAGTGGCACTGTTGCGGAGTTCATGTAAAAAACGCCATAGCCTGAAACCATAGCCGGAACCACCGACCACTCGGACTCGTGAGCCGCCGCGATGGACATCGTAGCCAAAATGATTCTCTGCCCGGCAAGCAAGAAAACGGCCCAGCATTTCGTCCGGTATGGTTTCGGGCAGGCGCAGTTTAACGCCTTTTCGCCAATCCAGAGTGCGAATTCGCCGGATAGTGTCAGGCCCCAGGGGTTCAGCCTCTGACACAGCCCGAAGATGCTCCCGGCACTGGGCAGCCCAGCGTCTTACCCGGGTATCGGGGTGGCTGACATGCAATTGGTCAATGGCGTTATTGATGGCTGAGCTGGGCCATCTTGCTGGATCAGACCCTGCCAGGCACGCGGGCAGGGCGGCAAGCGTTTCGCGCATAACCCGGCGTGGTTGCTCAGGGGTCAGGTGGCTCAGGGCAAGGGCAACAACCCGGGAAGCCTGCCCGGGCAGCCGGAAGAGCTCTGGAAACGTTCTGATCATGAACGCCCGGACCGTTTCCGAACGCTCCTGATGGTGGCACGCATCGAGAAGCTCTCGGGCAAGAGCACTGTCCAGTTCTGGCAAGACGGTAATCAGCGTCTGTCGGACGTGTTCGCTGGGATCGATGACAGCCTGCCGGAAAATCTGCCGTACAGGCTCGTGGTGTTGATGGGAAACCAACCTGCGCAGAACCCGGGCCCGGAAGAAAAGGCTATCACCCTCTGCAGGGTGATTGAAACGGCGCTGGATAATGACCAGTGCTGAATCGATATCCAGATCCAGGGTGATCGCGCAGGCCTGGCTTTGCAGCCAGACCGGTTGGCTGGAATCACTGAGCAATCGGTAGCAGTAGTGGATCAGTTGGGGGTCCAGTGTTCTGGATGCCTGAGAATCGCCCTGGCGGAGAAAAGTTGACAGCCAGTTCAGGGTTTCCAGTACCACCCGGTAATCACCGGTGTATGCGGTCAGGCGTTCTATCAGATTGGTCTGGTTAACACGATTTGCAAACACTGGGTATATAGAAGTATTGCTCGCCTGATCGGAGAGATCCTGAAAGTTGGCATCGAGCCGGTTCAGCACGAAAGCGAGAAGGCGTTCCTGTTCGGCCAGCTGTCTGATATGGCGATCTTTAAGGGCATTTTCATCAAAATAACGCGCCAGCGCCCGTTGATCACCCCGGAGTGCTCGACGGGTCTGGCCGAGGTGTTTGGCTGTGGCAAGAATGTGATGGTGTTTCTCTGTACGGGTGGCTGCCCGTTGAATCCGCCCCCAGTATACCTGGAACTCCCTGTCCATCCGCTCAATGTTTCTGAGAATCTGGTCGGCCGTGAATAACAGGAAAAAACAAGTTTCGTGGGCCAGCCAACGGGCTTCGGGTATGCCATCCGGGCGGTTGTTTGGCACAAGCCATTGTTCGAACTGTTGAGCCAGCTGTCTGAGTGGTTCCCGGTAGACCTTTAGCCATAATGGACTGAGGTTACCGGCGAGCAACGTTTTGGCGGCGATTGAGGCTGCTTTATTCTTCTTCGACATGGTTCAGTTGATTGTGATGGACTTGGTTTACCGCGTGAATGTATTGGCGGCGTGGAAAAACAAACTGTTCGGGGCGGAAATCTCTGAGCCGCCGTGCCCCAGGGGCGTCTCGGCTAATAGTGATGGTCGCTGAAAGCTGTTCATTGTTAAGGTCGACACCAAGCTGCCCGGCAAGCTCCCAGCGTGTGCCGAAGGCTTTCCAGCGATACCAGTTGGCGGACAGGTTAAACAGGGTCTGGGAACGCTTTTGGGACCGGTCGTCATCCGCCTGGAGCCAGCGCCTTTCAATGCTGGCTTCATAACGCCCACCGACATAATACTGTTGCCAGGAAAGTCTGGTGTGGAAACGATCGGGTTCAAAAGGGTTAAGATCTTCATTGGTGGAAAATCCCAGCCCGCCGATCCAGCGTGTATCCCCGAAAGGCTGGAATCGGAGTGATTCCTCCCATGCGATTCCATGGCGATGGTCATTTTTGTAGCGACTGAACACGTCGTTATCCCGGTAATTGGTCGTGGTCTGATCCTTACTTAGCCAGCGGCCAAAGCTTTTGATTTCATGTTCCCAGGTAACATCGCGGCCAAGGGGCATGTAACCATCGAAACGCGCCTCCAGCAGGGCGCTGCCCTGTGGTTTTTCTCCGCTGCCCGCGATTTGCCAATGGCTGGTCCCGTACAGTCCGGCCCGCCAGTTTCGGAGCTCTGGCCGCCAGGACAGCCATTGACGAGTGCCAAGGACCCCAACCCCGCCGGAACTGTGACCGCGAGCGAACACATCGCTCTGCCAGTAGAGGTTGCTGTTTTCCCGGAAGGCACGATATCGGAAGCCAGCTTCCAGAAAACGTTCCTGGTCATCTTCGACAGAGTCAAAATCTGGCCTTTGCCTGAGGCTGAAGAAGCCCCCGGGTGTTCCCGCATTTTCCGGCCGAGACGCCAGAGCATCGTGCAACATCACGAACGAAGGACTTGTGGTTGCCTGATACCGGGGCTGACTGGCCAGTGCCGGTATCGGTGGTGGCTGATGAACCCGGTCAAGGCGCTCACGTTCTGGCCGGTGGCGCAGGGAAAACAAGCGTACCCAGGGAGCGTTGGCCACTTGTCGGGTAAGGGTGAAATTCCCGGCCCGCGGCTGGTAATGGTAGCGGGATTGCCATAGGTGCCCGTCGTAGGTTTCTATGCGCATCCAGCTGGGCTGGTCAATGTAGGCCACCATCGGCTCTTGCCGGGTTACCCAGTGGTAAAAACGGCGCTGCTCAGGAACAGCCGTCTGCCAGCCTGATTCCGGGGCGCCATCGGGGCGGTAGCGCAGGCGCGCGAAAACCCAGTGCCGGCTGGTAGGGTTCTCCAGGGCAAGACTGAGACGGTGTTGGCCCTCAGGTACAGAAAACCGGAGCCGGCTCCGGGGCTGATCCTGCGATAGTGTTGCCCGGCGAACGACTGTCTTACCGTCTTTCACGAGAACGGTAACCGGTGGAACCGCTTGGTAGGCCGGCTTGGCCAAGCGCAGTTGCAGGGAATAGCTCTGGGGCTCCTGGTTGTTGATCAGAATGCCTTCCGGTGACCGGCCGAAAACCAGGAATTCACCGGTTTCAGGTTCCAGCCCCAATAATGCCATCCGGTCGCCCAGAAAGTCGGATTCCGGTGGCCAGTCTCCGCTGTCGAACGACTGTAAACCCGCGCTGCTGACAATAATCTCCTCCTGTACCCAGAACTGGTCGCCATTAATGCGTTCAATCAAAGACTGGATTTGTTCGTTATCAGGAAATTGATATGCGAGGTTATTGGCTTCAGCTACCAGTGCCGGCTGAGAGGCAAAGTTTTCGATGAGTAGGATCTGGCTGAGTCGGGCAGCGGCGGAGGCCGGCCCTTTGCTCGGGCGATCGGCAACCGCTGGCGGGTCCAGGGACAACAAAGGGCCTGATAGCTGGGGTTGCGGTGGCGTTGGTGTCGGAAGAGCACAGGGGGCGACTGAATTATTGCCGGAATCAGGCTGGGCCAGCCATTCTCCCGGTAGCTCATAGTCGGGAGTCAGTGTTGTAAACGAGCCGGTGTTTTCAGCCAGTCGCCGGGCTCTGTTGCTTTCAAAACGTTGGCGATCAGCGCGGCAATGTCTGACGAGCCCGGGTTGCTGTGCGATGTAAGGGGCGGGGAGTGTTTCAGGGGCTTCTATCTGCCAGTTTGCCAGCATCAGGTGTTGGGACGGAGCAACAGACAGTTGGTGCTGTCCAGGTCCGAGCTCCAGCGTTACAGCCGTCTCTGTGCCGGGCGACAGGCTCTTTGTTGAAAGCAATTGATGGGCATTATAAACAGCGCTGTTCAGGAGCGGAATGAGATACAGGTCCCCATTGTGGGTTAGATGAATGGTGTCTGTCAGCCTGGCAGAGCGGTCCTCATGCAGCAGGTTGAGTCCCAGGCGCAACTTGGCCGGGCCGGTGACCGTCAGGGTTGCCGGTGTCTGCGGTTTCAGCTTCAGGCGCTGATAGAACCGGTCAAGATCGGGGTTATACAGGGTTTCCCGTTGCACCGGGCTATTATAGCCCAGAGGCCAATCGCGCCACTGTTTGGGCCCGGTTTGTCCAATGACTCGGCTCGCCTCGTGGCCATTGCTCAGTTTCTGGTAAAAACGTGAATAAGACCGTTGCCAGTTGCTAGCTCTGGAGGCCCGAAGGCCGGCCAGTTGACGTCGGGCACGCTGGTCTGTATTCAGGGGCTCTGGTGGCAGAGACAAAACCAGGCGAATGGCCGGTCCGGCCTGACCTTCTGCCAGCAACTCCTCGGCCAGAGCCAGGGTGATATCGGGCTGGTTGTTTCTGTTCAGATAGGTGAAAGCCAGCAAAGTCTGCAGAGAAAACGAAGAGGAGCGGTGGTTAAACTCAGCAAACAGATAGTTAAAGGCTTGCTCCCGGAGTGTTTTAAGCTCTGGGTCGCCAAATCCGGAGTCCGGGCGGAAAGCCAGGATACCTCGGGCATAGTTTTCCGCCAGATCGGATTTTCCACTCTTTATCAGGTTGCTCAGAATCCGGGAGGCTTCCCGTGGCGGGGGCTGGTTATACAAGGGTTCAGCAAGGTCGTTGACAAAGCGGTCAGCCCGGGAATGGAGCCAGCGGCGGAGAAATTCGGCATCGTGCCACAGTGGTAGGCTCACCCCGGGCGGGCGTGAGGCTTGTCGCCAGGCCAGAGACGTTTCCGAATGTCCGTGTAATCTCAATGCGGCCAGAAACTCGGCCTCCGTCAGCGCGGGATGGACTGGTTCCCGCAGCTGCAGGTTAATCCAGCCTGTCCCGTTGAGGGTGCGTAATCTGATATGGCGTACCCCTTCAGGCACTACCAGATCAGCTTCCGCAGCCAACACCGGGTTGTTTGTAAGGCCACGTGCCAGGGCCTGGCGTTTTGATGGATCTGGTCGGGTGAGCTCCGGCTTGGCAATGCGCGGTTCGTAAACCAAAGAAAAGTGTCGGGGTCCTGCCTCGATGTCAAACCGGGTACCTGGTTGTGCCCGGGCCAGAAGAATTCTGAGCTCCGAGGGGTGGCGGGTTTCTGGAACCGGCATCTCTAGCGTGGTTGCTGATGGCTGGAGTGCGAAGAAATGCTGGTAAGCGGATGGGCGATTGTCCTCCACCTCTACACGGGAGGTATCGCTTCGTGAGTGCTCAAGGCGCGCTGTTACCGGCTGCCAGCGCTGCTCTGGCAGGGCCATGGCCGGCCACAGCGAGCGATTCTGGGTGTACCGGTCAAACAATGTCTGATGGCCGACATCGGCGGGCCAGGCGGGGCTGCCAGGAACCGGTAATGCCTCAGACAGAGCCAGGGCGGTGTCTGCCTGGCCATAGGCGATGTTTTTCAGGCGTATCTGTTGTTGCCGGTAATTGTCCAGAAGGAAGGGTGCGACCTCTTCGGTGTCGGTGAGCCAGGAGTTTTTTTCGCTGGCCAGAAGATGATGGTTATCCAGCCGGCGGGGCTGAAACCATCCGGGGGAGGTGCTTTGAAGTTGGACTTGGTGCTGACCCTCGGGAATCTGGATCAGTACGGACTCGGGCAGGCTGAGCAGAATGTCCTGGTTGCTGTTCCAGTAGCGATGAGTGCGCTGAGGGCTGAAATGCAGCAGATGTTGCTCAGGTGCCTCGTCGTCGAGCCGGACGGTCAGGGTGTCCCGCCGCTCCGGGGGCGATTCCCGCAATGAACGCCTGACTTTCAGCTTCATGAGCATCGGCCCTTCTGCTGTGAACGTAACTGGGGCGTCACCGAGCCGGTAATGCTTTTGCCATGCGGATTGTGGAGAACGCTTCAGCCATTCGGGTTCCAGACCTGTGGTAGGCGCCTCTGGCCAGTCGGAAACGAAGGGGACTTCTGCGGACAGCGTGCGTTTGGCTGTCAGTGTGACCGGATCTTTGCCGTTGTTCCGGACCCAGACGAATACATTGCCGGAAAGTGTGCGCTGGCTGACCAGAGTCTTTCCGCCCGGGGTCGGGGTCATGGGTAATGATTGGAACAGCCCCAGTGCGCCACCCTGGCGAATCACAAGGCCCTTGGCACTGGTCTGGGTGTCAACCCGGACATAGGAGCCGCTATCGGCGAGAAACCAGATGCCCTGGCCCGGTGCCAGGGTAACGATGGTGGCCATGGTGTTTTTAAGTGCCGGAGCGGTTTCCGGGTCCGCATGCCAGTTGGTAACCGTCTGCCAGTCCATGGGTGGTTGGGAATAGGGGGCCATGGACTGGGTATCAGCCCTGCCCGTTGGGGGCAGGATCAGAGCAAGCAGGGCTAGAATCAGTGAGGACCGAAATGTCATTCCGCCTCCGACGTCAGCCCGGCCAGGCACTGTACCAGCGGGTTTATGGTTGTTGAGTCGGCAATCAGGGTCTGGCGCAGGTTGGCGGAAAGCTCCAGATGAATAAAGCGGAGATTGCCGAGGCTGGCCATCAGCCGCCCCTGTACGTTGGTGGTGCCACCCAGTTCGCCGACATCGAGTGGATAGCGCAGTATCTGCCAGTCAGTATTGTCGGTCAGGCACTGGGCCAGTTTCAGCATGCCTGGCTGTGGCCAGCGCTGGCCACTGCTGAGAATGACATCGGACTGGCGTGCAACGGATGAGTCCCGCTTTTTTTCGGCATAGCCATGGAGCTGAACTACGGTACCTTGCCGGTAATGGGCCAGAAAAGCGCGGGTAAAGGCATTCAGTGGAGACAGCGGATGGTGAGCCCAGTCAGCCCGTGGGGTGTCTTTGCCGAAGCGGTATCGGTGTGTGCTGTTCAGGGCCAGAGCCTTGCCGACACCGCGTTCGAATAGGGCAACGGCGATCTGGCCGGTTCGCAGGTCGTGGAACTGATGGGGCGCTTGCAGTAAAAGTGTTGAGCTCCGCCGGGGGGCCAGCAGGAAGTGCCCCCATCCCCGTTTTTCTCCGTCGGAGAGCAGGTAGATGCCAGAGTCGGACCTCAAAAGCGTGAAGCCATTGCCGAAGGTCGGAACTGTGACCTGTGGCCCTGCCGTAATGTCCAGAAAGTCCGAAAACACTGTTTCAATGGTGCGCAGGGTGTTCATGTCCGGTGCCTGGTAATTCTCATGACGCACGCTCCAACCAGGCTGACCGGTTTCTTGCTCTGTGCCCTCTGCCTTAAGGTTTATGGATGCCAGCGTCAGTAGTGCCAGGATCGCCCCAGTAACGTTATTCTTCATCACTTTGTACCTCTCTGAAAAAGCGGTAGGGAGCATCTTCACCCTCCAGAATCCGGAATGCAGTTGCTAACGCTGGCCCGGATGAGATGGGTTGCAGCCGGATCTGGTAATTGCCGGCGGGCAAATCGTTGCCAAGAGGGACGGAAAACCGGTAAGGCTCACTCCAGTTTTTGCCGTCACCCTGAATGCCCATTGTGGCGGTGGGTTGCCCACTTAAAGTGTATTCCCGTTGCCTGACTGTGTAGTCTTCAAGTAGTCCCGGCATCCGCTTCGGGCCTTCCAGTGTTACCCGCAGGCGGAAAGTGTCGGCCTCGGGGCGAGTGAACAGCCTGAAACCGACGACCTCACGCGGTGTGTTTTTTTGTACCGTAAAGCTCAACCCTGTGTTTGTCACGGTGTAGGCCAGTCGCTGCAGCCATGATTTTCCGGAGGGGCGATGGTTTATGTACCAGTTGCCTTCACCTTCGATGCGGACGCGATACTGGCCGGGATCGACGGCAGGCAGAGTAAATCGGCCCCGGTAACCGGCAATGCCCCGCTCCAGCCACAGGCGGTCATTCCGGAAAATCCGGATGGTAGCCGGTGTGGCCCGGCTGCGGCTGAAGACCATGTCCGGCTGCAGCGGGGATCCGGGGACGGTGGTTTCCAGGTTGATCGGGCCGGCGTTGTTGTCTATCCGGCTGTAGAGGCTGGAAAGAGTAGTATCACGAACCGGTCCCGTGATCTGATAGGGAAACATAACCCGTTGTTGGGGGGCTGGTGTGGTAGGTTCCAGCGATTCCCACTGATACTCCCCCCGCTCCAGTGCCGGGTTCAGTTCAATGGGCTGGAAGAACCAGGCGATGGAGATTCTGCGCTTTTCTCTGATCAGGGTGGGTTGCTCCAAGGGCTGATTCAGGTACCAGATGGGTAGACGTTCTTCGTAGTTCTCCCAGGGACGGTGTTGTGCTGGCAGAGTTCGCCGGATCGGCATCCCTTCGCCCCGGCTGTAAAGGGTCAGCAAAAGCGTAGCATTGCTCTGGGAGCTATTCTCAATGGTGACACTGGCTGCCTGGATGGGAGCGTCTAGGTGCAGGGAATGGCTTTCACTTACTGATGCTTCGTCGTCAAGACCGGAGGCCAGGCGTTGGTAGGGTCCGTTTGCCGGTGCCACACTGGCGGACTGCCGGCTGATAATCTTCCCTTCGGTGTCCCGGAAAACCAGAGTGACCGGCGCCGATAGTCCGGTTTCCTCCAGAGGTTCATGCAACGCTCTGAAGTCCAGCCTGAGGGGTTGCGGCACGCCGGTCTCCGGGTTCAAACGGTAGCGAAGGTTCTGTCCCGGACCAAAGCGGAATCCCGAAACGAATTGACGTGGTGGTGTCAGGTCTTCGCCGGAGTCTGCATCCAGCAGGCGCACTGATACTGGCTGATTCGGAATCACCTGCAAAAGACCGGCAGTCAGTTCTGTCGACCAGAAAAATGACGGGTCGCCCGCCGGTTCCCTCGCTTGATCTGGCTGTGACGGTCCCCGGGTCGTGAAATGGGTTACCTGCAGGTCTTCACTCGCCTGATGGCTCAGGCTGAGGTTAACCGTCTGGCTAGGGTTGTTTGTCAGGGGAGTTACCTCCAGCTGGTAATGACGAGAGCGAGGCAGTGGCAGGGTGATCCAGTGTTCCGGGTCGGCGGTTAATCCGGCAGGGAAAACAGTGTCGTCGGGAGCCGGTGACGGGAGCACGTCAAGCAAATAGAGGTTCTCGCTCTGGAAATCCTGCCCCTCGATACCAACCGGTCCCAGAGGCTGCCAACGTTGCGACATCTGGTTGAGAATCTCAAAGTTGCTGACCAGGTGGTGTGGATAGACGTGAGGGTCTGTCTGTTCAGCCCGGTTTTCCAGGCTTAATCGTTGCCACTTGAGTGCAGCAGCAGCGTTGTCCACACTCATGCGCTGGGCCGCGCGGACGCCAATGTGAAGCGCTCCGGGCGGCAGTTCGATTGCCTGCAGCGCAATAGTGGCAGCTGTAGGCTGGTCCCGCATGTCAAGAAACAGTGTCTGATCGTTACTGGCAATGACACCGGCGTCGTCATAGAAACGTCCCAGTAAGTGCTGGCCTTCAGGCAATGATCTTGGCTGAGAGAGCGTAGTGCGGAAATAATACTCTCGCTCCTGAATAATGCGGCCATTTGTATCCAGAATCCGGTAGCGAATGGCGAAAGGAATTTGTTCCTCCGGCTGGAAATGGCCTGTTGTCAGTTGCACGTGATTCAGCAGTCGCACCATGTCCGTACGACCCTGGATCCGGAACGATAGCCAGCTGTCTTCCGGAAGCCAGTAAACGCTGCTGGCCCGGGCATTTTGGGGCAGGTTCCTGTTAACTGTGTCTTTAAAAAGACTGTCGAACAGTCCGGAGGAGATTCGGGGATAAATCCCGGCTAGAATCGCAACGACAATGAGTGCTAGCAAACCACGCCCGAGCCATCTCATGGTTCTGCCTCCCAGCGCAGGAAAGCCTGCCGGTTGTCTGCGAACTCTGTCACTGCCCGGCTAAGTGAAACACTGCGTTCCGGGTGGACGTCCAGAGTAACGGTCTCTGTCTGGAGCGGTGTCAGGTTCGCCACCAGTACCAGCTGATGTTTGTTTGTCCGGATCACCATAAAAGCTTGCTGCGTGGATGGATCGAGTACCCGTTGGTAATGCCAGGCTGAAAAACATGACTTGAGCGTCTGCAGAAACGTAATGTTGCCGCTGTCCAGATAATGGGAAATCCATTGTCTGACCTGGTCGAGCCCCGCAACCGACCCGGAGGGAGCTGGCCGGAGTTGGCCGATAATGGCGGGTAGAGCCTGGCGGACTGTCTCTATGCCTGCGGCTTCAAACTTGCTGCGCTGCTGTCGATCTTCTTCCGCCGGCCGGAAGCGCTGTCGGGTATCCGGTGCCACCCACAAAGTGTAGACCTGCTTGTTGGCAGCCAGAGGCAGGTAACGTGTTTGGGCATTCCAGCCGGTTTCGTATCCCCGGGTGGCCGGGTCCCCCGTTGCGACAGCGGTGTATAGGCCCTGGTGGCGCAGGCGACTATCCAGAGCAGCCATCCATGGGTCGTTCTCGGACTGGTAATAAGACGACAGAATAACGTCCGCATGGCTACGCGCCAGCACCTGCTCATTGCCGAAGGCCCGTATCTGGACAGGATTCAGTGTTGATGTCCCGGACTCCCTGAGCCAGACCTGATGCACAAGATTGAAAAGACTGCGCTGGTTAGCCGGATGTACCGGATCACTTGAACCATCCGAATTTGTGTAAGGATGCCCTCCGGCCAGCATTAGCAACCGTGCCCGGCTTTCCTCAAAGAAATTGGTGCCAAACTCAAATGTGTTTAGTTCGTATAGCGGCCGAGGTACCTGAATAATGTAGGGTTCGGCCGCACCAAGGCGGAATACGTAGGTGCCCCAGTAACGGAGTGCCTCCGGACGGCCGGGCTTCTCCGCAAGAATTAGATAGTCCTGTTGGCTTTGCAGGTGGTGATAACGTGACAGATGATAGCCATAGGCATTGGCGAGGGTGGATAAACGGGCAACTTCATCACTGTGGGCCTCATCCCATCCCTCGGCCATTTTTTCGTGGATCAGCCGGTAAAGGGGCGTAAGCAGAAGTTGGTCAAAATACACCAGATCGCCAAGATCTGGGACCTCATAGTGCCCGGAGCCTTTCACGGAAAGACCGCTTTTATTCTCGGACAGCCAGCCCTGAAGGTAGCCGTCGATCCGCTGGCGGGAATCCTGGCGGACAACATCCGGCAGACCGTCATACGCCAGCCAGTGGCGGCGGGCAGCGGGACTGATGAACAGTTCGGCAAAGCCTCCATTGGCCATATCTCTCTGGCGGTTTTCCAAGGGAGCCGGCTTCCAGTGCAGCTGAAGATCCGGTACCCGCTGCTGGAGACTTGCCAGATTGAGCCCGCTGGGCAGACTCCTGGTGATCCATATTCCCGAAGCATCGATCTCGTTTTCCAGAAGCACAGACGCGTCTCTCAGGCCCAACAGAGGCCGTGCGGTGGCCGGCGTATAGCTGCGGAGCTGTAATACCGATTCCCTGGAGAATACACGATGAAACATCTGGAATACGCTGGAGGGGTTGAGAAGGGTATCACTGGCACCGTCGGGGCTGAGGAACCGGCGCACACCGGCCATGGACAGGGTCGCTGTTTGTTGTTGCAGCAACATCCATATGCCTGTCTCGGCGGCTTCGGGTTCGTCCAAAGGGGCTGGCACCTGCAAATTGAGTCGCTGTTGCGGCTCCAGATTAATGACATACCAGCCCCAGCCTCGTTTCATGTTGGTATCGCGCACCACCAGATAACGATTATTGATACGTTCGATCTTAAGCTCCAGCGTCGCTAGAAGGCTGGACGCTTCATCGAGATGGGCCTGATCACCTTGAGCAGTGTATTTCTGCAGCGCCATGAATCCGGCCTTGACCTGTTCAAGTTGGACCGGGGAAGGGGCAATGAAGGCGCGGGTTTCGCTGGATTGGTAGGAGCGGGCCAGTTGCCGGTGAAAATAAGTGAGTGGCTGCGGAGTATCGATTTGTTCAACGGTGGGGTTGTCGTCGCTGTAACTGAGCAGGAATTTCTGGTCAGGCAGCCGGGTAAGGCCAAAACCAATGAGGCTGGCAACCAGGACTGCCGTTAATGAGGTCTGAAGTGAGGCCCTCAGCAGTAGTGGCGCGACGTCCTTCTGGTACATTTTCATAGCCATCAGGGTGGCTAGCAGGTAACCGAAACCATAGTAATCGGTAATTTTGGTCTCTGGCATCCAGGCCAGCATTCCAAAGCCCAGCAGTATCTTGTAGACAAAGCTGACGGTAAAGAAAAGCAGCAGCTGCCGGGCGCCCTCGATATTGCTATTGCGCAGTAGCGGTGCTTTTAACAGGGCCTGTGCGGCAAAGTAGACCACCAGTGCCTCAACGAATGTGGCGGCAAGTTTGGCCGGCTGATACCACTGCAGAGCCAGCAGGGAAGGAATCAGTATTCCGTTATATTCCCATCCGTATTTGATGTTCATGCGCGAAGCAATGAACGCCGATGTCAGCAGAATGATGTAGGCTTTCGGGCTGGCCAAAATGGAACTGGCAAGGTCCTCGTACATGTAACTCAGGGTGTTGATGTTGAAATTGGTGACCTCCATCAACACGAAGCGAACGAGAACATAGGTCAATGCCAGATACAGAGCCAGGGAGATGGCGCCAGTGCGCAAACCGCCATTCCAGAACTGGTTGGCAATCAGAGCCACCACAATCAGGCCAAAGCTGTGGAGGTTGTTTTGGAACTCGTAGCTGAGACCGTAATTGCTCAGGCTTTCATTCATGAAAGGGAGAAGCGCGCCGTCAAAACTGATACGCACGATGACGCTGAGCAGTACCAGGGCAAAGAAGCGGTCACGCCCGAACATCTCGTTATAACCTAGTCGCCGGGGCAGATATTCGGCCAGTAGCCGCCCAAGAGCGTAGGTTACGATGCCTTCCAGCAGAACGACATAACCGCTGACGGGACGAACGATCAGCAGAGGGATCAGGTAACCGGGCACCACAAGGCCTGACAGCATGGTGCCAAAGCGCAGGTTCAGGAAGACAACCACGCACACACCGACCCAGACAGTGGTAATAACAGAGCTTGAAAGCCCGCCGGCCGGGAATAGCGTCAATGGAAAAATACTATCCATCGGTGGGCCGCCGGAACGGGTCTAGCCGGGAAGAGACTTCCTCCAGGCTATTTAGCTCAACACCAAGTAACCGGAGAGAGAACCGGAAGCCCTGTCCAAGGTTACTTTCAGCTGTGTAGGCGCCGCCCCAATAGGCGAGATTCTGGAAAGAGCCTATCAGGTGTTCCAATTGATCCTGACTACCAATCAGCAGTGACGTCGGGCGGGCCATCAGTTCTTCCAGCGTGCTCATGGGCAGTCCATAACCCTGATTGCTCAGAGTGATAACCACCTCTGTTTTTCCGGAATGATTCAGGCGCTCAACGCTTAAGGTAATGGTGCTGTCCGGTGTTGCATCGTCTATCAATACCGCCAGAAGTTCTCTCAGCAATTTTTTCAGCCGGTGATTGTCTGCCAGGGCCAGCGATACTCCGGTAGGCCAGTTCTCAATTATTCGCAGGCGCCGGGCCTGGAGCTTTTCTGTCGCCAGGGCCAAGGTGTTTTGCATCAGGCGTTGCGGGTTTACCACGTCCATCGCCTTGCTGTCTTTGTGCAGTGTCGCGTTGTTATAGCTGATCTTTAGCATGGTATCCATCATGCTTCCGGACTGCGATATAGCGTCGGCAATAGCGCTTAATTGATTGCTTGCATCGGGGTTTCCGGTCGTCATTTTTTTCAGGTGGTCGGTGGCTTCAGTGGCTCGGTTCAGAATCGGACGAATGCCGGAAGAAAACTCAGCCAGGATGTCGTCGCGTGCGGCGAGCAGCTCATGGGTAGATGAAATATCGATAAATTCGAACAGAATGCCACCGAGCTCGAATGGCTCCATGTTTCCGCCGGCATCAAGGTTCCCCATATTAACAGCAGAGCTGCGTATGGGGCGGACGTGCAACATATAGCTGTATTGCTGGCTGATGGCTTTCACTGGCAAATAGATGGCTTCCTGCTTCAGGGTGACATGGCGTAGCTCTCGGCGGGCTCCATCCAAGTCTGTGTTACAAACCTCGCAAAGCAGTTCGGCCGCTGTCATCGAGTAAAGCGCGATGCCTGTTTCACGGGCTAGAAATTCAAGGCGCTGGTTGGTCTGTTTGATTTGTCCGAAGAGGTCGTAAAGCAAGGCTGCAGACCCCAGCCCGGCAAATACGTCTTCCATCTCATCCAGTCGCTTTTCAAGCAGTCGGAGGGTGTTTTGTAGCTGTCGATGGTTATAGTGCCCGCCTTCGAGTTTGATTAAGCGTATACCGAGGTGACTGTTCTTTTTTTGCTCTTGGTGCCACTGATCCCGATGAAATAGCAGTTCAGCAATCTGACCGGCGAAGTTGGTGACATTGTTCTCAAAGGCCTTCTGATTCCAGTTGGCTTGGGGTTGCACTGTGAGTGCCCAAAAACCGATCACTTCACTGGCAAATTGCAAGGGAACCAGATACTCGAGCTCACCCGGCTCTACCTCCTTGAAATATGGACGGTCAAGCTGATGGGGGCCGCCCAGCTCGATAGCCGTACTGTAAGGTGTGCGCTGGTAGTCTCGACGTTGCTCGGCGATGCTGTCCAGATTGCAATTCAAGGCCTGTATTTCCTGGACCCGATGATCCCGGGGAACCTTCTCCAGAAGAATCGAGCGCTCCAGGTTTAGTTGCTGGTTTATCAGCACCACGATTTTGGACCAGGGGTTGTCACTCTGGATAAAAGAGGCGGGAACGTACCTCTCTGACAAAAGACTGTTGGTTTCCGCCAGCATTGAAGCCACCGCTTGGTCTTCGTTGTTGCGCTGGACCTGGAACACAAACGCTAGAGCAACTACCTGAGTGCTCAGCAACTCGGCCAGGGGGAACAACCGGAATCCGAACTGCAATGTCAGCGCCGCTGCGGCTACCAGCAACAAAGCTATAAATACACTGAATGCCGCACCCTGTACCGGCGGCAACCACTGAAGAGCGGCCAGGTTGAACACAAAAAGCAGACCCACCAGAACCAGGGAAACCCAGGCAGGGAAGGGAATGATGGCGGCATCGTTCGCAAGGGTTGACCAGATCAGACCCTGGATTTGCAAGTCATTTAGCACAGTGTGCTGGCCAGGTACTGGATAACCGGGGCTGGTGCCGGCTGAGGAAAGCTCGATCAGCACCGTGGTGCCTGCCACCAGATCGGGGATCAGTTGATTGCCGGCCACTTGCCGTGCAGAAACCTCAGGCAAGCCATTGGCCATAAGAAGAAAGTTAATGGCTGGCAGAGACGGTGAACCTTCCAGCGCAGGCAGCTTTGAAAATAGCGGCTCGTTTTCCATGGCCGGGGTATCGATAAAACGGAAATAGCCCATGGAAAAAACGGGGGGCGGTATGATCGTAACCGCTGCTGGTAGCTGCGGGCTGGCAACGGATGTTTGTTCAACAGTATCCGCAGGCCGGATCGTCCAGTGTAGTTGATCAAAGAAACCAAGAGGTTCCAGTAGAGACAGCATTCGCCGGGAGGCCATATGCCCCGAGAGCTCCGGCAAAACAACTAGCTGACTGGCTCCTAGCGAATGCAGGTTGGCCAGTGTTTTCAGAAGCGTTTGCCGGTCGGTGTCCGTGCGGTCCACTGATACCAGCAGCGGCGCTTTCTCCTGTGTTGCTGAAAGCCAGCCTGTTTCAATTAGAATGTCGTGAACATAGAAGTTGGCATGGCGACCCCACTCCAATGCTGTCGCTGTCCAGAGAGTCACCAGCAGCCCTGCGGCAATGGCCGGAAACCGCCATCTGTTAACGTTGATTGCATTCAAAAATAGTCACCACTGTCCGTAGGGTGTGAAAAGATCCTTGGTTAGTATACCAGTGAATAATGCAACTGGGCGTTGGCGGATGGTAGGGGCTGGAAGCTTGGGGTATGGGGCGGCGAGTTAAAGATTCGCCCGCAGAAAGCAAGAAGGTCGGCATTACCGGATGGGTGGCTTGAGAAAAAAGGTGCAAAGTCTTTAGAGCCTGCGCGAAGGGCCAGACAAGAAGGGTATGAAGTTCCCGCAGGATTAAGCCTGAAAGATCTTTGGTGCTTCTGAACGGGAAAGCATGGTCTTCCACTTTAGCCCCGAGGCGTTTCTGGTTAACGACTGCAAAACTGGCAAAGGTTTCCGGAGAACAAATCAATAACCTTCCTGTGAAGAACACCGGCTGTTATCTGATATACGACCGAGCTAGCGCGGAAGGTGACCCACCCAAAATCAGTTACGTTACAACGGATTGCTAAAGAACGAGGAGATTAATCCGGTTTACCCTCGGAAAAATTTACACATCTTCAGTCCACTCTGCTCCATATCGGGCACTGTTTAGCATGTCCTCTTCAATCACTTCCCAGATGTAAAGAATCTTGCGGCCATCCTCATTGCTAACTTAAACGATCACATGATAATGTTTATTATCGCTTAATCATCAATATACATCGGTTGATGATAATTTTAAGCATCTGTTGAAAATTTGGTTTATCGGTTGGTCGCAGGATGATTCGATACCACATCAAAGAGCTGATAGCTGACAAAGAATTTGAAGAAAAAAGAAGGATTACGATTGGTGAGATAGCGAAGGAGGCTGGGATTAATCGGATGACGCTTTCTAAGATTATCAATCACCCAGGCCATAGCACCGTCACTGACAATCTAGATAAGTTATGCAACTATTTTGATTGTGACATTGGTCAGCTCATCACCCACATCAAAGAGCCGGGTCAATCGGGGACAGGTGGTGATCAAGAGGAGAAGGATTCGCAGTAGGAGAGGAGCTCGTTGGCCTCGTGCCCTGAAGTGACTTGCGGTCAGATTTGGAAAGGAAGCTAAGAAGCGAAGTTTGAAATTGGCACGATCAGGGCACGCTGAGGGCACGGAGTCAATTTTCAGAAGCCCAAACAAAAAAGGCAGACCAGTAAGTCACTGATCTGCCTTTCTTTTATATGGTAGCGGGGGCTGGATTCGAACCAACGACCTTCGGGTTATGAGCCCGACGAGCTACCAGACTGCTCCACCCCGCATCAAACTGGTTGTTAACCGGTGTGCGCCGATCAACGTGGTGCGAATAGTACAGAGGCAGTGTGTGACTGTCAACTATTCCCGCAAACAATTTCAGGCAGGCCGGGGCCCTGCGAGCTTAGACTTTCAGGTTTTCGACCAATCCTCGCAGTCGCCGGACCTGCGCCTGAATGGTACCGGTGGCGGTCACGGTCTCTGTCATGCCCGCAGTGTTCTGGTCGGCCACTTCGGCAATCTTGATCACCCGCTGGTCGATTTCGTCCGCCACCTGGCTCTGCTCTTCAGTTGCTGTGGCAATCTGGTCAGCCATGGAACGGATGGTGGTGACCGTGTCGGCGATTTCCCGCAAGGCGGCCTCGGCTTCACTCATGGCGTCCGCGCCTTGATGGGCCTCTTCCTGGCCTTTTTGCATGGCTTCGGCGACTTCACCGGTGCCGGCCTGGAAGCGGCCTACGATGTCATCGATTTTGCCAATGGATTCCTGGGTTCTACGGGCCAGTCCAC
>Ga0209300_1000487_pt1 | contig 20103 bp, 15 predicted proteins | sample Shrwel_input2_RT_FD_187535 | JGI IMG/M metagenome (GOLD analysis project Ga0209300, IMG submission 187535) | Subsurface microbial communities from deep shales in Ohio, USA - Utica-3 well 1 S input2 RT (SPAdes) (version 2) ... | reverse complement strand
AACAACGTGTAACCACATGGCCAAACGTAGATTGAACAAACGCCAGCAATGGCGCATCGAGAAAATCCAGAAAGATCGTGCTAACCGCGCAGCCCGCAAGGAAAAGGTCGTTCAGGAACAGGCCGATGCCGGTGAGCTGGGGCCAGAGCAACAGGGGCTGGTGATTGCTCACTTTGGCCAGCAACTGGATATCGAGGCGCTGGAAGGTGATGACGCAGGGCGGGTGTTCCGGTGTTTTGTGCGGGCCAATATTTCCAGCCTGGTGACTGGCGACCGCGTTATCTGGCGGCCCGGGAAAAGCGAGGCCGGGGTGATTGTTGCCCGGTGTGACCGGGACAACCTGCTGCAACGGCCGGATAATTTCGGGGCGCTGAAGCCGGTGGCGGCGAACATTGATCACATTATTCTGGTCATCGCACCGGAGCCTGAACCTCACGACAGCCTGATTGACCGGTATCTGGTGGCTTCGGAAAGCGCGGACATCCCCGCGGTGATTCTGCTGAACAAAACCGACCTGATTGGCGACCACAACCGGGAACAGATCGATACTCTGCTCTCTCGCTATCAGAAACTCGGCTACCAGGTGGTACGCACCTCGGCAGCCAGCAATCAACAGGCGCCGGCACCAGAGGTCGAGGCGCTGGTGAAAGATCAGACCAGCGTGTTTGTGGGTCAGTCCGGGGTGGGCAAGTCGTCAATTATCCAGACCCTGTTGCCGGATGAATATCTGCGGGTTGGTGCGGTGTCAGAAAGCACTGGCAAAGGCATTCACACAACAACCACGGCAAAACTGTTCCATCTGCCCATGGGCGGCGATCTGATTGACTCGCCGGGCATCCGGGAGTTTGGCTTGTGGCACATGACGCCGCAGGAGCTGGAATATGGTTTCCGGGAAATCCGGCCGCTGATCGGGCTGTGCAAGTTCCGCAATTGCCGGCATCTGGGCGACCCGGGCTGTGCACTGGATGCTGCCGCTGAATCCGGGGAGATTTCACGGGCGCGGCTGAAGAGCTTCCACCGCATTCTTCAGAGCATGACCGAGCAGCAGGCCCGGGGGTTAAAGCCGCTGTAACAGCGGCTTGCTACCAGTCAAACTCGTCGGCCCCCGGCTCTTCCGGCTGCTTGAACCAGTCACCACCCTCCAGTTGCTCCCGGGCCTGCTGCTTGTCCTCATCGGTAGGCTGGGTCAGGTCTATCAGCGGCTCCTCGGGGCGCGCGGCACCTTTCTGGATATCGCTGGCGGTTTTCTTGTTCAGCACGATGATGGAGATACGCCGGTTCACCGGAGCCTTGGGGTTCTCCTTGTCGAACGATACAGAATCGCCCAGCCCCACCACGCGGCCAATCTGTTCCGGACGCACACCACCGGCCACCAGCGCCCTGCGGGCGGTATTGGCCCGGTCAGCCGACAACTCCCAGTTGGTATATCCCGGCCGGCCCTTGAAGGGTGTCGCGTCGGTGTGGCCGGTAATACTGAGCTTGTTGTCTACGGCGCCCAGCGTGTCGGCCAACTCAAAAAGAATATCCTGAGAGTAATACTTGAGCTCGTCCCTGCCGCTGTCGAACATGGGCCGGCCGGATCGATCAACAATCTGGATGCGCAAGCCTTCATCAGTAATATCAATCAGCAACTGATCCTTGAATTCCTGCAGGGTTTCGCTCTGCTCTATACGCTCATCCAGCTCCTGATACAGCTCTTGCATTCTTCGCTGTTCGAGTGTTTCGGATAACTCGTCGATGGTTTCGTCTTCAATCTGGATCTGATTCGGAGCAACATCCTGTGTTGATTTCTCAATCATGGTGGCACTGCCTTCCAGGTCGACCGGGTTCGGGGAGCCCCCTTCGGTGAAACCAACGGGGTCCCTGAAGTAGCCTTGCACGGCCAGTTTCTGCTCCGGCGTTGCCGTGGCGGTGAGCCACAACACCAGAAAGAATGCCATCATGGCGGTGGCGAAGTCGGCGAACGCAACTTTCCAGGAGCCGCCGTGATGACCGGCAACAACCTTTTTCTTGCGCTTGATGATGATCGGCTGTTCTTCCACGCCTTACTCCGTATCGCCCGGGACTGGCTGGCACATTATTTTGAGCGCACGTGATCGTTCAGCTCCTGGAATCCCGGCCGTTTGTCTGTCGGCAGGGACTTGCGACCAAACTCGATGGCCATTTGCGGGGCCTGCCCGGAAACCGTCGCCACAATGGCTGATTTCACACACTCGTAGGCTTTAAGTTCGTATTTGGCGGAATGCTCCAGGGCAATGGACGTGGGGCCGACAAAACCGTAACCCATCCAGATACCCAGAAAAGTACCCACCAGTGCGGCCGCCACACTCAGGCCGATTTTCTCCGGCCCCTCGCTCAGAAAGTTCATGGTGATTACGATGCCGAGCACCGCTGCCACAATACCCAGGCCGGGCAAGGCATCAGCAATCTTGTTGACGGCATGAGCAGGCTCTTCGAGCTCGTGCTGACGGCTTTCGATCTCATTTTCCATCATGCCTTCCAGCTCGTGAGACGCCATGTTACCGGTACTGATAATTCGCAGATAATCGGTGATAAATTCCTGTAGGTGCTTTGATTTCATCACCGCCGGGTAGCGGGTGAAAATCTGGCTGGACTCCGGATTGTCGATATCCTCTTCAATGGCCATCACGCCCTGTTTGCGGGATTTGTCGAAGATTTCATACAAAAGGCTGAGCAGATCCATGTAGTAAGATTTGTTGAAAGGCGACCCCGTAAGCAGGCGAAGTATCCCCTGGAACACCTCCTTAACGGTATGCAGCGGGTTGGAAATAATAAACGAGCCCACTGCAGCGCCACCAATAATCAGCACTTCGGTCGGCTGCCAGAGTACAGCCAGATTGCCGCCATGCAGGGTATACCCACCCAGCACGCTGGCAATAACGATTAGAGCTCCAATAATCAACAACATGGGATCAACGCGTACCTTTTGTCCGGTTAAGGAGGTGGATCATAGCAAGCCTCTGCCATAACCGCGAAGCTGCAAAACCATTTCTATACGTTCGTTACAATTTGATAAACTCAACGGCCGTTTTACCGAGAGAGATTTCCGGAATGCTTGATAAGCTGTTTGTTCTGAGTCAATACGTCACTCCCCAGCTGGCGGTTTCACGGCTGGCTGGCCGCCTGGCTGATTATGACCGGACTCCGGCCCTGAAAAACCGGGTGATCAAATGGTTTATCGGCCGCTACGGCGTGAACATGAGCGAGGCCGCCGAGCCAGATCCCACGGCTTATCCCTCGTTCAACGCCTTCTTTACCCGCGCTCTGAAGCCGGGCGCCCGAGACATCGAGGGCGACCAGAGCGTGTTCGTCAGCCCGGTTGACGGCACCATCAGCCAACTCGGAAAAGTCAGCCGCGACCGCGTTTTTCAGGCAAAGGGGCAATCCTTCAGTCTCACCGAGTTGCTCGGTGGCGACACCGAACAGGCAGAGTCCTTCAAAAACGGGGAATTCGCTACCATTTACCTGTCGCCAAGCGACTATCATCGCATACATATGCCCGTTGCCGGCACACTGAAAGAGATGGTGTACGTGCCCGGAAAGCTGTTTTCGGTAAACCCGACGACTGCCGAAAATGTTCCCAACCTGTTTGCCCGCAATGAGCGGGTCGTGTGCCTGTTCGACACCGAAGCAGGCCCGCTGGCACTGGTACTGGTAGGCGCCATGATTGTCGGCAGCGTGGAAACCACCTGGGCCGGCGTGGTCGCCCCCAACCCGCAGCAGGTCTACCACTGGCAATACAGTGGTGATGATGCCGTGTATTTCGAGAAAGGGGAAGAAATGGGTCGTTTCCGGCTCGGTTCCACCGTGATTGCGGTCATGCCCGAAAACACAGTGCAGTGGAATGCCCAACAGGTTGCCGGCAAAAACGTACAGTTGGGGGAAGCCTTCGGAATAGTGAATACCAGCGGAACCTGAACACCTCAGGCCCGCTCTGTCGGAAACGCCAGAACGTCTTCAATGCTGTTCGCGCCCAGCTTCAGCATCAGCAGGCGATCCAGCCCGAGCGCCACGCCCGAGCACTCGGGCAATCCGGCATCCAGCGCCTCGAGAAACGCCTGATCCACCGCCATTTGCGGCTTACCAGCTGCCTGTCGCTGGCGATTATCTTCAGCGAACCGCTGACGCTGCTCTTCAGGGTCGGTCAGTTCCCAGTAGCCGTTACACAGTTCCAGGCCCCGGCTGTAAAGCTCAAACCGGTGGGCCACCGCGTAGCCCTCCTCCACTGAAATCTTTGCCAACGCTGCCTGCGAAGCCGGGTATCGGGTGATAAACACGGGCTTTTCCAGCCCCAGCTCCGGCTCCACCCGGAAACTCATTACCAGGTCCAGACAGCCATCGCGCCCCAGCCCCGCCAGTTGTTCCGGCTCCAGCCATTGCTGGCAATACCGGTTCAGATCCTGATCGGTGATGGTCATCGGGTCGAAGCCGGCCGAGCGCTTCACAGCTTCGCGATAGGACAGGACGTCTGGCCATTCACAGTTCAGCCAGCCACAAACAAGCTGGGCGACTTCCGCCATCAGCTCAGAATCGTCGAAACCTTCCCGGTACCACTCCAGCATGGAAAACTCCGGATTATGGCGACGACCCCTTTCCCCATTGCGGAAAACCCGGGCGACCTGAAAAATCGACCCGTAGCCGGCAGCGAGCAACCGCTTCATGTGGTATTCCGGGGACGTCTGCAGCCAGCCGTTCCGGATGCCATCAATCCCGATCTGGGCGGGGACTCCCTCCAGGTTAACGTCGGTCACACCGTGGCGCCCGAGCACCGGGGTTTCGACCTCCAGCACTCCGCGCTGCGCAAAAAAGCCGCGCACATACTGCAATTGCTGTGCGCGGCTTTTCAGTGCTTCCCGGGAGGCTGTAGGATGCCAGCCAGAAGCGGTAGACATCAGAACAGATCAGCTGTTCTTGACGCGGCTGACATAGTCACCGGTACGGGTGTCCACTTTCAGGATTTCACCGATCGTGATGAACAGCGGCACGTTCACCACCGCACCGGTAGTCAGGGTGGCGGGTTTGGAGCCACCCTGCGCCGTATCGCCTTTCATGCCCGGATCCGTGTCGACCACTTCCAGCTCGACAAAATTCGGTGGTGTCACGCTCAGCGGTGCATCGTTATACAGCGTGACGGTGTAGACTTCCTGTTCCTTGAGCCATTTTACGGTATCACCAACTGCCTTATCACTCGCCGGGTACTGCTCAAAGGAGCCGTCGGTCAGCATGAAATACCAGAACTCGCCATCGGAATACAGGTATTCCATTTCCAGCTCGACCACATCGGCCGACTCGAGACTTTCACCGGATTTGAAAGTGCGCTCCCAGACCCGATTGGTCATCAGGTTGCGCAGTTTCACGCGGTTGAAAGCCTGGCCCTTGCCGGGCTTGACGAATTCGTTTTCCAGCATGATGCACGGATCGCCGTCCAGCAAAACCTTGAGACCGCCGCGAAATTCGTTGGTAGAATATGAAGCCATGAAATGTTCACCTGACGTAATGTCGTTAAAATGTCAAAGGTCGCTATGATACAGCGAACCCCCGCCCGTATAGAAGCCCGTGATGTGAGCCCTCAAAGGGCCACTGCCACCGCGACGCTTCATATACCCGACCGGGAACAGGACTGGCAGCGCATTCTCAGCGACTCCATCACCTGCCCCGAGCAGTTGCTCAGCCGTCTTAACCTGCCTGCCGGTCGCTGGCTGGACGGTGCGCAAGCAGGTCATCAGCTGTTTCCGATTCGCGTTCCTGAACCGTTTGTCCGCAGAATGCAGCCAGGCAATCCCGACGATCCCCTGTTGCGCCAGGTGCTGCCGCTGGCAGAAGAAACCGAGGAGGCGCCCGGCTTCGTCACGGACCCCCTGGAGGAAGACGGCGCCATTCAGACAACCGGGCTGATCCGCAAATACCGCAGCCGGGCTCTGCTGATGGTAACCGGCCAGTGTGCCATCAACTGTCGTTACTGTTTCCGGCGACACTTTCCTTACGCATCACATCGTCTGGGGCCTGAAGATCGTTTTGAAGTGATCAATGCGTTGAGCTCAAGCCCGGAGATCAACGAAGTGATTTTCAGTGGTGGCGATCCGTTATCAGTAAATGACCGGCTGCTGGCACAGTGGGCAAGCCTGCTCGACTCGGTGCCCCACCTGCGCCGGCTGCGGATACATTCCAGGTTACCGGTGGTGATCCCCCAGCGGGTCAATGATGAGATGCTTGCCTGGCTGAGTGAAAGCCGGCTGCAGAAAATCCTGGTGGTGCACGTGAATCATCCGGCCGAGATTGACCAGGCCACTCGCCATGCCTTCGACCGGCTACGGGAGGCGGGAGTTACCCTGCTCAACCAGAGCGTTATTCTCAAAGGCGTCAATGATTCCAGCAAGACTCTGGCGAGCCTGAGCGAGACCCTGTTCGAGGCGGGCGTTATGCCCTATTATCTGCATGCTTTCGATCCGGTCCGGGGAGCTCACCACTTTGCCGTCAGCGATGATCGCGCGAAGGCGATCGTTCAGGAGCTGATGACGCAATTGCCGGGCTTTCTTGTTCCCAGACTGGTCAGAGAATTGCCGGGGGCCGCCAGCAAGACCCCCATTCTGTAGTTGGTCAGCCTGCTCGCTTTTTATAGTGGTTTTGCTATCCTGAAATCAGACACTTATCAACAATTACGGCATGTATTTCAAGCCTGTGTACGTGCCGCCCGGACATTGGCGCTGAAACATGGAAGGCAACTTTGTAAAACCAGACCTTGAGGTGCCGGAGCAAAGGACGGCAAGCCTGTCCTTTTGCGACACCACGCCCAAGGCGTTCCGCCTGTGGACCAAGCAGCTGCCCATGGTCAACATCGGCGAAGCTTCGCGCCAGTTGTACCATGCCATTCTGGAGCTGAATCAGGTTTTCCTGCCGCCACAACAGCGGATGCTGTTTCTGGAAGCCATAAGGGAGCAGATCCACTTTGTCTGTAACGAGCTTTCCCGGCACTTTCTTGGTCTTGCCATTGCCCTGCCCGAGAAGCAGCGCAAGATCGCCAATCTGACTCAAGCCCTGCAACTGCATCTGGCCAGTGGCTACAAACTGTGCCTGCTTGAGTATCTGAATAACGCCGGTCTGGACAAGCACAAACGCCATGTATCCACCGCCACCCACCGGATTATTTCCGAACTGGGCGCCACCGTTCTTCGCTCACACCAGTTGTATTGCCCAAGCCCGCGCCGAAGCTGGCTCGACTGCCATCAACTGTTCCTTTTCGCCTGGCATAACAATCTTGCCGGTCAGGAAGTGGAAGACGGCGCGCTGACGCACCAGCGCTCAAGCACCATTGCAGACAGCTATAAACGGGTTCTTCTGCTGGGCTGCTCGCGGCCGAACCAACTCCGTCAGAATGAACTGACGCAGGTGTATGAACTGTTCGAATCCTGGACCCCACACTGCCACTGCGGTCCCGACACCAGCACCGACAGCCTGTTTATCATCAACCCGGAGCAGGACAAACCACCCGTTTACCGCAGCCTGCAGGACGAGGTTCCGGAAGGCAGCAGCTACGGTTTCGATACCACAGCACTCGCAGGCCATCTTTCTCAGCTGTTGCAGACCAGACATAACCGCCAGCCCGACCAGACACCGCTGGGCATTCCCGGCAATGTCAGCGATACACTGCTGACGCATCTGAACCAGGCTCTGGGTATTCTGGCCAAGCGAAACTTCAACCGGATTTCCAGCCAGGGTTCTCTGGAGATTTGCGTGGGGTTAAGCGCAACCCATTACTTCGTTTCCGGACAGAAAACCTTCTCCGAATTCCTCGAAGGCAACGAAAGCAACCACCATGAGCAGGAGAACCTGTTCATCAAACGCGCCAACAGACAACAAGACGCCTGGTCGCAGGCCCACGATGTCGCCCCCAGCGAAGACCGGATGCACAGCAGTGAAGGCCCCATCACGTTCCGCAGCGGCGCCGGCAACCAGGCAACCACCCAGGCTCAGCGGAACCGCCCCCGGTCACATCATGCCCTGCTGATAAACACCAGCCCCGGCGGCTACTGTGTAGCCTGGGAGCAGGATATACCGGCTTCCCTCCAGGCCGGAGAGATTCTGGGCGTACGTGAACAAAGCTCACATCCCTGGAGCATTGCGGTGGTCAGATGGCTACGCCAGATCAAGAACCAGGGCACGCAGGCAGGCATTGAATTACTCGCCCCCAGCGCTGCGCCCTGTGCTGTTCGCCTGATCCAGAAAGTCGGCAACAGCAGTGAATACCTCCGGGGCCTGCTGCTGCCGGAAATCAACGTAGTGAACCAGGCCGCCACTCTGGTGACGCCACGCATGCCGTTTCAGACCGGCCATCGCATTTCACTGTTACACGATGGCTGTGAAGATCAGGGCCAGCTTCTGAAGAAAGTATCGGCTACCGGCAGCATCAGCCAGTTTGAACTGAAGCTTCACAATTCACAGGTATTGTCCGGTCTGGCAAAAACTCAGCCCGGCAGCGGCGGTACCACGGACGATGAGTTTGATTCGCTGTGGCCGTCGTTGTGACACATCCGGTTGTTATCGGCCGCCAAGCCCTGCATCATAGCCAATAGTATGAACTTTTATAGCGGAGTGCCGGCGAAGAGCATTCACGGCATCATGAGACCTCTTTCGAATGCAGAAAAATAAGACCACCGTACATCTTTTGATTCTCGATCCCTCCCAGAATGATGCGGAATCTGTCGTCAGCCTGTTGCGTAATGCAGGCCGGGCCACCAGAGCACACCGGATAACGTCCGAAGAAGATCTGGAAGAAGCCCTGAAGACGTCAACCTGGGATCTGCTGCTGGCCCGGGATGTTGATCAGGAATTCGGTCCTGACAACGCCCTCGCCATGATCAAGCGCATGGACAAGGACATTCCGGTCATACTGCTTACCGACACCTATGACCGGGAGCGTACCGTTGGCATCGTTCGTGCCGGCGCCCAGGATGCGTTACCTTACGAGTATTCGGATCTGCTGGTGCTGGTCGCCAAAAGAGAACTGGCAGCCCTGGATGAGCGCCGCCGGCGCCGTGTTCTGGAATCCCATCTCCGGGAAGCCGAACAACGCTGCCAGCTACTACTGGAAAGCTCCAAAGACGCCATTGCCTATATCAACGACGGCATGCACATCTACGCCAACCAGTCCTACATGGAACTGCTTGGTTACGACGATATCGATGAGCTGATCTGCATTCCGGTGCTCGACACCCTGACCCCGGAAAGTCAGGAAAAGTACAAGGACTTCATGAAAGCCTTTGCCAGCAAGGGCGAGGATGGCATGACGCTGAACTGCACCGCCCGGCGCAGTGATGATCAGGAAATTGACGTCACCATATCCGCCTCCGCCGCCACCTTTGACGGTGAGGCGTGCACACAGATCGTACTGCAAACCGAGCATTCGGATGCCGAACTTGAAGAGAAACTCCACGAGATCAGCAGCCAGGATCTTCTGACCGGCCTGTATAACCGCCAGTACCTGATGGACGCTCTGGGCAAAGCCATCGCCGAAGCCGGCAAGACCAACCAGACCGGCGCCCTGGCCTACATTGCGCTGGACAATTTCCTGACCATGAAAACCCGGGTTGGCATTTCCGGCGCAGATCTCCTGCTTGGAGACCTGGCCAGCCTGTTACGCGTACAGGCGGGCGACAGCATGACGCTGGCGCGCCTCAGCGATGATGCCTTCTGCATGATGTGCCTGCCCTGTGATGAAAAGACCATGGAGCAGCAGTGCGAACAGGTCCGCAAAGCCGTGGAAGACCACCTGTTCGACATCAATGGCCACACCGTACCACTGACAGTTTCCATTGGCGTGGCCGCCATCACTGAAAACTCACCCAAGGCTGAAGATTTGATGGGCCGGGCCCATACTGCCTCGGCAGAGGTGAAGAAACAGGAAGGTGGCAGCCAGGGCAACGGCGTACTGGTTTACAACCCCGCGGACTACGAAGCGCTGGACGAAAACAACTCCGCAGAAGCCATTCAGAAAGCACTCGATGAGAATCGCTTCCGCCTGCTGTTCCAGCCTGTGATCAATCTGCGGGGCGAGGATGAAGAGCACTACGAGGCTTTCGTCCGCATGCTCGATAAAGACAACCAGGAAGTCTCACCCTATGATTTTCTGCCGCCGATAGGCCCCAGCGAAACGACCATCAAGATCGACCGCTGGGTTATCCTGCAGACCATCAAGCAATTGGCCAGCCATCGGTCGCGGGGCCATGACACCCGGATGTTCCTGAATATCACCCCGGAAACACTTCAGGACAAGACCTTTACCCCCTGGCTCAGTGTTGCCCTCAAGGCGGCACGCTTGCCTGGCGATTCCCTGATTTTCCAGATCCGGGAAGGCGACGCCAATAATCACATGAAGCAGGCCAAGGATTTCACCAAAGCCGTGCATGAATTGCGCTGCAAGGTGTCTATCTCCCAGTTTGGCTGTGCCCTCAATCCGTTCAACACGCTCAAGCATATTGATGCTGATTACGTGAAGATTGACGGCTCTTTCACCGAAGAGCTTCAGAAGAATGAAGAGGCCAAGCAGCAGGTGAAGGAAATGGTAAAAAGCCTGCAAACATCCGGCAAGCTGACCATCATCCCGCTGGTGGAAAGCGCCAGCGTACTGGCCACACTGTGGCAGGCTGGCGTCAACTACATACAGGGTTACTACCTGCAGGCACCGGTGCCGGAGATGAACTACGACTTCAGCGAAAACTGAGCCTTCATACGACAGCAACAAAAAAGGCGAGCCCACAACGGTCTCGCCTTTTTTGTTGCCAGCAGCTCCGGTTATAGAGCCTGATTGGTCTCGCTTTCACGGAACCCGATCAGATAGAGAATGGCGTCCAGCCCCAGAGTGGAAATAGAGTGCCTTGCTGACTCCTTCACCAGTGGCTTGGCCCGGAACGCCACACCCAGACCGGCCTGACTGAGCATCGGCAGATCGTTGGCGCCATCACCCACGGCAATCACCTGCTCACGGGAAATATGCTCGCTTTCTGCAATTTCCAGCAACAACTCGGCTTTACGCTGACCATCAACGATCTGTCCCTGTACCTCGCCGGTCACCTTGCCGTCGACAATTTCCAGTTCATTGGCGTAGATATAATCAATGCCCAGTTTGCGCTGAAGGTGACGGGCGAAGTAGGTAAACCCACCAGACAGAATCGCGGTCCGGTAACCCAGTGCCTTCAGGCTGAGAATCAGATGTTCCGCTCCTTCGGTCATTCGTAGCCGGTTGGCAATGCCTTCCAGCACGGACTCATCAAGGCCTTTGAGCAGCGCCAGGCGCTCTGCGAAGCTCTGGCTGAAATCCAGTTCGCCCTGCATGGCCCTCTCGGTTATCTCTGCCACCTGATCACCCACGCCGGCCTCATGGGCAAGCTCGTCAATCACTTCCGCTTCAATCAGAGTGGAATCCATGTCGAACACCACCAGCCGGCGGTTACGACGAAAAATGGAGTCTTCCTGGAAGGCAATGTCGACGTTCATTTCCCCGGCAATATGCAGGAAATCCGCTCGCAGCTGCTCCAGGTCAGTAGGCGTGCCGCGCACGGAAAATTCCACGCAGGCAATGCGGTTGTCAGACGGATTCAGCGACGGCCGCGCCGAAAGCCGGCTGATATTATCGATATTCAGACCATGGCGGGCGGTAATCGCCGAAACCCGGGCAATCTGTTCAGCCTTGATGTCCCGTGACAGCAGGGTAACGATATAACAGGCCCGGTTGCGGCCCTCTGCCCAGGCCTGATATTCCCGTTCGGTAATGGGCGCAAAGCGCACCTGCAGGTCCAGCGCATGCAGGCGGAACAGCAAGTCCCGGATAACCGGCGAAGAGCGTGACTCGTCCGGAATCTCGATCAGAATCCCCCAGGTCAGGTGATCGTGAATCACCGCCTGGCCGATATCCAGAATGCGGACATCGTATTGCCCCATAATGCCGGTGATTTCCGAGGTCAGCCCGGGCTTGTCACGCCCGGACACATTAATCAGTACCAGTTCACTCACTGTCCGCATTCTCCTCTTCCCGGGTACGGGCGGCCGAGGGTATGACATCAATGGCATCCACTCGCTGCAGGCCCCGGGGCAACTTGTGCCCACGCCGGCCACGCTCCCCCAGATAATGTTCCAGATCACTGAAGCGCAGCCCCAGCTTGCGCTTGCCAGCCTGAATTTCCAGCTGATCGTCTTCGCCGAATACGGTCAGAGCCACCACGTATTCTTCCCGGTTCTGCACCCGTGCTGCGGGAATGCTCAACATCTTGTTGCCTTTGCCTTTGGCCAGTTCCGGCAATTCAGACAGCGGGAACACCAGCATCCGGCCCTCGTTGGACACCGAGGCGATATACAGTGTTGCGGTTGTCTCGGGCACCATCACCGGCGGCAGAAGGTGGGCTCCCTTGGGAACCGTCACCATGGCCTTGCCAGCGCGGTTCTTGCTGATCATGTGATTCAGGGCGGTAACAAAGCCATAACCGGCATCGGTTGCCAACAGCACTTTACGCTCGGGCTTGCCCGTCACCAGGCCGGAGAACGTCGCTCCGGAAGGCGGATTGATTCTGCCCGTCAGGGGTTCGCCCTGCCCTCGGGCCGACGGCAGAGTGTGGGCCATGAGTGCGTAGGCCCTGCCAGTGGAATCCAGGAAAATTGCCTGCTGATTGCTGCGGCCCCGGGCCGCCAGTGCGAAACGATCACCGGATTTGTAATTCAGGCCGGCCGGGTCAATATCGTGGCCCTTGGCGGCACGCACCCAGCCTTTGTCCGAGAGCACAATGGTCACCGGATCATTCGACAAGAGGTCACTTTCACGGAAAGCCCGCGCTTCCTGACGCTCAACAATCGGGGAACGGCGATCATCTCCGAAGGTCTCGGCATCCTGCTGCAACTCGGTCTTCATGAGCTCCCGCAGCCGATCCTCAGAGGCCAGAATGGTCTGCAGCTCATCCCGCTCGGCAGACAGCTCATCCTGCTCGCCGCGAATTTTCATTTCTTCAAGCTTGGCCAAGTGCCGCAGTTTCAGCTCCAGGATCGCTTCGGCCTGCTCTGCCGACAGTCCGAACCGGGTCATCAACTCGGTCTTGGGCTTGTCTTCGTAACGGATGATCTCGATGACTTCATCAATGTTCAGGTAGGCAACCAACAGGCCTTCCAGAAGATGCAGCCGGGCCAGTACTTTATCCAGACGGTGCTGAAGACGGCGGGTCACCGTGTTCTTACGGAAGGCGAGCCATTCCGTCAGGATCTCTACCAGGCCTTTCACCCCGGGCCGGCCATCGTTACCGATGACGTTGATATTCACCCGGTAGGTTTTCTCCAGATCGGTGCTGGCAAACAGGTGCGCCATCAGGCCATCCAGGTCCACCCGGTTGGAACGCGGCACAATCACCAGACGAGTGGGATTTTCATGGTCTGACTCATCCCGCAGATCGGCCACCATCGGCAGCTTTTTCGTCTGCATCTGTTGGGCAATCTGCTCCAGAACCCGGTTACCGGAAACCTGGTGCGGCAGGTCTGTGACCACCACTTCGCCATTTTCCCGGATCCAGCGCGCCCGCATGCGTAGCGAGCCACGGCCGGTTTCATACATTTTCTGGATGTCTTTGCGCGGGGTGATAATTTCGGCGAGAGTCGGGAAATCCGGGCCTTTAACGTGTTCGCACAACTGATCAACCGAGGCTGCGGGATCGTCGAGCAGCCGTATACAAGCCGCTGTCACTTCCTTCACATTGTGAGGCGGGATGTCGGTGGCCATGCCCACGGCAATACCTGTGGTGCCATTCAGCAGCACGTGAGGCAACCGGGCGGGCAGCACTGACGGCTCTTCCATGGTGCCGTCAAAGTTGGGCACCCAGTCTGCGGTGCCCTGCCCCAGCTCGCCCAACAATGCCTCGGCAAACGGCGCCAGCCGGGATTCGGTGTAACGCATGGCAGCAAAGGATTTGGGGTCATCCGGCGAGCCCCAGTTGCCCTGGCCGTCCACCAGCGGATACCGGTAGGAGAACGGCTGGGCCATCAGCACCATGGCTTCGTAACAGGCACTGTCGCCATGGGGGTGGAATTTACCCAGCACGTCACCCACCGTACGGGCAGACTTCTTGTACTTGGAGGTCGACTTCAGCCCCAGCTCTGACATGGCGTACACAATGCGCCGCTGAACCGGTTTCAGACCATCACCCACATTGGGCAGGGCCCGGTCCAGAATGACGTACATGGAATAATCGAGGTAGGCTTTTTCGGTGTAATCCCGCAACGATACCCGTTCGAAACCTTCATCCGTTGTCTGAAACTCTGGCATGAATGCCCCTTTGCCTTGAATGCCTGAATGAAATACGGTGCCTGTTGTCAGACGCCGCAGCCCGGAGAGACCGTGGCCTGGTGGCGCCCATTATATGGACGCGGGCGCGGATACACCAATTTCCAATAGCGGAATTCCCGAATAGAGCGACAGCCGGGTGCGCCGTACTCTGCAAGGAGTGAATAGATCGCCGTTGTTTATCCTCAATTAGCGGAAACCTATGAGACCCAATCTTAAAGCTTGCGGGCATGCAATGGTCACAGCCCTGGTCAACGCCTTTCTGGCAGTGGCTCTGATGCTACTGGTGGAATTTGCCATCAGCGGCACCTTCCAGGTGGCCGAGCCTTATCTGTGGGCAGGGGTTCTGATCTGGATTGTGATTTTTGGCGGCCAGTTTCTCCGGCAGCGTCACCTTTGCCGTACCGATGACCAGGTGAACAGCGCCAGCCGCCAGCGCAACTGATCAACATTCCACTCCACCCCTGCACAATACGCTCCCCTTTTCCCCCGATCACTGCTACATTTACGTAGCAAAAACAATAAAATCGGGGAGTACAGGATGGCCACATTGAACAGCCTGGGATTACGTACCAAGATTGCCCTACCCTTCGCTATTACCGCCATTGCACTGATTGTCGTCGGCATCTTCAGTGTTAGCACGACCAGAAACCTGGCATCCCACACGAATCAGGTCACCACAACCTACCTGCCGTCTGTCAGCGAAATACTCAATGGTGATCGGGATCTTTACCAGGCTCTCGTTGCGCAAATGAGCCTGCTTGACCATGCCTTCAATAACGAAGATACCGCCGCTGCTCAGGATTCCTTTAACGAAAACACCGAACAAGCCCGAACACGCTTCGAAGAAAGCGTTGAGCGTTTGAGCGGTACTGGTATATCGGCAGAAGCTGAAGGGTTCGCTCAGGCATTTGATCGATGGGAACAATCCGCTCGACGGGTGATACAACTTGCAAACAATGGCAATCCGGAGCAGGCAAGGCAACTGGCCAACGGGGAAACCTCCGAACGGTTCGATCAGCTGAGAAGCTTTTATGACAAAGCGGGAGCTCACGCCGATGAGCAGGCACAACAGCGTGCAGCAGAGGCATCTTCGGAAGCCCAGACCAGTTCAGCCACCGTCCTGACACTGACAGTGCTCGCGATTATACTGAGCATTGTACTGTTTCTCGTATTCATGAAACTGATTATCCGCTCGATTGCCGCCTTGCGCCAACAGCTGGACGATATTGCCCAGGGTGAAGGCGATCTGACCCAACGCATTCCGATCACCGTAGAAGATGACCTGGGCCTGCTGGCCAAAAGCTTCAACCAGGTGCTGGAAAATCTTCAGAGCATGATCGGTTCCATTCAGGCCCTCAGCAGGGATCTGGGCTCCGGCGCCCGTGAACTTGCCTCTGCCGCAAAAGACAACAATGAAGGCGTGGGCCGGCAGACTGATTCGATTGCCATGGTGGCAACCGCCATCAACGAGATGCAAAGCGCCATTGAGGAGGTCGCCGGCAATGCGTCCCGGGCAGCGGAACTTACCCGCGACGCGGATTCCAAAGCCAACAACAGCGCACGGATCATCAAGAACTCGTCACAGCAGGTTCATCGGCTGGCCGCGCAGATTTCCAGGGCTGTCGAGGCAATCCGGAAATTATCGGAAGATTCCGACAATATTACCTCGGTTCTGGATGTTATTCGCGGCGTTGCCGACCAGACAAACCTGCTTGCACTCAACGCTGCCATTGAGGCGGCAAGAGCTGGCGAACAGGGCCGTGGATTCGCCGTTGTCGCCGACGAGGTAAGGACACTGGCACAACGCACCCAGCAGTCCACTGAAGATATTCAGGCAATGATTACGTCGCTACAGACCGGCGTGTCGAATGTTGTGAATATTATGGAAAGCGGCAGCAAAGAGGCCTCGGAAACAGAGCAAATGGCATCCGAAGCCGAACAGGAACTTCAGTCTATCCTGGAAGCCATCAGCAACATCACCGACGTAAACACCAGTGTGGCGTCAGCCACAGAAGAGCAAACGCAAGTTGTTGATGAAATCAATCGCAGCATTACAGAGATCAATGATCTGGCCTCCGAAGGGGCAGAGCGCTCGAGGGCCATTGATGGAATCAGCAAATCACTGGATGGTTATGCCACAGAGCTGAAAACGCAGACAGAACGATTCCGGGTATAGGCCCGGAACCGTTTCCATGGCTTTTACTGCCGGATACCTTCGACAGAAATCTCAAGCTCGACGGTTTCTGAAGCCGGGCCCAGGTCCATCGGGATATCAAAATCCTTCAGCCGAAGCTCGGTTTCTGCCTCGAAGCCCATCCGGTAGCCACCCCAGGGATCTTCACCATGGCCAACCATCTCGGCGTCCAGGGTGATTTCACGGGTCACACCGCGAAGCGTCAGATCACCGATAATATCGGCCTCCCCTTCTTCGTCTACAACAACCCGGGTGCTCTTGAAAGTCGCTTCCGGAAACTCGCTCACATACAGGAAATCTTCACTGCGCAGGTGTTTATCACGCTCGGCGTGATTGGAATCAATACTGGCGGTGTCAACTGTGACCGAAACCGAGCTGTTCTCGGGATTGTCGGCATCATATTCAAACTGCCCATCAAAGTCGTTGAAGCGCCCGTACAGCCAGCTGTAGCCAAGATGTGAAATCTTGAAGGTGATAAACTGATGGGTGTCCTTGTTATCAAAAGCATAGGTTCCGCTATGCTCATCCGCGTGAGCGACACCGGCCAGAGCCAGGGATACGGCGGAAGCAAGCAATACTTTTTTCATGGTTTTCTCCTTTACAGATTGTCTCGATAATTCAGATAGTGGCCGCAATCGCTCAGGGTTTTCCGAGCATCCTCAACAACGTCTCGTCGCGGTCAAAAACGTGATGCTTAAGCGCCCCGAGGGTATGCACCCCCGCAAGAGCCACCAGTGCCCAGGTGCCCCAGTAGTGGATGAAGCCGGCGGTGTCTTCCATACCTTTAATCTGGCCGGTCACGGAGGGGACCTCAAACATCCCGAACACGCTGATTGATGACCCGTCTGCGGTCGAGATCAGATAGCCACTGACCATGGCCACGAACATCAGCAGATACAGCAACCAGTGGGCAATGTGAGCTGATATCACTTCCCAGCGCTTATGGTTCGGCAGTGGCTTCGGAGAGGGATTGAGCAACTTCCACACCAGACGAAACACAACGGTGATGAACAGCAGAATGCCGATACTCCGGTGAATGTCCGGAGCCTGGCGATACCAGTCATCATAGTAGGACAGATCGACCATCCAGAAGCCCAGGCCAAAAAGCCCGAAAACGGCGACTGCCACCAACCAGTGCATGACAATGGCCAGCCAGCCATAACGGGCCTCGGTATTCCTTAGCGCCATAACTTCTGAATCTCCCCGGATGGCTTAAGCTCCCCCTGACGTTACAAACAGTCTAGAGCCCTCGCGGTTTTCATCAACCTGAATGTTTTGCAGGCCTCCATCAAAATTTCTGATCAAGCAGAAGGGCTCACAGACCCGTCATATGCGGTTCTACGGATTGTCGAAACTCATCAACCGAATAGAATTAGGGCATAAATTAACCAGCCCCCTTCAGGGGACGCAGTGACCAAGAGGAAATGACATGGAACTGGAATTCGACGAATCCGTTGCCGTACCAAGCAACAACTGATCGACTCTTGCCCCCGGCCTGACCGGGGGCAATTTTTTCAGAAATTCCCCCCAAAACCTTCGCCTTCCAGACATGCCAGCTACGGTAAAAGTGGAAATGGCGGCCATTTTTTGGCAATCTGCCTGACCTGAACCAGACGCCGCCTTGAGATACAGGCACCGGTGCCAGGGAATACGGCACTCTGACAAACAGTTCGGCAACTTATCCGCGTGCGATAAACTGTCGATGAGTTCGTTTAAAGATCCAGAGTTGTCTATGTCCCGAAACCTCCCAGATACCATGCCGACGCCGGAAGTAGAGCTGCTTTCTCCCATGCTTAATCAGCAGGACAAGGGCTGGACTGCCGACTTTCGCGGACTGACCCTGCACACTGCCCTGCAACCGATCTACAGCCTGTCTCACAAACGCACCATCGGCTATGAAGCCCTCATCCGGGCGTTCGACACGGACCAGTGCATGGTTCCACCGCTTCAGCTTTTCGAACTACCGGATTCTCACGCCGAAAACCTGCTGCTTGACCGCCTCTGCCGCTATCTGCACATACAGAATTACAGCGGCATCAAGGATCAGTTGAACTGGCTTTTTCTGAACGTGTCGCCGCAGGTGGTTACCTCCGGCACCCAGACCGACTCTTTTTTTGGTCACCTGCTGGAAAAAACCGGGCTGCCGCCCCATCGAATTGTTATCGAAATTGTTGAACAACCGACCGATGATGCCGACCGGCTCCGGGAAGCTGTGGCCTATTACCGCCGGCTCGGCTGCCTGACAGCAATCGACGATTTCGGTGCCGGCCACTCGAACTTTGAACGCATCTGGAACCTGTCTCCGGACATCGTAAAGCTCGACCGGGCACTGCTGAACCGTGCAACCGAAGACCGAAAGGCCAGACAAATCCTTAACGGCATGGTTTCACTGCTGCACCAGTCCGGCTGCCTGGTACTGCTGGAAGGCGTGGAAACCCGCGACCAGGCGATGATTGCCATCGATGCCGGCGTCGATTTCGTTCAGGGTTTCTATTTCAGAAAGCCCTCGCTGGAACTCGAAACCCTGTCGCAGGCACAAACCGACCTGGATGAGCTTCTGGAGGAGTACAAATACTACAAACAGCTGATCCGGGATCCGGGAAAACAGCTGACCCGCGCCTTTTCTGCCCCCTTCGAGCGAACAGTGCAACGCCTGCAAGAGAACGCGGGCATGAAACAGGCCTGTACAGAACTTCTGGACGATCCCGCCGTTTCCCGCTGTTACCTGGTGGACAGCAACGGCATCCAGACCGAAGACACCCTGGTGTCAGACACTGCGGAACGCAATCAGGATCCCCGCTTCCGGCCGCTGGAAAGCACCGTCAGCGCCGACTGGTACCGGCAGGAATACCTCCGGGATGCGCTGGCCCAGCCAGACACCCTGCAGGTCACCGCTCCCTATCTGTGCGTAACCGGGGCCTATATGTGTGTCACGCTGTCACTGGCGTATCAGCATGAGGACCAACTCCGGGTTTTGTGCTGCGATATTCTGGCGAACAGCCCGACAGTTACTACCGGACGTTAAAAGGCCGGCAACAGGTCATAAACCAGAGCGATCACTCCGATACTGGCCACGCCGGTCAGCATATTCATCGGCAGCCCCACCCGTACAAAATCCGCGAACCGGTAGCCACCCGGCCCCAGCACCATCATATTGGTCTGATAACCCAGAGGCGTGGCAAAACTGGCTGAGGCAGCCATCATAATGGCAATCATGAATGGCTCGGCATCGATTCCCATGGCGGTCGTCAACGATAACACCACCGGAACCATCAGTATGGCTGTAGCGTTGTTGGTCAGCATCTCGGTCAGTACCGACACCACCAGATAGACCAGCGCCAGGGCCAGCAGCACATTCCCGCCACTGAAGCTGACAACGCCCTCCGCCAGATAGGCCGCAGCGCCGGTTTGCTCAAGCGCGCCGCCTAGCGCAAAGGAGGCAGCAATAGTAAGTGCCACAGGCACATCCACCGCTTTCTGGGCCTGGCCGACGGAGCAGCAGCCGGTCAGAATCACCAGGGCAGCGCCAACGAGGGCAGCATTGAGCATCGACATAACGCCAAAGGCGGCCAGC
>Ga0209300_1000486_pt1 | contig 20145 bp, 15 predicted proteins | sample Shrwel_input2_RT_FD_187535 | JGI IMG/M metagenome (GOLD analysis project Ga0209300, IMG submission 187535) | Subsurface microbial communities from deep shales in Ohio, USA - Utica-3 well 1 S input2 RT (SPAdes) (version 2) ... | reverse complement strand
GCCAAGCTCTACGACCAGCGCATCCAGCTCGTCGAGACCATTCGCCAGTACCTGCTCGACCAGCTCAACCTGCAGGCGGCGGTCGGGGCGCTGGACACGCGCGATCTGGTCGATACCATGACGCTACTGCAACGTGTTGCGCACGCTAACAAATAGATGACTCAGGCGCGTTGTACCTTCCCTGCCACCATGTGACCTTGCAAAGCCTGGCCATCCGGTCAGGCTTCACCTTTTCGAATCCCCCAATGCAAAGCCGATATGGTTATGGCCGCCTTCAATGGCAAGTAATCGATGTTGAGCCCAGTGACATCGATCTTCTCCGCAGGAGCTGGCCACCAGGCAAGTCGCTTTCAGTCTGGCTACCCGTGCGGGCTTCACTTACCATTGTGCGTGCGACATGGGTCTGCAGGGCAGGCAGTGATGGCTGGCAGCATGTGTCGCAAACTGGAGACAAGATTTCTGACAAGGCATACAAATAGCAACGTGGTATGCCTGGAGCTTCATCGAGGCCATGCATAGAATGCATGGCCTCGTCGTGACTGGCCATGACCATTACTGACCATTCATCGCCACGGAACAGGTGATGTATCTTCAGGGCCCAGGGAAGTCGCCCGGAGCAATCCTCGGGCGGTAGCGTGCTCGGCTGATTGGATGCCCCTTGCTTAACACGGACAATGCACTATGACTGCTTCAGATGCCCCACAGCGCCAATATCGCGATGACGAAATCTCATTGGTAGACCTTGCCGTGATCCTGCTTCGCCGCTGGAAATCGGCGGGTGCCATTTTTTTCTCAGTTGTCTTTTTGTCTTTGGTTTTTGCCTTCTTCCATGAAAGCAGCTACCGCTATACATCAATATACAAGATAGCAGAGTATACAAAGGAAAATGGTGAGCCGGTAGGGCTCGAGTCACCGGATTCAGTGGTCGCAAAAGCCAAAAGTTTTTATGCTGGGGCTGATGTCAGAAGTTTAATTGCCGGGCGCGGCCTGAGTGAGCTCCCATTCGATGTGGAGATCTCAAATCCACAGAATACGTTGATGGTGGAAGTCGTATCCGAGGCAAAGCCGGACGAAAAAAGCCTCGTGGATTTGTTGCATGAAAATATTCTGAATCACCTTGAGAAAAATCAGAAGCTTCTTGTCGAAAAACGAAAAAAAGCCTTGCAACAGCAATTGGAGGCCACTCAAAAAGCACTGGAGGCTGCCCAGCAGTCGACGGGGCCCAATGCCAGTGAGTTGGTCGCAAGCTATTTTGTCAGGGTTTCAAATCTCAAGGCAGATATCGATGGGTTGACTGGTGGGGAAGTGGCTCAAAAGACCTCGAAAAGTCTTGATACGGTAGGAGCCGGGCCTGCTCTCATCGCTGCTCTTGGGTTGTTGATGGCTGTCATTTTTTCCGTGATTGGCGCTTTTCTCATTGAGTTTCTAAGCGCGGTACGTCGCAGGGCAAAAGAAGGTCAATAAAATTTTCTGGACCACTGGAAACTTATATCTTCCTGCCTGGCGTGTACCGAGTATGCCGGCCGCCTTTGAAAGGTGGGGGAAGAGCGTTATTGTGAGAATACTGTGCTGCGCTCATTGATTAACAAGAAGATATTGATTAATTTCTCAAGCACCGTGTTTCCCATGTTTATTGGGTTGATCGCGGTCCCGTTCCTCATTGATCATGTTGGGGTGGAACGCTTTGGCATTATATCCATAGCCTGGATGGTGATTGGGTATTTTGGCTTGCTGGACATGGGCTTGGGTAGAGCCCTTACGCAGCGTGTTGCCTACAGGCTGGGGGAAAAAAAGACACAGAACATGAAGCGAATGGTAGTAGATTCGCTGGTGATCGTTCTGGTTCTTTCCCTCGTGGCTTCATTGATATGTTTTCTCTTCTCGGGGTATGTCGTTGAAAACATTTTCAATGTGTCTGAGCAGTATGTCTCCGAAGCCAAGGCCGGCATCGTCTGGGTGGCCTTGACCATCCCCTTCGCCATTATGTCGACGGCGCTGGTTGGTGTTCTTGAAGGTTTTCAGTGCTTTGGCAGAATCGCTGTAGTCAAGGCACCGCTCTCGCTGATGATGTTTCTCATGCCCCTGGCGGTCTCCTTTTATTCAAGCAGCCTGGACGACATTCTGCTTTCACTATTCTTTGTGAGAGGTTTGGGGTGTCTATTGTTTGGGCTTTTTGTCTATAGGGTAATTATAGGCTATCCGGGTTTCGAGTCTTCCAGGGAAGAACTGAAAAGACTTTTTCAGTACGGCGGATGGATGACGATTACAAATATTGCAAGCCCTGTCATGGAGTATTTTGACAGGTTTTATATTGCATCGGTGCTGTCGACTGCGGTGGTTGCCTATTATACGACACCTGTCGACTTTCTTGTGAAAGTACTGCTAGTTCCGCTGGCCATTTTGGCAGTCATGTTTCCCTCGTTTGCAACCAAGTGGTCCAGCAGTCCTGATGCCGCCATACTGGATTTCAAGAAGAGCGTGTTGCTGGTGGCTCTGTTGATGACACCCTTTTGCATTGTCGTGATTGTCTTCGCCAAACCAGGTCTCACATTATGGATTGATGGTGAATTCGCGGAAAATAGTTACCGAATTGCCCAGATCATAGCGGCGGGCATATTTTTCAATGCCATGGCGATGGTGCCCTATGCGTTTCTTCAGGGTATAGGGAGTGCAAGGCTTACAGCGTTTTGCCACCTCCTCGAGTTGCCTGTTTATGCGTTTTCTCTATTTTTCTTGCTGGGGCATTTCGGGCTTGTAGGGGCAGCAATTGCCTGGGCAGGGCGAGTTATTGTGGATTCTGCTCTACTTTATTCTATAAGCTTCCTTATCATGGCGAGGGCGAGAAGGTCATGAAATATCATGCAATAAATCCTTATTTTCCCTTGACCGTGTCATTATGTCTGTTTGCTGTTTCCTTTTTTTATCCGGATTCTGGCTGGCGAACACTGGTGGGTGAGGAAAATTTAAATTTTCTCAACCTTCAGTCCCTGGCTTTCTTTCTGGCTTGCGTTTTGCTGTTTGTATGCGGTGTTGCTGCCGTGAATCATTCAGGCTTGCGATTTTCCGGTAGCGTCGTCTTTTATGGTGAATCGTTTTCTTTTGAAAGACGGCCGGGCATACTGCTTTTGCCGGTTCTTCTTTCCGTTATTCTGGTGATGACGCTTTACTTGCTTTACCTGGATTATAGGGTGCCGGGGTTTGTGTCATATGTCTTCACGGGAAGGGGTGGGGAAGCAAAATATCTAATAACTAGCGGCGAACTGAAGTTTTCCACCCTGCAGAATGTCGCGGTTCCCGTGGTTGCCTGGGCTGCTTACCGGTATTTGGATATAAAAAGAAAATGGGGGGGTTCCATCCCTTGGGTTGGGGCGGTTCTCTTTCTAACGGTCTCGATCGTGATTTTCGTGGATGTCGTTACCGTTGCCAGATATGCATTGATGCCGCTTTTTATAAGCCTTTTCGTGATTTTCATGAAAGTCAGTATCTTCGACAACAATAAAAGAAGCCACCTTTTTGTGTCCTTGCGCTTTCTTCTTGTGCTTTTCTTGATGATAGTCTCGCTGTTCATCGTCTTTTCTTACCTGCGAGGAGTCAAGGATGTTACTGGCGTCTTCAGCATGATTTTGGGTTATGGCCCGGTTTCCTTCAATCGGCTGGCTGCCTTGCTCCAGGGAAACCTGTCTTTCGAGTATGCAGGTGACTTCGTCTATATTGTTCCGGAGCCTTTTTTGACTGCTTGTCGCTGGCTGGCAGGAATGGCTCCTGTTTCCGGTCATGATGTCTGGTTGAGCGAGTTTGACAGTGTGGCCCAGTCCGGATTGAATGGAGATTTCATCTGGGCGACCACATTTGGATATATTTATGATTCGATAGGCTATTTTTCTTTAGTCTATTTCTTTTTTTATGGCTGCTTGACGGCCATGTTCTGGAAGCGCTTCCTTTCAGGCAGAACGAGCGGCATCATGTTTTATTGTGCCATTTATTTCTCTATATTCTTTTGGTTTGGCTTTAATTACATAGTTGGATTTTTTGTTTATTACTTGCTGGCCTATCTTCTGATAACTGTATGGGAGAAAACAATAGATGCAATCTGTGTCGGAAGGCAATCATGAAATGAACGAGAAAGTTTTCTGCATTGTCGTCACTTTCAATCCTGATGCTGCAGAACTTCTGAAAAATGTTCGCAGCATACTAGAAAATCATGTTGCCTTGGTGGTTGTCGATAACGGCTCTTCCAACCATGAAACCATTGGCGAACAGCTGCAAGGGATTCCTGATGTGGCATTTATACCCCTTCACGAAAATAGAGGGATAGCTGCCGCTCAGAATGTCGGTATTGAGTATGCTTATGAACATGGCGGGGGGTTTTTCTGGCTGAGCGACCAGGATACATTCTATCCTGCAGACTATATAAGAAAGGCGCTTGAGTTTATCGAAAGCCTGGATGAGAAAGAAAAGAGCAATCTGGGGGTGGTAGGGCCGGTCTTCTACGATAATAACAGGGGAGCGGTACAGCCAGTCGTTGTCTTTTCACCCTTTACTCGCAAGTATATGGCCAAAGAGGGGGCAAATGTGGTGTCACACATGATTGCCTCGGGAATGGTGATACCCAGGAAGGCAATCGACATCGTGGGCTACAAGAATGAAGGCCTGTTTATTGACTGGGTCGACATGGAATGGTGCTGGCGAGCCAGCTATCTTCATGATCTGAAGTTGCTGGTGTGCGGGGACCTGGTAATAAATCACTCGCTGGGTGATTCGCACCGCAATATTCTGGGAAAGAAAATAATTTTCAGGAGCCCATTCAGACACTATTATATGGTCCGCAATGCCGTTAGCCTGGCGGTTCGCGCAAAATATCTTCCTTGGGCAGTCAGGGGTGAATTATTCGCCAAATCGATTGCCTGGAGTCTTGTGCTTCCCGTTTTTTCAAGAAGTGGCAAGGGTCAGCATTTGAAAGCAGTAGCCACCGGCTTTTATGACGGGCTGGCGGGGCGATAATCTTGATTTTGTTTGAAATGCTCTCATTGCCGTGGTCAAAGTGCCAACCCATTTTCACCAGCTTGGACCGCTTTCTATGCAAGTAGTGGATGTTACTGGGAATGATATCGAAAACTACGCCAGTTCCCTTTACGATTATCTGGTGGGTCGCGGTGTACCATTGGACGATGTCGTGGTCCTGGGTGTCGCCTCGGGCGGGGTGCCGATCGCGGAAAAAGTGCGCGACAGGCTCTCTCTAAATGGCCACTCTCCACACTTTCGTGAAGTGGTGTGCAGGCGCCCCTTTACAAAGGTGAAAAAAGAAAGCTATCTGTCCTCCATTTTCTTGAGCGTGTTAAAAGCAATGCCGCGATTCATGCTTGACCTGATGAGGGTTGTTGAGCATGCCGTCAACAGCAGGAAAAGAACCGTCGGCAGGGAGGTGGTATTCAGCGAAGCATTTTCGGATGCGGAAACGGTCATCATTGTGGATGATGCAGTCGACTCCGGGTATAGTCTGAAGCGTGTCTTTGATGAAGTAAAAGCCATGTCTTCCAGCAACATCATTATAACGTCGGCCTATGTAGTGACACAGGAGAATCCTGTTTTTCATCCCGACTTTGTGGTCTTGGAAAAATCACTGGCTAGATTTCCCTGGTCCCTCGATGCCAGGAAGTGAAGAACCAGCCCATGAACAATATTGTTTTCTTTGATTACGATGAAACCTTGATAACCGGTAACTCATTTCCACGATGGGTGCTTTTCCTTCTCGCGAGGTCGCTTTCGGGTTTCAAGGTGTCAATGGTGATGCAGATCGTCGGACTTCTTGGCAAAAGGAAGCTGCTGCGCGTGATGAGTCACAGGGATTTCAAGCAGAAAATGATGATGCTGGATGTGCCGGATGAATGGAATGAGGCTTTTGCCGATATCCTGGCAAAAAGTGTCAGGAGTGAACTTGTCAATGCGCTGAAGGAAGCACTACAAGAAAACGGGAGGGTCGTTGTTTCCTCTGCGGCACCGGAGTCTTACCTGCGTCCTGCTGTCGGGAAACTCGTAAGCGGCTGGGCCACGGTCCCGGATTCCCTCTCGATCATCGGCTCGAAACTCGTGGATGGTGTACTGTTCGATAATTACAAGGAAGGCAAGGTCGTTTCGCTTGTCAAGCATGGCCTGCTCGATGACGAATCATGCATAGAAATTCTGTACACGGATTCCTGGGACGATGCTGCCATTGCCGGCCATGCCAAGAAAGTCTGCCTCGTGTCTCCTTCCGATAGCGACGAACAAGAATATGTCAAGTTTCTAGGCCGCGACAGGGTTGATGTGCTGCGTGCAGGGACCAGATCGCCCACGACCCATTGAATGTCAGGAGTTACACCAATGCATCATCACAAGCGACCATTACAGGGGTTCGACGCCTACACGACGACCCTGGTCAGACTGGTCGATCTCGCCGCCGTGCTTGTCGCCGGCTGGCTGGCCTACATCGTGCGCTTCGGCCACCTCGACATGCCCGAGCGCTACCTCTGGGCCCTGCCGCTGGGTGCGCTGGTCGTGCTGCTGGTTTTGCCCAACCTGGGCATCTACCAGTCCTGGCGGGGGCGCGTGCGCGGCCTGCTGATCCTGCGGCTGCTGTTCGGCTACTTCTTCGTCGGCGCCGTGCTCGCGCTGATCATGTTCCTCTCCAAGTCCGGCGCCGACTTCTCGCGCCTGTGGGTCACCTTCTGGATCGCCGGCGCCTGCCTGCTGTCGATCGCCGCCCGCGCGGCCGCCTATCCGGTGCTCAACCGCCTGCGCATGAGCGGCCGCAACCGGCGCAGCGTGATGCTGGTCGGCGATGCCCACTCCTGCGCTACCGCCGTGGCCCACCTCGAGCGCCACCCAGCGGCCGGCTTCGACGTGCGCCGCGTGCTGATGATCGGCGGCGACCCCGGCCACGAACTCCGCGCCGTGCCCCACGAGCCGTACCGCCTCGGCGACCCCATCGACCACGACGAGACCGAGGTCTGGATCTGCCTGCCGCTGTCTCGCGGCGACGCCGTCAAGGACATCCAGGCCTCGCTGAGCCTGTCCACCGGCAACGTGCGCTACATGCCCGACATGGCCGACTTCCGGCTCATCAACCACAACGTCTCCAACGTCGCCGACCTGTTCCTGCTCGACCTCAGCTGCTCGCCGATGTCCGGCGGGGCGCGGCTGCTCAAGCGCGCCGAGGACATCGTCCTCTCCGCGCTGATCCTGCTGCTCATCAGCCCCATTCTGCTCGCCGTCGCCCTCGGCGTGCGGCTATCCTCGCCGGGGCCGATCTTCTACCGCCAGGAGCGCGTCGGCCTCAACGGCCGGCCCTTCGAGATGCTCAAGTTCCGTTCCATGCCCACCGACGTCGAACGCCACGGCGTGCAGTGGGGCGGGGCGCGCGACAAGCAGGTCACCCCCTTCGGCGCCTTCATCCGCCGCACCAGCCTCGACGAGCTGCCCCAGTTCATCAACGTGCTCAAGGGCGACATGTCGATCGTCGGCCCGCGCCCCGAGCGCACCGTGTTCGTCGAACGCTTCAAGCACGAGATCCCCGGCTACATGCAAAAGCACATGGTCAAGGCCGGCATCACCGGCTGGGCGCAGATCAACGGCTGGCGCGGCGACACCGACCTCGCCAAGCGTATCGAATGCGACCTCTGGTACATCGAGAACTGGTCGGTCTGGCTCGACGTCAAGATCGTCTTCCTGACCGTCTTCAAGGGCTTCATCAACCCCCACGCCTACTGACACCTCCATGCACCTGCTCGTTACCGGCGGGGCCGGCTACATCGGCTCCCACACCCTGGTCGAACTGCTCGAACACGGCCACCGCGTCGTCGTGCTCGACAGCTTCATCAACAGCCACCCGGCGGCGCCGGCCCGCGTGCGCGAGCTGACCGGCCGCCCGCTGACCGTCATCGAGGGCGACGTCAACGACGCCGCCACGCTCGACGCCCTGTTCGCCATGCACGCTATCGACGCCGTCATCCACTTCGCCGGGCTGAAGGCCGTCGGCGACAGCGTCACCCGGCCGCTGGCCTACTACCGTGCCAACGTCGCCGGCACGCTCACCCTCTGCCAGGCCATGGCCCGGGCCGGCGTGCATCGCCTGGTGTTCAGCTCCTCGGCCACCGTCTACGGCGAGGATGCCCCGGTGCCCTACCATGAAGGCTTGCCCCGCGGGCGCACCGCCAACCCCTACGGCACCAGCAAGGCGACGGTCGAACGGCTCCTCGAGGACCTCTGCACGGCCGACCCGCGCTGGTCCGTGGCCCTGCTGCGCTACTTCAACCCCATCGGCGCGCATGGCTCCGGGCGCATCGGCGAGGACCCGCTGGGCACCCCCAACAACCTCATGCCCTACGTCGCTCAGGTCGCCGCCGGCCGCCGCCCGGAACTGGCCATCTTCGGCAACGACTACCCCACGCCCGACGGCACCTGCATCCGCGACTACCTGCACGTGATGGACCTCGCCGAAGGCCACCGCCTGGCCCTGAACCGCCTCGCCGAGCCCGGCTGCCACGCCTACAACCTGGGCACCGGCCAGGGCCACAGCGTGCTCGAGCTGGTCGAGACCTTCACCCGCGTGACCGGCATGGACGTACCGTACCGTTTCGCGCCACGGCGCGCCGGCGATCTGCCCGCCTTCTGGGCGGATGCCGCAAAGGCCGAGCGCGAACTCGGCTGGCGCGCCCGGCGCGACCTCGCCACCATGCTGGCCGACGCCTGGCGCTGGCAGCATGCCAACCCTCGAGGCTACCGCACCCCGGGCGACGCCCCCGAATCCTGAACAACAGCACGTCGTGCCGACATTCTGCCATTCAACGCCGCCTTCGGGCGGCGTTGTCGTTTCTGGCCACGGCAATCATCGGGCCCCGTTCTCTTGCCCCCTTCCCCCCTTCGGAGGCAAAGCGGTGAATATTTTATTTTTAAAATAAGCGTGGCAGGCGTTCGGTGTAATATCGGCTGCAGCGTAAGTTAATGCTTACTACTTTGGTAAGGCAGCCTGCAAAAACCGATTTTATCTATCTGATTTTTATTGCTTTTTTTCAAAGCCGCAAAATCATGCCCTTTCCGGGTGCATTTCCACCGATACGACTCCCGTCCGAACGGGGTAAGGTTCGCAGGGACGAGATAAATGACTCGATGGGTTGATTTAGCAACCGTGAAAGCATTATGTTCTCGCCCAGCTATCTCTGAAAAAGCATGAAGATTATGGGATGGCAAAGCTAATAAATATTGTCTCTAGAGTTGGTGCGTCCGATGGACGGCCGTACTCGAAAGACAAAAACGGGAACAGGGAACGCTACATGAATATGAACCCTTGTAATGCATACCGGTTTGGCCCGGATGCGCCCTGCCCATGTTGTCCATGGCTGCTGCCTCAAACATGTGTCGTGCGTCCGTAGCGTACAAGCATGTTTGAGTGAGCGGCCATGGCTAATCCGCTCGTGGTGTGTCGGTGCCCCGCCATGGCGTCACCGGCCATCAGCTGAAGTGAATATATTCACCACTTGAGGACGCAATACATGTCCATTTCGTTTGATTCCAGCTACTACCTGGAGCAATACCCGGACGTCAAGGCGGCCGTCGATTCCGGCGCCATCCCGAGTGCCGAATGGCACTACCAGAACTACGGCGCCGCGGAAGGCCGCAACCCCAACGCCGTGTTCAACACCAGCGAATACCTGGCCGCCAACCCGGACGTTGCCGCCTCCGGCATGAACCCGCTGACGCACTTCCTGCAGTACGGTGCCGCCGAAGGCCGCGCGCCGAATGCCGAGTATCAGCAGATTGCCGCCAACTTCGACAACGCCGCCTATTTGGCAGCCAACCCGGACATCGCCGCCGCCGTACAGAGCGGTGCCTTCGCCAGCGGCTACCAGCACTGGGTCTTTTACGGTGAGTTCGAAAGTGGCCGTCCCGGTGTGCAGCTGACCGACGGTACGCCGGTTTCGGAAGTGCTCAACCCGACCCCGACTTTCACGCTCACTGAAGCTATCGAAGCTGGCGAGCTGCCGGACCAGTACGAGCTGACCGATGCCTCCATCGATCTGGGCGCTCTGGCCGTGGCTGACGTTGCTGACGCCCAGGCTTATGCCCAGAGCATCGTCGACGGTGCCAACAACGCCAGCGATCTGACCCTGGACGCCAGCTACACCCTGGAAGATTCCCTGGCCAACATCGAAGCGGCTGACGCCAACGTCGTCGATGGTGCCGATTCCTATACCCTGACCGATGCCTCCATCGATCTGGGCACGCTGGCCGTGGCCGACGTTGCCGGTGCCAAGGCCGATGCTCAGGCTGTGGTCGATGGCGCTGCCAATGCCTCCGACCTGACCCTGGACGCCAGCTATACCCTGGAAGACTCCCTGGCCAACATCGCTTCCGCTGACGCTGGTGTGGTACTCGGTGCCGAGTCCTACACCCTGACCGATGCCAGCGTCGAACTGGGTACGCTGGCCGTGGCCGACGTTGCCGGTGCCAAGGCCGACGCTCAGGCTGTTGTCGATGGCGCTGCCAATGCCTCCGACCTGACCCTGGACGCCAGCTATACCCTGGAAGACTCCCTGGCCAACATCGAAGCGGCTGGTGCCGACGTCGTTGATGGTGCCGAGTCCTACACCCTGACCGATGCCAGCGTCGAACTGGGTACGCTGGCCGTGGCCGACGTTGCCGGTGCCAAGGCCGACGCTCAGGCTGTTGTCGACGGCGCTGCCAATGCCTCCGACCTGACCCTGGACGCCAGCTATACCCTGGAAGACTCCCTGGCCAACATCGAAGCGGCTGACGCCAACGTCGTCGATGGTGCCGAGTCCTACACTCTGACCGATGCCTCCATCGATCTGGGTAGCGATCTCAGCGTCGATCAGGCGAGTGCCCAGCTGACAGAAGCGCAGGCTCTCGTTGATGGTGCCGAGAATGCCATCTCGCTCGATGCTTCCTACACGCTGAGCGACAGCCTGGCCAATGTGGCAGCTGCCGATGCTGCCGTAGTCGATGGCGCGGATGCATACACCCTGACCGATGCCGCGGATGCCTTCGAAGGCCGTTCTGTCGCCAACGCGCTGAGCAGCGATGAGCTGGCTCTGGTCAATGGCGCCACCAACGCCGCGGATTACACCTATACCCTGTCCGACAGTGCCGAAAAGCTGCTGGCCGCCGACGTTACCGTTCTCTCGGCAGCGGCTTCCGTGACCGTGACTGACGACAACGTGAACGCGGATCAGGCCAGTGCGCTTCAGGCACTGGGCAACTTCGACGGTAACCTGCCCAACGTCATTCCGACCATCAGTGGGCTGGGCGACACCACCGTCGTCGATGGCAGCGCTGCTGTTGCACCGCTGTTCTCCGGTGTCACTATTGCGGATCAGGATGGCAACTGGGATGGCGGCAGTGTCGTCGTTTCCAGCGACAATGCCAGCGACGCCTTTACCTTTGGCGGCGATGACAACGCCGGTGACGCCGTGACCACGGCAGCCAACGTCGTTCTGGTCAACGGTCAGCCGGTGGGCACCTTCAGCGACAACAACGGTGTCCTGAGCATCACCTTCAACGGGAATGCCGACAGTTCGTTGATCAACCAGGTGCTGGGCAGCATCGAGATTGACGATACGAACAATCAGGGTGGCGAGCGCAATGTCAGCCTGAAGGTGACGGATGCCAACGGTGCAGAAACCACCGAGGCTGCCGCAGTCACCGTCAAGGCGACTGCCGGCAACGGTTCCATCACCAATTTCAACGATGATGAAACCGTCACCTCTCTGGGGGCGGCGGCTACCACCGTTGATACCGATACCAACGCGGACGTGTCCTACATCCAGAATGTGGGTCTTGGTAACGTCAATCAGGTCAAGATGACCATCGCGCTGAGTGGCGACACCGAAGACAGCGATTCGCTGGCCCTGCCGACGGCACTGGACGGCGATGGCAGCATTGCCAATCTGGCCGGCAACCTGATCTACCAGGATGCTAAGGGCCAATACAATCTGGGTACCATCAGCGGCGGCAGCAATGGTGAGCCTCTGGTAATCGCACTGAGCGATGCGGCATCCCAGAATGCAGCATCCGTTGATGCTACTGCTGGCCAGTTCGATGCCGCGCTGGCTCTGGCGCTTCAGCACTTGACCATCGATGCGGCTGCCGACGGCAACGACGGCGTGCGCAACGTGGATGTCACCATCGACGGCGCGGGCGACGCAGCGGCGGCTACCGCCAGTGCCAGTGTCATCGTCACCTCGGCCGGCAACATCACGCTGACTGCTGATGCCGACACGCAGACAGCCGGTATCCAGGGCGACACCAACGCGACCTTCGAGGCCGCCGGTTCCGCCGTCGATCCGCAGGGCATCAATGTCTTCGTGGCTTCAGCCGGCACCCTGACCGCCGAGGACAACTTCTCCGGTGGTGACACCCTGTACGATCGCCTGACGGCTGATCTTGCCGCCGACGTTGGGGCGCCGACCATCGACAATGTCGAGCGTTTCATCCTCAACGCAACTGGCGATGCCACTCTGGATTTTGCCAACATCACCAACAGTGATGGCAACGACATGAGCGTGGTGGCCAGCGGAGCCAACAGCCTGTCGCTGAGCAACCTGAGCGGTGTGACTGACGTCGATGCCTCCGGCATGAGCGATAACACCAACACGCTGACTGCCGGCTTTGCCAATGGCCAAACCGCGACCGTGACCGCCGGTGATGCCGCTGTCGACGTGACCGCCAACGACACCGACGCGCAGACCGACGACGCCAGTGTGACCATCAACGCCAAGAGCGGTGCTAATGTCGCTGTTCAGGGTTCGGCCAAGTTCGAGGTCAATGGCCTGACCGGCGATTTCGACGGCCAGACCAACGATGCGACTGACACGGTCACCATCGGACTGGGCGACGCTGATGCTGGCGATGACGCGATTACCGTCAATACCGGCACCGCTGACACCACCATCACCAGTCTGGCGAGCTCCGACACCCTGACCGTCGACGCCGAGGACATGGCTGATGACACGACCCTGACCGTTTCCGGGAAAGGGACGCTGAACGTCAACAACCTGGAAGGCGATCTGGACCTGAGCGGCTACACCGGCGGCAACGCTGACGTGGCCATGAGCGACGTGACCGGCGATAGCGCCAGCATCACCCTCGGCGCCCTGACGGCTGGCGATACTGCTGCCGATTTCACGGTATCTGCCTCCACGGCAGGCGACACCATCAACATCGACGCCACGGCGGCCAAGTCGGTCGACGCCAACGACGACGGTGTCGTGGACGCTGACGAGAACGTCGATCTGGCCTTGGCCGGTGCTGCCAACTACGTGCTGTCCGGCGTGGCGGCTGACGTGGATGCATCAACCTCGTCAGGCGACGTGACGCTGAACACCGTCGAAGGTTCTGACATCGATGTTGCCACCGGCAGTGGCGCCACCAACCTGCGTGGCTCTGCCAGCCAGGTGGATGTCGACGCAGCCAACCTGGGTGCTGCACTGACCCTGGGGCAGGCGGATGATCCCGCTACCGCCGATGTCGACGAAACGACCGCCTTCAACGGCGACGTGACCGTGACCGGTCTGGGTGCGGCAGCAAATAGTTTGGTCGATGCCACGAACCTCAACGGGTCGCTGGACCTCAGCACCGTCGATGCCAATGGCGCCACCCTGACACTGGGTAGCGAGGTCTCGGATGCCGTGCTGAAGACGGCTGGGACTAGCACCAACACTATCACGGTTAACGCGGCTAACTTCGCCAACACCCTGACATTGACCGGATCGCAGTCTACCGATATCAGAGATTTCGCTGGCACGCTCAATGCCAATGATACTGATTTGGGTGCGGCCACCAGCGATCTCAATGTGGCGTTGGCGCTGGGTGCCGATGCACAGCTGGTACTGGGCAAGCATGTCGATGATGCTGACGGTGGCACAAACGCGGTCGAGATCAGCGGCGCCAATGCAGCCAATGGTGAAACATCAGCCGGGTCCGTCACGATTGACGCCAGCGCGCTGGCTGACGATGCGTCCATCGCCATCAGCGACGGTGACATTGCGCTCGACGCTTCCGTGACCAACCTGATCGGCGACCTCGATCTGTCCGGCATGAACGTGGCGGCTGCCACCAACACGGTGTCCGTCACGACCGGCGAGATTGCCAATACTGCTAATGTTGGTATCACGCTGGGTACTGCCCAGAACGTGGCCATCACCGGTGACGAGGCCGATAGTGGTACCGGTACGGTCAACGTCGATGCAGCTGCCGCGATCGCGGGCAACTTCGATGGTGATGACGGCACCACGCCGGACACCAATGTCCAGCTGATGCTGGACGGCGATGCAGACTTTGTGGTGGCTGACTCTACTGCTGACATCAATGCGGCAGATGCCACTGGCAAGCTGACGGTCACCGCGTTGGGGACGGAAACAGGCGCTCAGACCATCACCGTGGGCTCCGGCGGCTCCAACATCATTGCTGGTGGTGGTAACGATACCGTGACCGGTGGCGAGGGCGTGGATGTCCTCACCGGCGGCGCTGGGGACGACAGTCTGACCGGTGGTGCGGGTGACGATACCCTGACCGGTGGCGCGGGTGTCGATAGCCTGAGCGGTGGTGACGGCATGGACTCCTTCGTCTTCGCTGAAGGGGATTCCGGTGCCACAGCTACCACTCGCGACACGATCAGTGACTTCGTGATCAACGAAGACACCATCGATCTGAGCGGTCTGACCACCGATGGCACGGCTGCACTGAGCTTCAACGATCTGAACATCTCCATCGGCCAGAGCAGTAGCGTGATCAGCTTCAGCTATGACACCGACGGTGTTGTCGATGATGGTACTAATCCTGCACTCACTAACGGTACTAGCACCATGCAGATCGAGCTGACCGGTAACTACGTGGGTCAGAGCTTCTCTGCCTCCGACTTCACCTTCGCGTAATCCTCTCTTTCGGGAGCGGATGCCTTCCCCGGCTTGCCGGGGAAGGTCAACGCGACAGGTTGTCTATCGCAAGACCACAGAACCCCCGGCTTCGGCCGGGGGTTTTTTGTAATTCTGTTAGCAAGGAAAAAGCATGTCCGACAATACGCACATCCCACAATCACTCAGTGACGAGCTGCGTGCGCGCAAGAAGTCGGGGGATGGTGAGCTGATCTATCGCTTTGTGCTCAAAGAGAAGAAATTGTGCGTGGAGGTTCTGGAAAATCTCGACGCGAGCGGTGAGAAGGCCGGCGGTACCTTTACCACGGGGCCGGTGCCATTGGGCAAGATTCTGAAAAGTGACGGGGCATCATCGAGTAACAACAATGACAATGCCTTCTGGAAGGCGATTCTCGAGCATCAAGGGCTGATCTGACCCCGTCCGTACTGATGAAGCGACACGAAAGCGGTACGGCATCCCCGGCTTGGATCGAGGACGTTTCGTCTTCGCAGGGAGAACCATCATGACTCGATTATCCTTTCGCCGCACCACCCGGCCACGCCAGCCACTCCTGCCGCTGTTGCCCAACGAGCCGCGTCTGTTGCAGTCGGCTCGCGAGAAGGCGCTCACGACACGCTTTCTGCAGCCGGCGTGGGCGGATCTGGAACGGTTGTTCGTCTGGCTGCGCGGCGAGCTGGACGGCCCCCTGCGTGAACAGCGCCCCGACAAGCTCGGCAAGCCCTATCCGCTGGGCCAGTGCCTGGAGATCAGCCAGGCGATGGAAAAGCGTCTGGCGCGCCTGAACGGCGAAGCGTTGGCCGGCAGCGAGGCCGAGCCGGGTTACCGTGCCCTGCGGGCCTTTATCGATCACGGCGGCACGCTGCGTCAGGTATGGGGCGATCTGCGCGGGCAGTACTTCCAGAACGCCTTCCTGCTGGGCGATTGCTACCTGGACGTGGCCAACGATACCGTGGATGCTGCCAAGCCGCCGGTGGAGCTGTTGCCGTTTGCCGAGTCCGGTCTGGTGCCGATCCGTGACTACGCCCATTTCACCCGCGTCGCCGAGCGCTACTGGCAGGCCAGGGTGCTGCCCAATCATCTATTGCCTGAACTCGCGCCGTACTTTCCGCTGGTGGTGATTCAGCCCGGCGGCAGGGCGCAGTTGCACGGCCTGTTCGACTACCTGATTTCGCTCACCTGCCGTGGGGCCTTCCAGCCCAGCGAGGCGGCGTTGAAGGCGCCACCGCTCGATGCGGCGGTGTTTACCCGCTTGCGCGAGGGCGTCGACCCCGCGCTCACGCTCCCCGCGTCACCCCGTGATGGCCGCGAGCAGGCCCTGGCTGCATGTCGGCGGGCGCGCAAGGCTGGCCGTCATCAAGACGTGGCCGCCCGCAATGCCGCGGTGAAATCGGCACTGGCGGTCAATGGGCAACTGGCACGTTTGCAGGTTCTCCCATCGTAGCCCGTAGCCAGTGCTTCGTGGCATCCATCGCCCTGCAAGCTGGGCGCCTGCGAAAATCAACACCGTCGGCAATATCGTTGTAGGAGCCCAATTCATTTAAAATAAAGGACACCCACTTATTTAACAGTGTATTTGCATAAGCTAATATAAAAATAACGCCGACTCGCTGAGGCCTTTCGCCATGACCCGTCCCCGCGCCGCCCTGGTGTCGCTCGACGCCACCCTTGGTATCACCTGGTCAACCGTTGCGTGCGGCGCGCCTTCCTGTGCGGCACCGATGCCGTCAGCGGCCAGTGCTACGAGTACCGGCGCGGCTGGGGGTTTTTATTTTGAAACGCGGCGAATTGCCAGGAGGAGACATTGATCCAACAAGACAGCATCGTCATGCTCGCTTCGGATTGGCGAGCGTGGCTCATCGCCTGGGGGCTTTACACCGGCCTCGAGATCGCCCTGCACGCCTGGGCGAGTTCCCGTGTGAGCCGAAAGAGGTGGCCCGGCTGCCGACCGGTGCGACTGACGCCGATGCTGATGTGGCTGGTCTCGAGTGGCTATGCGGCGGCCGCCACGTTCAAGCAAGGCATGGGGAAGGTCGAGAGGGCGTATTTCATCATCTGCTGCAATCGGCTCAACTTGTGGCTCAGCCTGGCCTTCTGCGTGGGCAGCCTGCTGCTGGTCCCCCTCGACACGCCGTGGGCGACGTTCTGGGCGGCGCTGTGCGGCTGGCGTTTCCTGTCCCGCAGTATCGAGATCACGCTGGCCTTTGCCCGGGATGTGCTGCGCAATCCGCGCGTCCATACGGATCGATCGGCGCTTCATCGCCATGGCCGTTTGCGTCTGGCCATGACCAGCTATCTGGAGATTTTCCTGTACGCCGCCGCGTTCTATGGGGCGCTGCTGTCGTTGGTGCCTTGGGCCGAAACCGGCTTCGTCATGGGGCGGGCGGTCGTCATGTCGCTCTCCATCGGAACCCTGACCAATGTGGGCGCGTACGTCTGCGCTTCGCAAGGGCCTGGAGCCTGGCTTCCCTTTGTCCAGGTGATTACCACCCTGAGCCTGGTGGTGCTGAGCCTGGCGCTATATGCCTCACGGGATCGATAGCCCGGTCAAATCCCGTTGGGCGTTGCACCGGCACTTATCGCCCCTGCACATTCCCTGATCTTTCCCTTGGTTTAGATCCGCACACGCTCATCGAAGGCGTTGGCCGACACCCGCTACAACGAGCGACGGCTGGGGCGACAAGCAAGGTCAACACGACAGGTTATTTATCGCAAGTCCACAGAACCTCCGGTTTCGGCCGGGGGGCGCTGAGGCCGAGGAAACCCATGACTCGATCATCATTTCGCCACACCACCCGGGCTCGCCAGCCCCCCTTGCCACTGCTGCCCAACGAGCCGCGTCTGCTGAACCCGGCCCGCGAGAGGGCGCTGACGACACGCTTTCTGCAACCGGCCCGGGCGGATCTGGAACGGCTGTTCGTCTGGCTGCGCCGCGAGCTGGACGGCCCCCTGCGTGAACAGGGCCCTGAGAAGCTCGGCAAGCCCTATCCGCTGGGCCAGTGCCTGGAGATCAGCCAGGCGATGGAACGGCGCCTGGCCAGCCTGAACGATGAACAGCTGGCCGGCGGCGAGGCCGAGTCGGGCTATCGCGCCCTGCGGGCCTTTCTCGATCACGGCGGCACGCTGCGCCAGGTATGGGGCGACCTGCGCGGGCAGTACTTCCAGAACGCCTTCCTGCTGGGCGATCGCTACCTGGATGTGGCCAACGACACCGTGGATGCCGCCAAGCCCTCGGTAGAGCTGTTGCCGTTCGCCGAGTCTGGCCTGGTGCCGATCCGTGACTACGCCCATTTCGCCCGCATCGCCGAGCGCTACTGGCAGGCGAGGGTGCTGCCCAATCATCTATTGCCTGAACTCGCCCCGTACTTTCCGCTGGTGGTGATTCAGCCCGGTGGCAGGGCGCAGTTGCACGGGCTGTTCGACTACCTGATCGCGCTGACCTGCCGTGGGGCCTTTCGTCCCAGCGAGGCGGCGTTGAAGGCGGGGCCCATCGATGCGTCGGTGTTTGCCCGCTTGCGCGAGGGGGGCGATCCGTCGCTCAGTCTTCCCGCGTCACCCCGCGATGGCCGCGAGCAGGCCCTGGCTGCCTGTCGTCGGGCGCGCAAGGCTGGCCGTCATCAGGACGTGGCGGCGCGTAATGCCGCGGTCAAGGCGGCACTGGCGGTCAATGGGCAACTGGCACGTTTGCAGGTTCTCCCATCGTAGCCCGTAGCCAGTGCTTCGTGGCATCCATCGCCCTGCAAGCTGGGCGCCTACAAACACCGTTGGTTTTTATCGTTGCCAGCGGAGGGTTTGGTCGGCGTCGTCATTGTAGATGCCCTATTCATTGGGCGATCAGCCGGAGCGAGCCTGACCGCTCGGTGCGCGGCCCGCCAGGCCCGGCATCTGCGCGGGATGCGTGCCGCACGCGAGGTGTTCGAGCGCCGGGCGACGTGAAGGGAATCGACTACCGGTACCATCCTCCTGTCACAATGGCCGCGAATTTCAGGACGTGATGAGAAGGCGATTGAACAGGACAGCCTGACCGACGAGCCTTCCGCTCAGTCGTTGTTTGATGATCAAGGTAATCTGGACGAGAAGGGACAGCAGACGGCGGATTTCCTCACCCAGTACAATAACAACCGCCAGATAACCGCTGCGGCCTGTCAGGCGCTTTCTCTGGCGGAAGTCATCGAAGCATGGCCGTTGCAGGTGGAACGCGGGGAAGGGCAGGAATCGCTCAAGGTGCAAGGCCAGTATCGCATCAATGAGCAATCCCTGAACCGGCTGGACGCGAATGCTTTCGCCAGGCTGCGCATCGCGATCGAATGGGGCGACGACACCCATGCCACCGGTATCGTGTTTCCCGACATCCCCGGTGCCATCACCGCCGGGGATACCGTAGAGCAAGCCTACGAACTGGCCGTGGAAGTCGCCCATATCCAGCTTGAGGAACGCCTCAACGCCGGCCAGCCGATTCCCATGCCGGGCAGCATCGAGAAACACCGCAACAACCCCGAGTTCGCGGGCTGGGGATGGGGGCTCGTCGAGATCGATATCACGCCATACCTGGGCAAGACGGAGAAGGTCAACGTAACGCTGCCCGGCACCCTCGTGCGCCGGATCGACGACTATGTCAATCGCCATGGCGTCAAGAGCCGGTCCGCCTTTCTGGCAGCCGCCGCGCTTCATGAGCTGAACAACAGGACCCGCGGAGCCAACGAATAAAAAAGCACGCGCTGGCACCGCAAGAGCTGCGATCAGGGTTTAGTAGGCGCGACTTCATTCGCGATATTCCCTGTCGTCAGGTACCCGCAACGCGGTAGGCTTCCAGGATCGAGACAGGAGCGCGCATGGCCAGTAATCATCACGACACCGGGTACAAGGAGCTTTTCAGCCTATCTGATCGATGAAGGGCGCTATACTGCCGAGGAACTGGACCGGCGCCAGACCCCGCTGAGCGGCGTATTCCGCATCGAGAACGCATCCGCGAGCCGCGAGGCCCTGCAGCAGGCCGTCGACCGGATCGTGGCGATCATCCAGGCCGATCCCCACAAGGAACGCACGGATGCCATCATCACCCGCTGGTTGAAGCGTCATTTGCAATGGCTGGGGGCCGGCGTCGACCTGGAGCGGCTCAACAGCCTGGTGGAGGATAGAGACATGCTGGCAGAGAATCTGGAGAACTGGGCGAAGAAAGAGCGTCAGGAAGGGCGTCAGGAAGGGCGTCAGGAAGGGCGT
>Ga0209300_1000483_pt1 | contig 20241 bp, 19 predicted proteins | sample Shrwel_input2_RT_FD_187535 | JGI IMG/M metagenome (GOLD analysis project Ga0209300, IMG submission 187535) | Subsurface microbial communities from deep shales in Ohio, USA - Utica-3 well 1 S input2 RT (SPAdes) (version 2) ... | reverse complement strand
AGGCGACCTTCTATTGACGTCTGTCAATATACCGCTTCAGCCACCGCCATAGGATGTGGGTTGGCAGTACATAAAAAAATCAGGAATTCAGGAGAAGCACACCGATGACGTTCTGGCCGTGGAGTAAAGAACTGGAGGTTGGAATCGGGGAAATCGACGAACAGCACAAGTGGCTGGTGGATACCACCAATGAGTTGTACGACGCCATGGAAGCGGGGGCCAGCAACGAGCAAGTCAGCGATATCCTGGAATCGCTGATGGATTACACCATGAACCACTTTATCGTCGAGGAAGACCTGTTCAACCGTCTGGGCTACCCCGAAACCGAAGCGCACAAAGCCGAACACAACAAGTTCACCAGCAAGATCATGGACTTGATTGATCGTCACGAAAGTGGTGCCTCAGCCGGTGAAGAAACCCTGACCCTGCTGAAGGACTGGCTGACCCATCACATTCTGAAGGTCGACAAGGCCTATGTGGAGCATTTCCGTAGCCATGGCGTGACCTGACCGTCAGCGCCCGCCTGTATCCAGTAACCCCTGTTTTTCCCGTTGCGCCTGTGCCAGGCAGGCCAACATAGGAGCAACTTCCCGGATCTTTCGGGCCCGGGGCCAAAGTGCCTCGGCCTCGTCAAAGCCCTGCCTCAGGTAGTTAAGGAACTGTTTAATACGCCCCGTGACATACCGGTCTTCAAGCCTGGTTTGCAGCGCCTGTGCATAATCCTCGATCAGGAGGACTACCTCGCTCCACTCCATGGGCTCCCGTTCATCGCCCTGTTGAGATGCCTTGATCTGAGCCGCCAGATCCGGCCGGGCGATCAAACCCCGGCCAATCATCACATCGTCACAACCAGACACTTCCCGGCAACGCCAGTAATCGGCAACCGTCCAGATTTCACCGTTGGCAATGACATGAGTCTTCACCGCCTCTCTCACCCGGGCAATCTCTTCCCAGTAAGCCGGCGGTTTGTAGCCGTCCACCTTGCTGCGGGCGTGAACCACAATCTCCGCCACACCGGCCGCCTCCAGCGCCTGTGCGCAAGCCACGCCCATGGAACGGTCGTCATAGCCCAGACGCATCTTGGCGGTCACCGGCACGCCCGCAGGCGTGTCCTTGCGCACGGCCAGGGCAATGTCGTGCATTAATTCCGGCTCGCGCATCAGTACACAACCGCCCTTGTGCTTGTTGACGGTCTTCGCTGGACAGCCAAAGTTAATATCCACCTGTCCGGCCCCAAGTTCTGCTGCTTTAGCGCCATGGCGACCCATCATTTCGGCATTGGAGCCGAGTAGCTGCACCGCCACCGGTACGCCGGCATCGGTTAAGGCCTGTTTATGGAGTTCGGGCGCGTATTTATAGAAAACCCGGGGTGGCAACATGCCGTGGGTCACCCGGATAAATTCGGTCACGCACCGGTCGATACCGCCCACGCGGGTCAGCGTTTCGCGGATCGGGGCGTCAACCAACCCCTCCATTGGGGCGAGGATAATGCGCATGCGGGCTCCACAATGTATTTGGCAAGGTGCTCAATGAGCGAGCAAAAGCGGAGCGGATTGTAAGGAAAATTCGGGCGGGAGGATAGCCGGGCACCCCGAAACAGGGTGCCCGGTATCTTTGAGGTGATTTACGCCTGAACGTCGAAACGGTCGTTATTCATCACCTTGGTCCAGGCCTTCACGAAGTCTTTAACAAACTTCTCTTCGTTGTCGTCCTGGGCATACACTTCCGCGTAGGAGCGGAGGATCGAGTTGGAGCCAAACACCAGGTCAATCCGGCTGGCGGTCCACTTCACCTGATCGGTTTTGCGGTCACGGATCTCGTAAGCACCGTTACCCGCCGGTTTCCAGGTGTAGGCCATGTCGGTCAGGTTCACGAAGAAATCATTCGTGAGCTGACCTTCACGGTCGGTGAACACACCGTGCCTGGTGCCGCCGTGATTGGTGCCAAGCACCCGCATACCACCGATCAGCACCGTCATTTCCGGAGCGGTCAGCCCCATCAGCTGAGCGCGATCAAGCAGCATTTCTTCCGGTTTAACGATGTAGTCTTTCTTCGACCAGTTGCGGAAACCGTCAGCCAAAGGCTCCAGCGGCTCGAACGACTCTGCATCGGTCATCTCGGCAGTGGCATCGCCACGGCCCTTGACGAACGGCACACGAATGTCGTGACCCGCTGCCCGTGCGGCCTGCTCGATGCCAACGCTACCGGCCAGTACGATGATGTCAGCCACGCTGGCACCCGTATCGGCAGAAAGCTGCTCGTAGACTTTCAGCACCCTCGACAGACGGTCCGGCTCGTTACCTTCCCAGTCCTTTTGGGGTGCCAGGCGAATGCGGGCACCGTTGGCACCACCCCGGTTATCGGAACCACGGAAGGTACGGGCACTGTCCCAGGCCGTGCTGACCATGTCCGCAATGGACAGACCGCTTTCGGCAATCTTCTCTTTAACCACTTCTTCACAGTAGTCAGTGCTGCCAGCCGGTACCGGATCCTGCCAGATCAGGTCTTCGGCCGGTGCTTCCGGGCCGATGTAACGGGTCTTCGGACCCAGATCACGGTGGGTCAGTTTGAACCAGGCGCGGGCGAAGCAATCCTTGAAGTACTCCGGGTCCGCCATGAACTTCTCGCAGATCGCCTTGTACTTCGGATCCATCTTCATCGCCATGTCGGCGTCAGTCATGATCGGGTTGTGGCGAACGGAAGGATCGGTGGCATCCACCGGTTTGTCTTCTTCCTTCATGTTCACCGGCTCCCACTGCCATGCGCCGGCCGGGCTCTTCTTCAGTTCCCACTCGTAGCCGAACAGAAGGTCGAAGTAGCCCATGTCGAATTTGGTCGGGTTCGTGGTCCAGGCACCTTCGATACCGGACGTTACCGCGTTGGCGGCCTTGCCCTTCATGTTCGGGTTGCTCCAGCCAAAGCCCTGCTCTTCCACATCAGCCGCTTCCGGCTCCGGGCCAAGCGCTTCGGCATCGCCGTTACCATGACATTTACCAACAGTGTGGCCACCGGCGGTCAGTGCTGCGGTTTCCTCGTCGTTCATCGCCATGCGAGCGAAGGTTTCACGCACCTGCTCACCGGTCTTGATCGGATCCGGCTGGCCGTTCACGCCTTCCGGGTTCACATAGATCAGGCCCATTTGCACGGCAGCCAGCGGGTTTTCCATGGTGTCCGGCTTGTCGACGTCGCCATAGCGTTCGTCGGACGGAGCCAGCCATTCTTTCTCGGCACCCCAGTAAATGTCTTTCTCCGGATGCCAGATATCTTCACGGCCGAAGGAGAAACCGAAGGAAGGCAAGCCCATGGACTCATAGGCCACCGTACCGGCCAAAATAATCAGGTCAGCCCAGGAAATCTTGTTGCCGTATTTCTTCTTGATCGGCCAGAGCAGACGACGGGCTTTATCCAGACTGACGTTATCCGGCCAGGAATTAATGGGCGCAAACCGCTGGTTACCGGTGCCACCACCGCCTCGGCCGTCGGCAATCCGGTAGGTGCCAGCCGCGTGCCAGGACATGCGGATCATCAAACCGCCATAGTGGCCCCAGTCAGCCGGCCACCAGTCCTGGCTGTCGGTCATCAGAGCGTGAAGGTCTTTTTTCAGGGCATCGAAATCCAGCTTTTTGACTTCTTCGCGATAATCAAAGTCTTCGCCCAGCGGGTCGGTCTTGCGGTCGTGCTGGTGAAGGATGTCCAGATTCAGTGCTTCCGGCCACCAATCCATGTTGCTATGACCGGTCTCGGTGTTACCACCGTGCATGACCGGGCACTTGCCACCACTATTATTCTGAGTCATCACACTCTCCTGTTTCACTGCGTTTGATAAACGACTTGTGCGTGTTCGAAGCAACACTAAATATAGATCATTCACCTTTCGCTGCTTGAATCTTTTTAACGGCGCAAATAGTGAATACCTATGACTTCCTCGCATCCGGGGACGGCCACCCTCACTCCCGGTGATTACCAGGTCATGGCAAAGTCGCCGTAGTAATCCGCCAGGATCCCGAGAGAATCACTCCATGCTACCGAGGTCATATGAATCAAGGCTGACATAGAACAACTCCTGCGTTTACGAGAACACCTACACCGTAACGCCGGGGCAACCACCAGATACAATTAATTAAAAATAAATTTATGAAAGGATTTATTAATGAAAGGAGAAAAAGTCAGAGGCGCTCAATGCCCACAAATTTGCCGGCATCGTCAAACAGAATACGGAAACTGCCACGAATGCCGTCTTTGAGAAAAAAACGGGAAAGGATACGGGCCGGGAAGCGGACAGAACGTCCGTCCCGGGCCGTGGTGTGGACATCCGTGGCAATGCCTTGGTAGAGCTTGATCCACTCATCCGGGCTGATGCTGATGTCCACGATGATCTGCTGCATGGCGCTTAGTTGGCCATTTCCAGCAGCAGACGGTTCAGGCGGCTGACGTAGGCGCCCGGGTCCTGCAGTTGCTCGCCACTGGCCAGGGTAGCCTGGTCGAACAGAACCGCAGACAACTCGTTGAAGCGCTCGTCGCCCTGCTCTTTCTCAAGGCGCTGCACCAGCGGGTGCTCAACGTTGATCTCGAAGATCGGCTTGCTTTCCGGCACCTTCTGGCCGGCCGCTTCCATGATCTTCTTCATCTGGGCACCCATGTCGAACTGGCCCACCACCAGGCAGGCCGGGGAGTCGGTCAGGCGGTTGGTGACACGCACTTCCTGCACCTGATCCTTCAGGGCGTTCTGGATACGCTCCACCAGGCTCTTGTGCTCTTCTGCGGCTTCTTCCTGATGCTTCTTGTCTTCCTCGGTTTCCACTTCGCCCAGGTCCAGGTCGCCACGGGCCACGTCCTGGAACTGCTTGCCGTCGTATTCGCTGAGGTAGGTCATCATCCACTCATCGATACGATCCGACAGGATCAGCACTTCCACGCCCTTCTTGCGGAAGACTTCCAGGTGCGGACTGCTCTTGGCGGCGCTGAAGTTGTCACCGGTGATGTAGTAAATCTTGTTCTGGCCTTCCTTCATACGGCCGATGTAGTCATCCAGAGACACGTCCTGAGTGGCTTCACCAGTATGAGTCGTGGCAAAGCGCAGCAGACCGGCGATTTTCTCGCGATTGCCGAAGTCTTCGGCCGGGCCTTCTTTCAGTACGGTGCCGAACTCGTTCCAGAAGGTCTGATAGTCTTCCGGCTGTTTCTTGGCCAGCTTGGACAGGGTATCCAGCACGCGCTTGGTCATGGCGGTGCGGATGCTTTCAACCGTGCTGTCGTTCTGCAGGATTTCCCGCGAGACGTTCAGGGACAGGTCGTTGGAGTCGATCACGCCCTTGGTGAAACGCAGGTACAACGGCAGGAACTGTTCGGCGTCGTCCATGATGAACACGCGCTGCACGTACAGTTTCAGGCCGCGCGGTGCTTCGCGGTTGTACAGGTCAAACGGCGCGCGCTTGGGGATGTACAGCAGGCTGGTGTAGTCCAGCTTGCCCTCGACCTTGTTGTGGGACCAGGTCAGCGGGTCTTCGAAGTCGTGGGCGATGTGCTTGTAGAATTCCTTGTACTCTTCGTCCTTGATCTCGGTGCGCGGCAAAGTCCACAGGGCGGTCGCATCGTTGACGGTTTCGTCTTCGCCCTTCTTGTCTTCTTCCTCGGATTCGGACTTCATGATCACCGGGAAGGAGATGTGATCCGAGTATTTCTTCACGAGGTTGCGCAGGCGGAAGCCGTCAGCAAACTCGGTGGCGTCTGATTTCAGGTGCAGGGTGATTTCGGTCCCGCGCTGTTCACGCTCGGTCTGTTCGATGGTGAACTCGCCATCCCCTTTCGATTCCCAATGCACGCCTTCGCTAGCCGGCGCGCCGGCACGGCGGGTTTTGACCTCGACTTTGTCGGCCACGATGAACGAGGAGTAGAAACCCACACCAAACTGGCCGATCAGCTTACTGTCTTTCTTTTCGTCACCAGACAGCTGCTTGAGGAATTCGGCGGTGCCGGACTTGGCGATGGTGCCCAGGTTGGCAATCACGTCATCACGGGTCATGCCGATGCCATTATCGGTCAGGGTGACGGTGCCTGCTTCCTTGTCGTAGTCCAGGCGGATGCTGAGTTCCTGGTCGCCTTCGTACAGGGCCTCGTCTTTCAGGGCAGCAAAACGCAGTTTGTCTTCGGCGTCTGATGCGTTGGAGATCAGCTCGCGCAGGAAGATTTCCTTATTGGAGTACAGGGAGTGGATCATCAGCTGCAGCAGCTGTTTCACTTCCGTCTGGAATCCCAGAGTTTCTTTGTTGGCTTCTACCGTCATGATTTATCGGTCTCCTGGTCTCTACATTTGGTGCTGGGAGAAGGTGGGTAGGGCTTTCCAAAAAACGCTCCTTCGGCACGTCCATGTGGCGCTTCTGCTCCGCCATCCCTGGCTCCGCAAATTTTTGGAAAGCCCTACCCACCTTCTCCGTCAAACTATGTGCTTTCGTTCCCATCAAATTGGGGACAGGAGATCGGTTTTCAAGCCTTTGAGGACTAACCTTCCAGCAAAAAATGCGCGCGAGCGGTGGCAATCGGCTTGGAGCGGGATTTCTGCCAGGCCACCACGCCCACGTTGGCCACGCGGTTGCCCTGGCGGGTCAGGTGGCATTCGGCGTAGGTTTCGCGGTTCAGGCCAGCGCGGAGGTAATCGAGGGAGAAGTCGACGATTTTGGGCATGCGCAGGGTTTCCTGGCCGAGGATCAGGTAGATCTCGGCAGCCAGTTCCATGAAGCCGCCGATCACCCCGCCATGAATGGCCGGCAGTATGGGGTTACCCAGGTTTTCTTCTTTGGCCGGCAAACGGAAGATCAGGTCGTCGCCGAAACGATCGCAACACAGGCCTATCCAGCGGGCATAGGGGATATCTTCCAACAGCTGCGTGAAGTCGCCGGTTTTCTGGGTGTGCTCGAGTACGGCCGGGTCGATCATTGGTTCCCTCCGGTGATCAGGTCGCGGTAGGACTTGGGGGATGCTTCCTTACCAATGCGCATGAAGGTGCCCACGCAATTGGCAATGGTATTGCCCTGCTCCTGGTAGGCCTCGCAGCGGGTGAAAATGATGTTGGAGGTAATTTTGTAGGTTTCGGCCCGGGCGTAAACCGGTTTTCCCGGCTCGGCCGGGTGCATGTAATCCACCCGCAAATCGAGAGTCGGGCAGAGTTCGAATTCGTCCAGGGCGCAGATGATGACCGAGCCGGAGGTAGTGTCCATCAGCGTGGTGATGGCACCACCGTGGATAGCGCCCGTCTCCGGGTTGCCGATGATTTTTTCGCTGTAAGGCAGCCTTACCAGCAAACTGCCCTCCCCGGCGTCGATGGCGGTCAGGCCGAGTTCTTTGGCCTGGGTCAGGGTTTCGATAAAACGATTAGCCTGTTCGAGTCGTATCTGGTTATTCATCCTTCTTTTTTGTCCTTTGTCTTGCCTGCCACTACCGGCTGTTCAAAGATTTTACCGGAGCGCAAATGATTCAGGGCGTCTGAATGAAATTCGCGGCGATACAATACGTATACGATCAGGGTGGAAGCGACCATGAAGGCGATGGGATGGAAGAACCAGGCCACAACCGACAACGCGTAGTAATAGGAGCGAAGACCCAGGTTGAAGGCATCGCCCGCCAGATCGCAGATTTTGCCCGCGCTTTTTGCGAAGGCTTCGCGGCCGGCCGGGGTGGTTTTGGTGTCTTCCGCCAGTGGCGCACTGCCGATCATCACCGCCAGGAAGTTGTACATGCGCATGGACCAGGTGAATTTGAAGAAGGCATAGATAAACACCACCATCAAAACCAGCAACCTCAGCTCCCAGATTTGCCGGGTAGGCACCGGGCTTAGCGGCATGCTGGCGAAGATTTCCATCGCCTCACTGGTGTAGCCGAGCGCGGTGATAATCCCGGCCAGTATCAGCAGGCAACTGGAGGCAAAGAAGGCACCGTTGCGTTCGAGGTTACCGACCACCGACGTATCCGACATACGGTTTCCCCGCTGGAGCATGACCCGCATCCAGTCTTCGCGGTACAAATTCAGGGTATTGGAGAGGCAGGCACGTTTGTGGGCATGGTGTTTTGCATACCAGGTATAACCGGCACTGCAAAACAAAAACCAGGCCAACGCTGTATATTCCAGGTAGTTTTCCATGGGCGCCATTTTTTGGAAGGTGGCAGACGTTGAGTAAAATCAAACGTTATACTACGCCAACAGCCTTTCAGCGGCCACAACACCACAGGTGCCCTACTGTCACCGTCAACGCGGTATAGCAAAGGAGTTTGATGTCATGCGCACTATTTTCCCGAAAGTCGTCGGCCTGCTGATGACGATCGTGACTCTGGCCGGCTGTTCGGTGAACCCGGTCACCGGCGAACGGGAACTTTCGCTGGTCTCGGAAGGCCAGGAACGTTCCATCGGCCAGGAGCAGTATGTTCCTACTCAGCAAACCCAGGGTGGCCAGTTTTATCTCGATCCGGAACTGACCGTGTACGTACGCGAGGTAGGCCAGAAACTGGCCAGGGTCAGCGACCGGCCTGATCTTCCTTACGAGTTCGTGGTTCTTAATAACAGCACGCCCAATGCCTGGGCCCTACCCGGTGGTAAAATCGCCATTAATCGCGGCCTGCTGGTAAAACTGGAAGACGAAGCCCAGCTGGCCTCGGTTCTGGCCCACGAGATTGTTCATGCGGCGGCCCGCCATGGCGCCCAGCGAATGCAGCAGGGAATGATTATTTCCGCCGGCATGGCCGGTCTGGGTCTGGCACTGTCCGACAACGAATGGGCCGGGCTGGTGATGGGCGGTGCTGCGGTGGGTGCGCAAGTGGCCCTGGCCCAGTACAGCCAGGGCGACGAGCTGGAGTCCGACGCCTACGGTATTCGCTACATGCATCAGGCCGGCTATGACCCGCAAGCCGCTGTAGAACTTCAGGAGCTCTTTCTTGCGTTGTCGAAAGGCCGGGAAAGCAGTTGGCTGGAAGGCCTTTTTGCCACTCACCCACCGTCTGCACGGCGGGTCGAGGAAAACCGCAAACTGGCCCGTGAGCTCGGTGCCAACGGTTTCCGTGGCCGCGATGTCTATCAGCGCCGGACCGCCAAACTGCGGAGCCTGCAACCGGCCTATGATGCCCATCAAAAAGCGATGAAGCTGGCTTCGGAAAAGCAGCTCGACGAAGCCCTGGCAGCCATTAACACCGCCATCGAGATGGAACCACGGGAAGCCATGTTTTACGCCCTACGTGGACGGATTTACCAAAGCAAGGGCGAGCGCGAGCGGGCACGGACTGATTTCGACAAGGCCGTGTCATTGTACCCGGAGATGTTCGAGTACCAGCTCTACAACGGTTTGAATGCCCTGGCCATGAACGACCTTGCCAAGGCTCGTAATCATCTGGAAAACGCCAATGAGGTGGTCCCTACCGCGATTGGTTATCTGCGGTTGGGTGATATCGCTGTTCAGCAAGGCCGGACTCAACAAGCACGGCAGTATTACGCCACGGCCGCCCAGGCAGGAGGAGACCTCGGCGCTGAAGCCCAGCAAAAGCTGTCCCGGCTCGAATGACTTATTCTTTGTCGTACCTATTTCGGCATACTGGAGTGCTTACATTTCTGTCGCTGGCCCTGGTGCTGGCGGCACCTGCCGGGGCAACGCATAAAGATGATCAGGTATTCCATTTCAACGTTTCGCCCAACGGCTATCCGCCCTATCTGATTGTCGATGGCGAGACCCCCTCGGGCATCATGTGGGATGTAATCAACCTGATTCTGCCGCGGATGGGTTATCAGGTGGAGCCCAAACGTATCCCTCGCAAGCGGGTCGACAGCCTGCTTGCGGAGGGCTATATCGACGGCACTCCCCGGGCCATTGAATGGACCCGTTCGCCGGCAGAGTTCCGTTTTACCGATGCCATCGTGCAGGTCGAGGAAGTGTTTTTCTTTCCCGAGGATTCGGACCTCGAATTCAACAGCGTGGACGATCTGATCGGTACGACCATCGTCACTCCGCTGGGCTACGTGTATCCAGTCCTGGAGCCTTTTTTTGACGATGGACGCATTCAGCGCTTCGAAGTGGCTCACGAGCGCAACATGTTCCGTTACCTGCTCCACAGCGACCGGTTTGATGCGGCGTTGACGGATCGGCTGGTCGGCCGCTGGCTACTGCGCCACGAGGGTATGACCAACCAGTTCCGCAGCTCGCAGAAGTCCATCAGCCGCCTCGGCTTCCGTTTGATGGTGCGCAAGGACTGGTCAGAGTTCACCCGCGACTTCAACCGGCAACTGGCCACCATCAAAGACAATGGCGAACTGGCAGAGATCCTCACCAGGTACCGCTAATGTCCCATCTGGCCAATGCCCTGGGTTCCAGACGGGAACACGAGTCACTCCAGCCGGCGCAACAGCAGCATCGGAGACACGCTCAACACCGGTCGTAACTGCCATCGACCAAACAGAGCCAGCAACACCCCGCTGATCAGCGGCAAGGGCACCACAACCTGCCAGTGCCAGCCAAAATTGCCGTCAAACATTCTCGACTGCAGCACGTATACCGCCGCCTCCGCAGCCGCTACACCAAGCACCCCGGCCAACAGGCCCAATACCGCGAACTCCAGCATGGTGCTGCGCACCAGCAGTGACTGACGGCCGCCCAGGGTTCGGATCAGGGCACCTTCGCGCTGTCGATCACGCAGTGTGGCACTCACCACCGCCGCCATCACCACCAGCGCTGCCGCCAGTATCAGGGCTAAAATGGCTTCGATGGCCTGGGTCACCTGGCGCACGATTTCCTGAATGCGCTCGATGATATGGTCCACCTCCAGCACCGACACGGTCGGGAACTGTCGGGAAAATTCCCCCAAAGCGCCCTTTTTATCCGTCGGCAGGTAAAAGGCGGTAATCCAGGTGGCCGGCATATTGGTCAGGCCGCCCCCGGGCGGGAAAGCCATGTAAAAGTTGGGCTTCATGCTGTCCCACTGCACCGTGCGAATACTCACCACCGGCTCGGTCACCTTTGCCGAGCCTATGGTGAAGGTCAGCCGGTCTCCCAGTTCCAGGCCCAGACGCTCAGCCAGGTCGGCCTCAACAGAAACCCCGTCGGTATCCCCCTCTTTAAACCACTGGCCACGAACAATGCTATTGTCCTCGGGCAGCTGGTCCATCCAGGTCAGGTTGAGTTCTCGATTCAGGGCATTGATGCGCTGATCCTTGCTGACCGCCTCCTTGACCGGCTCGCCGTTGAGTTCCGTCAGGCGGCCACGGACCATCGGATACAGGTTTTCCAGTGGTGCGTTACGCGCCTGCCAGAAGCTTTCGACCTGCTCTACCGACTCCGGGCCGATGTTGATCAAGAAGTGGTTCGGCGCATCCTCGGGCAGCTGGGTCTGCCAGTCGGTTAACAGTGACGTGCGCACCAGGATCAGGATCGCCGCCAGCATGATGGTCATGGCAAAAACTGACAGTTGCGCCAGGCTCGCCTGGCGATGGCGGTATAGCCCGACAAATGCCAGACGCCAGGCATTACCGCCACCACGTACCCGGCGCAGCATAGCCATCAGCAGCAGGCCCATCAGCGCCAGAACGGCCAGCAGCAGCACCAGGCCACCCAACAGGGCAACCACCAGCACCAGCTCGCCGGCATACAGCCACACCAGGCCAAAAATCGCGATCAGTGCGATGGCCAGATCCGGCAGCGCCTGGCGACTGGTTTCACCCGGCTGCGCGCGCAAAACCCGCATGGCGGGAACATGCCGCAAACGGCGAATGGGCGGATAGGCAAACGCAAACAGGGAAACCAGCGCGGTCAGCAGCGCAGGCAACAGGGCGGCCGGGTCAAAGTGCATCTCCACCGGCCGCTCCAGAGCATCCCCCAACAGACTGACCAGCAGCCAGAACAGCGGCAGGGCCACCAGTAAGCCACCGATGATTCCGGTAACGCCCCACAGGGTCAACCGGCGCAAATACAACCGCCCGATGCCACGGCCCTGTAAACCCAGGGTTTTCAGCAGAGCCACGGTATCCCGCTGGGACAACGCGTACTGACGACTGGCAACCGCAACCGCCACGGCTGCCAGAAGCACCGCCAGACTGCCGCCCAGCAACAGGAAACGCTCTGCCCGGTCAAACGAGCGGGAAAAGGTCTCGCCCTCGCGTACGCCTTCCCATTCATGGCTGGGCTGCAGCTGTGGCTCGAGCCATTGATAATACTGTTCAAGCACCGCCTCGGTGCCGGCAAACAGGTATACGAGTTCCACCCGGCTGCCTTCCTGCACAGCGCCGGTGGCGGCCACATCGTCCACGTGCATCAGCACACGCGGGGCCAGCGACGACAGCCGGAAACCACCATCAGGTTCGCGTACCAGCAACGCTGCCACTTCCAGTTGCCGCTCACCCACGGCCAGCTTGTCACCGATACTCAAATCCAGTAACCGCAACAACCGGGGATTGATCCAGACCTCTCCCGGCTGCGGGCCGGCCGCCAGGGTTTCCCGTTGGCCGTCGGGAGCCTGGCGCTGGATCTCCACCTCGCCCCGTAACGGGTATTCGTTACTGACCGCCTTGATGGAGGCCATCTGAAAACCGTCCGGGCCGGAAATCATGGTGGAAAACTCCACCATACGGCCGGTTTCCAGCCCCAGGGCCCGAGCCTCATCCAGCCAGCTGTCCGGAATGGGTCGGCCATTTTCAGCCTCCAGCTGCCGGTCTGCCGCAAGAAACGAGCTGGCGGAGGACACCAGCGTGCGCTGCAGCTGGTTGGCGAACAGAGCAATGGTGGCCACGGTGGCCACGGCAATCACCAGCGCCACCAAAACCACACGAACATCCCGCTCACGCAAATCCCGGCGAACGGACATAAGCTTTTCAGCAGCCTGCATCAGCTCACCTGCTCCTGGGCCGCTGTCGGCTCCGTCAACACGCCAGCTTCTATGTGCAACTGTCGGGCGCACCGGGCCGCCAGATGCTCATCGTGGGTTACCATCACCAGAGTCGTGCCCTGCTCCCGGTTTAGCTCCATCAGCAGATCTGACACCGCCTGGCCCGTGCGGTTATCGAGATTACCGGTAGGTTCGTCAGCGAACAGTACAACCGGTTCCGAGGCAAAAGCACGGGCAATGGCCACCCGCTGCTGTTCACCGCCGGATAACTGCCTGGGCGTGTGATTCAGGCGTTCGCCAAGCCCCACCCGCTCGAGCAGCTCCCGGGCCCGCATTTCAGGCGCCTCGATCCCGGCCAGCTCCAGCGGCAGCATGACGTTCTCCAAAGCACTGAGCGCCGGTAGCAGTTGAAACGACTGGAATACAAACCCCACCCGGCTGGCCCGCAGACGGGCCCGCTCGTCCTCATCAAGCTGACTAATTTGTGCACCATCCAGTTCGACCACACCTTCGGTCGGGGTATCCAGCCCGGCCAGCAAACCAAGCAGGGTGGTTTTGCCGGAGCCGGAACGGCCAACAATGGCCACCGACTCGCCACGATTGATTTCCAGATTGACCCCTTGCAAGATCGTCAGCGTATCCGTTTCCAGGCTGACGCGATGGCCAAGCCCGGACACCCGTAACATCGGGTGGCTCTGGTTTGCGTTAAACTCTGTCATCTGGTTCACAGTGGCTCCCTTGGCTGCTCACAGGTTTTAATCAATTACTGCGAGGGTTAGCAGGTTATTATGCATACGGCTTCAATGTATCTCAGATCATTTCTGATCGCCCTGTTTATGCTGCTGGCGTTGCCGGTGGCAGCCAGCCAAAACACGTTGCTGGTGCTGGGTGACAGCCTGAGCGCTGCCTACGGCGTTCCGACACAAACGGCTTGGGTCCAGCTGCTGCAAAACCGCCTGGAGAAAGAAACCCCCGGGTGGCAGGTGGTCAACGCCAGTATCAGCGGCGAAACTACCGACGGTGGCCTGCGCCGCTTACCGCGTCTGCTGGAGAAGCACCGCCCGGAGGTAGTGATCATTGAACTGGGCGGCAACGATGGCCTGCGCGGGTTTCCGCCGGACGTTATTGAAAGCAATCTGGCCGACATGGTCGAGCAGGTCAAAAACGCTAACGCCACGCCCTTTCTGGTCGGCATGAAAATGCCGCCCAACTATGGCAGAAGCTACAATCAGGCGTTTACCCGCGTATACCAATCCATTTCCGACAGGTACGAAGCAACTCTGGTTCCCTTTTTTCTGGAGGGCATTTATAACCAGGAAGGCATGATGCAGGGAGACGGCATCCATCCTACCGAACAGGCCCAGCCGCTTTTGCTCGACAACGTCTGGCCCCGGCTGAAACCTTTGCTATCGGGCGATGCCTGAGAAAAAACGGACGGCACGCTGCTCGGACCAGTACAGACCGTTACCGGACCGCTGTACAAAACCCACATGCCCACCCCATCGTGGCACTTCCACACGCACGCAAGGGCCCAGCACATCCGCCGACCAGGGATAGCAGTCGGCCGATAAAAACGGGTCGTCTGCGGCATTAACCAGCAGTGATGGTACCCGGATATCCTTCAGCCTTGGCAGCGCGGAACAGCTTTGCCAGTAGTGATCGGCGTTCTCGAAGCCATGTAGGGGCGCGGTGTAGCGAGTATCAAATTGCTGGAAGTTACGGATTCGCTCGAATCCCGTGGTATCGATAACATCCGGAAACGAGCGGGCTTTCGCCTGCATTTTCTCGCGCAGATCCTGAAGAAAACGCTGCATGTAGATTTTTCGGCTCGGCAAAGCCAGAGTTCGGGCGCTGCCAGCCAGATCAACCGGAACTGAATACGCCACTGCGCCGCCCAAGCGCTGATCTGCATAGCGACCGAGCTGGGCCAGATACAACAGAGTCAGGTTGCCACCCATACTGAAACCGGCCAGATCAAGGCGCCGGTAGCTTCCACGCAACGCGTGGCTGACAACGGCGTGAAGGTCTTCGGTGGCACCACTGTGGTAGAAACGGGGCTGGTGATTCATCACCCCGCCACAGGAACGAAAATTCCAGGCCAGCACATCCCAGCCTTCCAGCATCAGGGCTCTGGCCATGCCCAACATGTAGGGCCTTCGGCTATTGCCTTCCAGTCCGTGTGATAAAACCACCAGCCGATCACTGCCCTGCCGATACCAATCCAGATGCAATTCATCGCCATCAGGCGTGGCCAGCACCTCTTCAACCGGCTTGATCATCGGCACACGCCGGAACAGACTCGGCCAGATGGACTGCACGTGGCCATTGCGCAGCCAGACGGGTGGACGATAGATGCCTACCTCTTCTTGATTCACAATCATCCTTTGAATTTGCAGAATGCAAAAATTGTCACAACATGGAGAAAAAGTTAAGCTCCCGCAAGTGTGGTCATATGACAGCACAAATCAAAAACACCCAAGAACGCCTTCAAAAGGCTGACCCAAAAACTAACCTAATGGACCAGGTATGACGTACGTGAGATCCTTAATCGTTTTAATTTTTGTAGCATTAATGTCAGTGGGCTGCACCACGGTGTCTCGCCAACTGGGCACAATCACTGACAACAAGTTTGCGGAAGCAAGAAGCGGTACTGTTTGGGTAGTCCCTCCCCCGCAGTTGGAGCCCCCAAAGTCAGATGAAAGGAATGTGTATATTTCTTACAGGAACATTAGCGATGCGAATCTACCGCTGCTTCAAATCCTGAAAGATTCTGCTCAATCTCAAGGCTGGAGATTAGTAAACGATCCTAGCACCGCCGACTATCGACTTCGTGTATCAACCCGTTTTTTCGGGGAAGTTGAGCCAGAATCCGGAGGCGCATCCGCCGCACGCACTATGGGCGCAATTTCAGGTGCAGCTGTTGGTATCGGTTCAGGTGTCGCACTTGCCAATGTGACCGACAGTACTGGCGCCGGTATCGCAGGAGGTCTGGGGATTGGAGGACTTGTCGCCGCAGGCATGAACAATGCCTCAAGGCCAAGAGAATGGGCTCTGATAATGGATGTTGTACTTGAAGAGCGTCAAGACGAAGAGATTGAATTTGAAATGGCAACGGGATCCGGCAGCGGTACGTCAGATCGAGCAGGCGCCAATAACTCTCGGATGACCTCCTCTGGTGGCACTTCACAAGCCAATACATCCGTTGCAACCGCGACACGGACAAGTAATTATTTTCCTCACGGTATTCGATTGTCAGTATGGGCCAATCAGATGAACATGAAAAAAGAAGAGGCTCTACCAGAAATTGAGAAAAGAACAAAGAGAGTAGTCACTCAGATGCTCCCGATGTAAGGCGATTCCTCGTGTGCCATGATGCAAATGGGCTTCATGGCACCCTGCCCTTAATGGTCAACCCCAGTCTTGCCGACCCTCAACAACAATTGCCATTTGAGTATTAGTTGAATTTTAGCCTTTTCAGAGGGTTGACTCCTGTTATTAAAGTCCTTACTATACTCGTCATAGCAACGCTGTTCCCCGATAGCTCAGTTGGTAGAGCAACGGACTGTTAATCCGTTTGTCGCTGGTTCGAGCCCAGCTCGGGGAGCCATTTACTCCGAAAAGCCGCTGACGATGTTCGGCGGCCTTTCTATTTTTAGCCACTTCTTTATCACCACCTTTCTGACGTAAGCAAAATCGACAACACTACGAGTACAGCGACCATCGCCGGCTTTGAATAAAGCGGGTCAAAGTACGCAGCTCCTGATCCAGTACCCGGTCCTCGGTCAGTTTTACGCTGGTTTCGCGTACGGATTTCAGTGTCACCAGCAACTCTTCGCCAATGCTGTCCCGGCTCAAGTCGCCGGCCTCAATCCGCAATTCCAGACCCTGGGTAACGGCAAACAGAGCGGACGCGGTGACCTGCTCGGTCAGCTGCAGCACCCGCAGGCAATCACGGGCCGCGATCGTGCCCATACTCACCTTGTCCTGGTTGTGGCACTCAGTGGACCGGGAGAACACGCTGGCTGGCATGGTCAATTTCAGAGCCTCGGCGGTCCAGGCCGAGGCGCCGATCTGAACCGCTTTCAGGCCATGGTTGATGGCCGCCCTCTCTCCCGTCGCGCCCGACAGGTTCGCCGGCAGGCCGTGATTGAATTTCAAGTCCATCATCTGCGCCATCTGCCGGTCCAGCAGATCCGCGATATTGGCCACGGCGGTTTTCAGCGAATCCATGGCGGCGGCGATGTGGCCGCCGTAAAAATGGCCGCCGTGCAGCACGTGCTTGCCCTCGGCATCGATGATCGGGTTGTCGTTGGCGCTGTTCAGCTCGTTTTCAATGAACTGGCGCAGCCAGGGCAACGAGTCTTCCAGCACACCGATCACATGGGGCGCGCAGCGCAGGGAATAACGATCCTGCAGGCGATCCGGGTTACGCGGCGGCTCGCCAGCATGCAGGTCTTCCCGCAAACGGGCAGCCACGTTCTGCTGGCCGGAATGCGGCTTGACCGAGAACAGCACCTCGTCGTAGTGGTGGGCGTTGCCGTCCAGAACCAGCGTTGCCATGGCGGTAATCCGGGTTGCCAGGCGCGACAGGTACTCCGCCCGCTCAAACGCCAGGCAGGCCAGGCCGGTCATGACCGCCGTGCCGTTCATGATTGCCAGGCCCTCCTTGGGTTTGAGCTGAAGGGGCTTGATGCCGAGTTCGGCAAATACCTCGGCGGTGGCCCGGCGCTGGCCCTGCCAATAGACCTCCCGCTCACCACACAGCACCGCCGCCACATACGACAAGGGCGTCAGATCCCCGCTGGCGCCCACCGACCCTTCGGACGGAATCACCGGCACGATGTCCTTTTGCAACAGCAGCGCCAACTGCTCCAGCAACTCGAAGGTCACGCCGGAATAACCGAAGGTCAGCGAATTCAGGCGGGCTGCTACTACCGCCCGGGCCTGAACAGGGTCCAGCATGTCGCCCAAACCGCAGCCATGGAAGGTAAACAGGTGGTGCGGCAACTCAGCCACCAGCTCGTCGGGGATCATGGTGGTGCACGAATCGCCGTAACCGGTGGTCACGCCGTAAATGGCGCCGTCCTCCGCAAGCAACTGTTCCAGAAATTCGCTGCCCTGGCGGATGCGTGCGGCAAATTCCGGCGCCGGGCTTAGCATTAATTCCTGCTCCCCCCGGGCAATGGCGGTAACCTCTTCGATGGTTATCGGTTTTTCGTCAAAAGTGATCATTATTAAACACGTCCATGGTTACCAGAAGTGAGGTTACAACGCCTCGATCAAGAACAGTCAGCCCACATCAGGCCTGTCCATGAAGGCTTTCAGCACCCGGTAAAGGGTAAAGCCGTCCTGCGTGCCCACCAACTCGCGAATCGAATGCATGGCAAACTGGGGCACCCCGATATCCAGTGTGGTTATGCCCAGGGTGCCGGCCGTCAGCGGACCAATGGTACTGCCGCAGCCCATGTCCGAGCGCACGACAAAGGATTGGTGCGGCAGCCCCAGCTCATCGCTGATATGGCGGTAAAGCGCGGCCGACCGGCTGTTGGTGGCATAACGCTGGTTGTGATTGACCTTGATCACCGGCCCCTGGTTGAGAACCGGCCCGTGGTTTTCATCGTGCCGGTCCATGTAGTTGGGGTGAATACCGTGGGCATTGTCGGCGGAGATCATCATGGAACGGGCTATGGCCCGGACCCTGTCAGCACCGCACCAGCGCTCCAGCACGTTTTCCAGAAACGGCCCCTGAGCCCCCTCGGCCGACATGCTGCCAACTTCTTCATGATCATTGCACACCAACAACGCCGGCTGATCGCCAGAGGCCTTAAGCAACGCCTCGAGGCCAATGTAGCAACTTAACAGGTTATCCAGCCGGGCCGAGGCGAGAAATTCCTCGCGCAGCCCTACCGTTGAGGCGCCCTGGGCATCGTAGAAACCGAGCTCGTAACCCAACACCTTGTCCACCTGGATGCCAGCTTCACTGGCGATCTGGATTTTCAAAAGATCCGCAAACGAAGTGGGGTCAGTCTCCGGCACCTGCATCATCACCGGCGGCAGGTCAGTCTGGGCATTCACCGTGCGATTGCTGTTGGCCTCGCGGTCCAGGTGAATGGCCAGGCTAGGGATGATCGCCACCGGCTTTTTGAAATTCACCAGCGTGTCCTTCACCTGTCCATCCTCATCCAGCACGGTCACCCGACCGGCCAGGGACAGGTCCCGGTCAAACCAGGGGTTCAGCAGCACACCGCCATAGACTTCCACGCCCAGCTGGAAGAAGCCCTTGCGACGGATCTCGGGATTTGGCTTCACTTTCAGGCACGGGCTGTCAGTGTGGGCTCCAACCATGCGAATGCCGGCTTCGACAGGACTGTTTTTACCCGTGCGGAAAGCGACAACAGAGGAACCGTTACGGATCACATAATAGCCCTGTCCCTGTTCGAGGGCCCAGGTGTCGCGCTCGTCCAGCTGTTGAAAGCCGGCTGCATCCAGCCGGCTCTTCATGGTGTTCACCGCGTGCCAGGGCGTGGGCGAACTGTCCAGAAATTCGATCAGGTCGTTATTGAATTCAGTGTGTTCCATGATCTTCCCGATTGCATGATAATAGCGGCCACAGTATCGCACGACTGCGCCAGTTGGTGCGCTATCTGAACATTCAAAAACGCTGGAGTCCACTGTGTCGATCCCTCATTTTCTGGACATCGAATACTGTCAGACCGACGACGCCCTGTTCCCCACCGCCATGGCCTGGTCTTTGGCCGATGGCCGCATGAAAACCGTGGTCATCACGCCCGAAGATGCCTGGCTGCCGGAGGACGGCGAGTTGAGTGACCTGGATTTGTTACATCTTGAGGAGCAAGGTGTACCGGTTTTGGAGGTGGTGCGCGAGCTGCACGAGGACCTGCCGGATCAGACGGTGTTTGTGGATGGCATGGACCCGGATGAGATTCTGGTGGACATTCTGTTCAATGCGGTCAAGCAGGAAGCGCCATTCGAGATTGCCCCGGTCACGGAGCTGATCAAGGATCTGGACATCGAAACCCTGGAAGACCGCCGCCGGCAGTTGATGTTCGAGGAAGGGCTGGAGCCGCAGTTGCCGGAGAATGGCGTGTATGCGTTGCTCTTGTTGGCACGGGAAGAAGGCTACCTGGACGAATAATTCGGCCAGGTAGCACCAAGCTCATCAGGCTAAATGCCGAACATGCCAACACCGATGAATCTTCGGATTGCGCTGAAAATCCTTGTCGATGGTGCTGGCACTCACCTCCTTCACCTCGAACTCCGACAATAAATCCTCATCGAGTTTGAACTTCCGGAAATTGTTGGAAAACACCAGCAAACCATCACTCGATAACCGCTGCATCGCCTGACGAATCAAGGTGCCATGGTCCTTCT
>Ga0209300_1000480_pt1 | contig 20326 bp, 23 predicted proteins | sample Shrwel_input2_RT_FD_187535 | JGI IMG/M metagenome (GOLD analysis project Ga0209300, IMG submission 187535) | Subsurface microbial communities from deep shales in Ohio, USA - Utica-3 well 1 S input2 RT (SPAdes) (version 2) ... | reverse complement strand
TTTGTGCCTGCTCCATGCTCTGGAACTTGCCATTGACTGCTTTACCCATCGAGATTCCCCTTGTTTTATTTATGGTCTCTTTGAGTATAGAAACCATGTCGATATGTGCAAATCTGCAGGATTTTAAGCCCGCTGACAAAGACACTGGCCAGAAAATGAACTTTTTATGAAAGCTGATATTTGCCTACACCCCGGTGGAAGATCCGGCGGTCTATAAAGAGGTCTGGTCCGAGTTCCTGGACCATTTGTCCGAAACCACTGGCAAGAAAGTCCAGTTCTTCCCGGTACAGTCCAATGCCGCCCAGATTGAAGCCATGCGTGCCGGCCGTCTGCACATCGCAGGCTTCAAGGCACCTTCGGCCATTCTCAAAGCCGACTACAACATGGTGCCCGGGGAAGATTTCGAACCGGTCTTCTCCGGCAAACACGACAATTCCATCCTGGGCGTGGCCAACCAGGACTACAAGGCAGCCGCCATTGCCAACTCGGTGCTCAACCGCATGATCAGCCGGGATGTGGTCAGCGAAGACCAGATCGTCAGCCTGTACAAATCCCAGACTTTCCCGACGACCAGTTACGGCATTGCCCACAATCTGAAACCGGAGCTGCAGGAGAAAATCCAGGACGCCTTCTTCTCATTTGACTGGGAAGGCACCGCTCTGGAGGAAGAATTCTCCAAGTCCGGTGAGGCCCAGTTTGTGCCCATCACCTTCAAGAATCACTGGGAAGTGATTCGCAAGATCGACGACGCCAACGGCGTCGCCTACAACTGTCAGTAAACGGCCGGGCGGTACCACGTGCTAAAACTGGACAAGATCTCGAAAACCTATAAAACCGGTGACAAGGCCCTCCACAATGCCAGCTTTGAAGTTCCCGCTGGCCAGGTGGTGGGCCTGATCGGGCCATCCGGGGCGGGTAAGTCCACACTCATCCGCTGCATCAATCGTCTGGTGGAGCCCACCCGGGGCTCCATCACTCTGGGCACGACCGAACTCACCCGGCTGAACCGCCGGGAGCTACGCCGGGAACGCCGCAGGATCGGCATGATCTTTCAGGAGTACGCCCTGGTAGAGCGCCTGACGGTGATGGAAAACGTGCTCTCCGGTCGGCTGGGTTATGTGTCGGCCTGGCGCTCCTGTTTCCGGAAATTCAGCCCGGAAGACATCACTCTCGCGTTTTCGCTGCTGGACAGAGTCGGTCTGGCTGAACACTACAACAAGCGCGCCGATGCGCTCTCCGGTGGCCAGCGCCAGCGAGTCGGTATCGCCCGGGCTCTGGAGCAGAATCCGGAGCTGCTACTGGTGGATGAACCCACCGCCTCGCTTAATCCGAAAACCTCGCGGCAGATCATGCGGCTGATTCGTACCGCCTGCCAGGAACGCAACCTGCCCGCTATCATCAATATTCACGATGTCATGCTGGCGCAGCAGTTTGCCGACCGCATTATTGGCCTGCGAGCTGGCGAGGTTGTCTTTGACGGCGCGCCGGACTCCCTCACGGACAGTGTGCTGACCACCATCTATGGCGACGAGGACTGGACCCAGCTGCGGGGTGAGAATTCCACGCAATCGGCCACTCCGGAAACGCCGGCCGTCGATCTGGTGGAGGCTCTGTAAATGGCGGAACAGACACAGCCTTACCCCACCCACTGGAAACGCCCACCGGTACTTCTGACCAATCCGCTCTGGCGAAAGGTTATTCTGCTTGGCGGCCTGATCTACCTTGTGCTCGCCATACAGACTGTCGAGGTGGACTGGCAACGGGTGTATCTGGGCCTGGAACGGGGCTGGCGTTTTGTTCAGGGCTTTCTGGTTCCGGATTTCACGTCTCGCTGGAACGACATTTACGCCGGGCTGATGGAAAGCCTGACCATGACCGTGACCTCAACCGTGGCCGGTATCCTGATTTCGGTTCCCATTGGCATTGGCGCTGCTCGCAACCTCGCACCGGCCCCGCTCTATCTGGGGTGCCGGGCGGTTATTACCCTCTCCCGGTCCTTCCAGGAGATCATCATCGCCATTCTGCTGGTGGCCATGTTCGGGTTCGGGCCCCTGGCCGGCTTTCTGACCCTGACTTTCGCCACCATCGGGTTTCTGTCCAAGCTTCTGGCGGAAGAAATCGAGGATTGTGACCTGAGCCAGATCGAAGCCGTCCGGGCGACAGGCGCCAGTTGGTGGCAGGTAGTGAACTATGCGGTGCAACCACAGGTAATGCCCCGCCTCGTCGGGCTGTCCCTGTACCGGCTGGACATCAACTTCCGGGAATCTGCGGTGATTGGCATCGTCGGGGCTGGTGGTATCGGCGCAACCCTGAACACCGCCATCGACCGTTACGAATACGATTCGGCCGGCGCCGTTCTGATCATTATTATCGCCATTGTTCTTGTGGTGGAATACTCATCGTCTTACGTTCGCAGGTGGGTTCAGTGACAAACCAGACATCAAACGCTCACCCTGTGTGGCAATTCAGGACACCGAAACAAACCCTGTTGCGATGGACCGGCTGGTTCTGGCTGGTTGCCGTGACCGTGGTGTGCTGGCAACTGATGAACGAAAACACCATCTGGGCCTTTGTCAGTGACGCGCCAGACCAGGCGGCCGATATTGGCGGACGTATGTTCCCGCCGGCCTGGGGCTACATCAACAACCTCTGGGAACCGCTTTGGGACACCATCAACATCGCCACTCTGGGCACCCTGCTGGGCATCCTGTTCGCCATACCGGTGGCCTTTCTGGCGGCCACCAACACCACCCCCAGCACCCGATTCGTCCGCCCGGTGGCGCTGTTGGTGATCGTTGCCTCCCGCTCCATCAACTCACTGATCTGGGCCCTGCTGCTGGTTGCCATTATTGGCCCGGGCCTGTTGGCGGGCATCGTCGCGATTGGTCTTCGTTCCATTGGCTTTATCGCCAAGCTGCTTTATGAAGCCATCGAGGAAATCGACGAGAAACAGGTGGAGGCGGTTCGCGCCACTGGCGCCTCCGGCGCTCAGGTGATCGATTACGCGGTGGTTCCACAGATTCTGCCGGCATTCTGGGGCATCAGCGTGTTCCGCTGGGATATCAATATCCGGGAGTCCACCATACTCGGGCTCGTCGGCGCCGGCGGGCTGGGGATACAGCTCAACGCCTCCCTGAGTACCCTGGCGTGGAACCAGGTCGCCATGATCTTTATCGTCATCCTGGGTACGGTGGTGATCTCGGAGTGGGTTTCCGCGCAGGTCCGTGAGGCGGTACTCTGAACTTATGACCGATACCCATCCGATCTCCTTCGCCGGAGTCACCCCCACTCCGGCCTGGGCCTTTGACCAGTACCAGCGCATCCGTGCAACCCTGCCGGCAGGGTTGCCGGCCTGGCAGCAACCCGCGACTCAGCCGCTGGATTCCCTGGCGCCGCTCATCGACCATTTCCAGGTCTTTGTGTTCGATGCGTTTGGTGTGCTGAACGCAGGGCCCCGGGCATTCCCTGCCGCAGTCCGGAGACTTCGCGAGTTACAGCATCTGGGCAAAACCGTGATGATTCTTTCCAACGCCGCCACCGCCAGCCACGGCGACCTGGTCGGGAAATATCAGGGCATGGGGTTTGCGGTTCAACCTCACGCGCTCATTTCCAGCCGCTGGGTACTGGAGCAATCGCTTTACCGGCAGCACAGAACCGGCCGGTACGGTGTGATTTCGCCCGCGTCCTCAACGCCAGAAGCTCCGCCTCTGGAGTGGCTCCCCGTGCGGCCAGGCATCAGCGACAGGCAACTGGACCAGATGGACGGCTTTCTCTTCCTGAGCAGTGAAGGCTGGAACGAGGAAATACACGACGCACTGGCCCGAAGCCTCCGTAACAATCCCCGCCCGGTATTGGTGGCCAACCCGGACCTGGTGGCGCCCAGAGGCGATTGCCTGACCCTCGAACCGGGGTACTTTGCCCATCTATTGATGGCTCAGTGCGGGATTCAGCCTGAATTTTACGGCAAACCCTATCAACCGGCCTTCAGGGCAGTGCTGGAAAAGCTCGACGGCGTAGACCCCGGTGAGATCCTGATGGTGGGGGACACGCTGCACACCGACATTCTGGGCGGACAAGAGGCGGGCATGAAAACCCTGCTGATAACGGCGGAAGGGGCTTTGCAGGGCATGAACATTCCGGACTGCATTGCGCAGTCCGGAATTGCACCGGATTACACGGCGCCGGGTGTCTGAGCCGCCATTACTGGCCGGATTTCAGCATTTCCCAGTACTTGGCATAGACCTGCAAAGCGTCATCACCAATATCGGTCTGGAATTCGGCATTCACCATGTCCGTGTCGTTGGGATAGCTGGCACGGTCATTGGCGACTGACTCGTCCAGCAGATCACGGGCTGCCAGGTTCGGCGTGGCGTACCCGATGTCTTCGCTGATCAGCGCAGAGATTTCCGGTTGCAGCACAAAATTGATGAATTCGTGGGCAGCTTCCGGATTTTTGGCGTTCTTCGGAATTACGAAACTGTCCAGCCAGGCGATAATACCCTCATCCGGATAAACATATTCAAGCGTTGGCAACGCGTCACGTGCCATCACAGCTTCACCGTTCCAGATCATGCCAACATCGGTTTCACCTTCCAGATATGGCATACGTGGGGCATCAGAGTTGAAGGTGCGAACAGAGGGCATCAACTCGGTCAGCTTTTCATAAGCGGCTTCGATTTCTTCCGGATTGGTGCTGTTACCGGAATAACCGAGCACCCGCAGCGCAACATGGAACACTTCCCGCATGTCGTTCGTCAGCATGACTCGCCCTTCAAAGCGCTCGTCCCAGAGGTCTTCCCACGCCGTCACTTCGCCTTCCACATCAGCCGTGTCTACCGCCAGACCGGTGGTACCCCACAGATAGGGAACGCTGTACTGGTTGTCCGGGTCGATATCCAGGTTCACCAACTCCGGGTCGAGGTTGTCGAAGCCTTCAATCTTGCTGCGATCAATGGGCATCAGCAGGTCTTCCTGGCGCATCTTGCTGACGTAATAGGTTGACGGTACCGCAAGATCGTAGGCGGCGCTGTCATCCAGCAGTTTCAGCCTGGCATACATGGCTTCGTTGCTGTCGTAAGTGGTGTAGACCACCTGGATACCGGTTTCCTCGGTAAAACGGTCGAGGACTTCCTGGGGCATGTACTCAGACCAGTTATACAGGTTCAGAACTTCCGGTTCTTCGGAACTGCAGCCCGTCAGGCCCACTGCCAGCAGGGTGGCCAGTGCGATTTTTTTCATTGCTTGCTCCTTGTAAGTATCCATTGCGACAACATCAGCATAACCAGTGAAAACACCAGCAACAGCGTGCCCAGGGCATTCACCTCGGGCTTCAGACCGACGCGCACCATGGAATAGATGCGCAAGGGCAGAATTTCGTATCTCGGGCCACTGACAAAAGTGCTTACCACCACATCGTCCAGTGACAGTGTAAAACCCAACAGCCATCCTGCCAGTAGTGCCGGCATGATCACCGGAATCAGCACCGTGCGGGTCATGGTGAAATCATTGGCTCCCAGATCCCGTGCTGCCTCTGGCAGGCGTTCGTCAAATCCGCTCAGGCGGGCCATCACGGTGATCACCACAAACGGCAGACAGAACGTCACGTGCGCCAGCAACAGGGAAACATACCCCAGCTGTAGCCCTACCAGCAGGAACAGCGCCAGCAGGGAAATGGCCAACACAATCTCCGGCGACATCATCACCACAAACAGCATGCCATTGAGTACTTTCTTGCCCCGGAAACGGTAACGGTGCAACGCCAGAGCAGTAAGGGCACCGATAACGGTGGACACGGTGGCGGCTGATAATGCCAGCCACAGGGAATTCCACATGGCCTCGACCATGGCCCGGTTGTTGAACAGGGATTCGTACCAACGCCAACTCAGGCCGCCCCACTCGTAACCGGTACGTGAGTCATTAAACGAGAACACCACCAACACCACGATGGGTGCGTACAGCAGCAGATAGACCAGTGTGAGGTAGGTGCGGGGCAACCAGCGGTTCATGTGCTGTCCTCCCCGATCCGCCGCTTACTGAGCCGGTGAGCAAACATCAGAAACGCCATGGTCACGGTCAGCACAATGCTGGCGGCTGCGCCGAAAGGCCAGTTTCGGGCATCCAGAAACTGGTTCTTGATAACGTTACCCACCAACAGATTACGGGAACCGCCCAGGATATCCGGTACAAAGAACAGCCCCATGGCTGGTAGCAGCACCAGCATCACGCCTGCCAGAATCCCGGGCAGGGTCAAAGGCACAATCACGTGAATGAAGGTCGACAGCCGTCCGGCGCCCAGATCATGGGAAGCCCGTAAAAGGTCTTCCTTCAGGTCATCGAACACGGAATACAACGGCAGAATCATGAACGGAAGCAAAAGATAGACGAGGCCAATTATCACCGCAGCTTCGGTATAAAGCAGCTGCATCGGCTCATCAATCAGCCCAATCGCCATCAAGGCATTGTTGAGCAACCCATTGGTGGCCAGAATCAATTTCAGAGCGTAGGTTCGGACCAGAGAGTTGGTCCAGAAGGGCACGATCAACAGGAATATCAGCAACACCTGATGCTGTTTCGGCAATTTCGACAACGCCCAGGCAAAGGGATAGCCGATCAGCAGGCACACCAGTGTGGTCATCCCTGCCATGTACAATGAGTGCAGGAAGACGTCCAGATACAGCGGGTTCAGCAGTTGCCGATAGGCATCCAGGGTCAGCGGCAGGGAAATGAAACTGCCCGGATTCCGGGTCATCACACTGGCGCCGACCACCAGCAGATTCGGGGCCAGTACCAGAAACAGCAACCAGCCCCATACCAGTACCAGCACCGCGGTTCTGAACGGCTGCTGCATGGCACTATGCCTCAACGGGAGCATCCTCATCGGCGCTTTCTTCGGGCAACAGCCATTCCCAACCGTCTACCCAACTCACTCTTACCGGCTCGCCGAGGCTGTAATCAAAGGCGGGATCGTCTTCGTCAAAAAATTCCGAGGCCAGCACTTCCGTGCCATCCTGCAAATGGATCACTGAATCGAGTGTGCTGCCCTTATAATTCCGTTCGACAACTTCCCCGGCCACACCGTCGTGATCTTCAGGAGCCAGTACCCGTATATCCTCGGGGCGCAACAGCACGTGCAGTTCCTGGCCGCGGGTCACGGCGAAATCCGGCTTGCGGAAGTTACGTTTGAGGCCGAAAACATCCACGGTAATGGTGTCGTCGCCGTTGGTTGCATCCACCCGGCCGGGGAAAAAGTTGGTCTCACCCACAAAACGCGCGGTAAACAGATTGGCCGGACGTTCATAGACCTCTCGGGGCGTACCCAGTTGCTGGATCCGGCCATCCTTGAGCACCACGACGCGGTCAGACATGGACAGCGCTTCTTCCTGATCGTGGGTCACGAACACAAAGGTAATACCCAATTCCCGCTGCAACCGTTTCAGCTCTACCTGCATGGTGCGGCGTAGCTTGTAGTCCAGGGCCGAGAGCGGTTCGTCCAGCAAGAGCATTTTCGGACGCTTGATCACCGCCCGGGCAATCGCTACCCGTTGTTGCTGGCCACCCGACAACTGATGCGGTTTGCGTTTGGCGAAGTCTTCCAGCTGTACCATGGTCAGAGCGTCTTTCACCCGTTGCTGAATTTCCTCTCTCGGGCGCTTTTCCATTTTCAGGCCATACGCCACATTGTCGAACACCGACATGTGCGGAAATAACGCATAATTCTGGAAGACTGTATTCAGCGGCCGGTTTTCCGGCGGGGTATGGGTGAGATCCTGCCCGCCCAGGGTAATGGAGCCCGCATCCGCATGCTCGAATCCGGCCATCATGCGCAGGAGGGTGGTTTTGCCACAACCAGACGGGCCCAGCAGGGTGATGAACTCACCATCGAGGATCTCAAGATCCAGTGAATCCAGAACCTTCTTGCCGTCAAATTGCTTGGTGAGATTGCGCAGTGAAAGCAGTGTCTGTTTCATTGGCCCTGCCCGAAGAGTGAGCGACCTATTTTTCCAGAAACAGGGGCAAACAAAAAGGGGCAACAGGATAATCATGCCCCCTGTCGCCCCTCATATTGCTGCTTTTCGGCGGATTCTCCGCCAAAGCCTTACTGATCAGCCACGCTGTCCAGATAGGCCTTATCCGAAATGTTGGTCCACTTGCGAACCGTCTTCAGATATTCCCGCTGGGAGGTGATGATTTCCCGGGCCAGCGGATCGTTTTCGGCTTCCTCGGCAAGCAGCCGGTGCGTGGTTTCCCGCAGGGCATCCATCACCTCTGGCGGGAACACTTTGTGTTCCACGTTCGGATAATCCTTTTTCATGCGCTCCCAGGCCTGAGCATTATCATTGGTGCTCTTGGCATACATGTCGTAGGCGGCTGTTCGCATGGCCACACGCAGGATCTCCTGCAGCTCTTCCGGCAGCTTGTTCCAGGTTTTCTGGTTGATCAGAAACTGAACTTCAGCACCCGGCTCCTGCCATCCTGAATAGTAGTAATCGGCAATCTGGTGGAAGCCCATGGGGAAATCCAGTGCCGGCCCTACCCATTCGAGCGCATCAATCGTGCCGCGCTCGAGCGCTGTGTAAAGCTCCCCCGGTGGCAGGTTGGTAACCGCGACACCCAGTTCCGACATGACTTCGCCGGCAAACCCGGGCGTACGCATCTTCAGGCCATCAAGATCCTCAATGGAATTGATTTCCTCGTTGAACCAGCCACCCATCTGGTTGCCGGTGTTCCCGCCCGGGAACGACAGCAGACCATAAGGCTCATACACTTTCTGCATCAGTTCCATGCCACCGCCATAGTAGAACCAGGCGTACTGCTCTGGCGCCAGCATGCCGAAAGGCACGGTAGTGAAATACATGGCGTTGGGGATGGAGCCCTTGTAGTAATAGGAGGCAGTATGGCCCATGTCGTATTGGCCGCTGCGCACCATATCAAAGATGCCGAAAGGCGCCTTGTGCTTGTTGGCAGAGTCAATGCGGACCTCAATCCGGCCGCCGGACATCATCTCTACCATGTCTTCAAAGTGCTTCGTGGTCTCGCCCAGAATCGGTGAATTCGGCCCCCAGGTTTCCGCCAGACGCAGAGTATAGGTTTCCTCGGCCAGAGCCGGGCTGCCGACTGCCGTCAAAACGACAGTGGCGGCCGCAAGCAGAGTTCTGCGAATACTCATAAAGTTAACCTTTTTGATCATACCTTGAACTGGCCAACCAGCTCGCGCAGATGCTCACCCAGACGCGCCAGCTCCTGGCTCGCTTCGTTGGTCTGGGTCACGCCGGTATCGCTGCGCTGGGCCGCATCAACAATGCGCACCACGTTCTGGTTGATTTCTTCAGCCACCTGGCTTTGCTGCTCAGCGGCGGTGGCAATCTGGGTCACCTGATCGTGAATGTGGCCAACAGAACCGACAATGGTGTTCAGCGCACTGGTGGCATGATTGATCCGCTCCACCGTTTCCTCAGAGCTCTTGCGGGAATGGCTCATACGCTCAACAGATGCTTTGGACTCCTGAACAAAGCCGTCAATCATCTCGCGGATCTGATCAGCCGACTCAGCAGAACGCTTGGCCAGCTGACGAACTTCATCGGCCACAACCGAGAAGCCACGACCATGCTCACCGGCACGGGCCGCCTCGATGGCCGCGTTCAGGGCCAACAGGTTGGTCTGTTCGGTCACCGCATGGATAACGTCGAGCACCTGCTGGATATCGCCGGATTTTTCGGCAAGCGCATCAATGCCCTTCGCGGTACTCTCGATTTCCTCGGACAGGTGATTAACCGAGACCTGAGCGCTGGTGATGGTGTCACCACCCTCGCGGGCCATGCGGTCCGCATCCGAGGCAGCGCCTTCTACCGAGTTCGCATTACCGGCAATCTGCTGGATAGTGGTCGCCATTTCATTAATCGCAGAAGCAATCTGGTCTGTTTCGCTACCCTGCTCCTGCACGGACTGGCGGGTTTCGGTGGCAACACTGCTCAGTTCTTCGGCCGCCGAAGCTACCTGATCTGTGGTAGCGCCCACTTCCCGGACGGTATCCTGAATCTTGACCACAAAGTGGTTGAAGCGTTTGCCCAGCACGGCCAGCTCATCGTTGCCATCTTCCGGCAACCGGTGGCGCAGATCGCCATCGCCATCGGCAATTTCCCGCATCATCTCACTGATCTGACGCAACGGCCCGGTAACTGTGCGGCCAACCAGCATGCCGATAATAGTCGCCACAACAATGACCGCGACCGTAACCATCAGAATGAAGCCAAGCGCCCGCGCCGTGGCTTCATCGATCTCTTTCTGCGTGTCAGCCAGTACGGACTGAATGTCGGTAATATATACCCCGGCACCCACCATCCAGTTCCATTCCGGTATCAGCCTGGCATAAGAGACTTTAGGCTCGACGTTGCCACTCGACGGGTTCATCCACTCATACTGGTGAAAACCATCATTGGCGGCAGCGTTATAAATGTTACGGAGCAACTTCCGGGTATCGGGATTACTGACGGGCCCTTCTTTGGAGGGATCCGGAGCGTAGGCCAGGTTATTCAGGTCACTGTCGTACACAAACACATAGTTGGTCTCATCGAACGAGATGGCTCGTATGCGCTCCCGCGCTTCAGTTTTCGCCTGTTCCTCGGACCATCCGTTGTTTTTCGCCTCCAGCATGACGTCACGGGCTGATTCGACCAGGTTTTGGAGCCCCTTCTTGTGGGTACTCAGAAGCTCGCGTTCGAGCCGTTCCAGCTCGGCTTCACCGTTAGCCTGAATCTGACTGGCGGTGATCCAGGCGATAATGCCGGCGGTTATCAATACCGGTAGTACCACACCGATCAACAACCGGGTTCGGATGGTAAAGTTATTGAGGAAAGACATGTTTCTTGCTCCGGATCAATGTTTCAGGCCCGCGGATTATGCACAGCTGTAAACAGAAGGCGATTCCAGTTTGTTACAAGTGTTTGCCGGGACGACACGCCGGACCAGACAAACACAGCAACGAGCCCCACTATATCAAGTGTTGCGAGTAATACGGCTATCGGCCGCCATGTAACCGACTTTAGATTATGTCAGACTAAAGTTTCATAAAATTCCGCACGGGAGGGCGCAATGAAGCACCTGTATCTTGTTCGACATGCCAAGTCCAGCTGGCAGGAAGAGCACCTGAAAGACCGTGATCGCCCTCTGAACAGCCGGGGTGAAGATCAGCTGGCACCCCTTGCCCGGGCGCTCAACCGAAGCGGCGCCCTGGGTGGCGACCTTTATGCCAGTGATGCCACCCGGGCACGCAGTACCCTGAAGGGCATTGTACCCCAGGGGTTTCCCGACAACCGGGTGCACGTCACATCTGAGCTTTATACTTTCGACCACCGGCGACTGCTTGAGTGGCTGGGAACCCTGGATGACGAACAGGATACCGTCACAGTCATTGGCCACAACCCAGCCCTGCTGGAGCTGGCTGATTATCTACTCAAACACCCTCCCGCTCAACTGCCCACCGCCAGCTTTCTGTGCATCGCACTGCCAGACAAACCCTGGCAAAAACTGGCAAAGGGCAAAGCCAGACTCGAAGCGTTTTTAACCCCCAGAGAATACAGCTACCGCGAGTTCGCCCGAAAAAACAAAAAACGGGCCGCAACCGACGGAAAGGACCCGGCAAAGGACATCCTGAAGGCATTGCGGCACCAGTTAAAACGCCTTCGCGAACTTGAACCCGGTGTCAGAACCGGTCTCGACGACGAATTTCTGCATCAGTTCCGCATTGCACTCCGTCGCAGTCGCGCGGTGGCCGAATCACTGCAGGAAGTCACCGGCGATAAATCTCTGGCCCGGCCCGTCAAACAACTCAAGCATCAGGTAAAAGCGACAGGCCCGCTGCGGGACCTGCATGTATTCATGCAGGATTTACCCGGTCTGTGCGGTTACCATGACGAATTGAAAACAGCTCTGGAAACCTGGGCCATAACCGATGCTCATCATGAACATAATGCACTGGTAAAAAGACTGGAGAGCAAGGGTTACCACGAGGCCAAGCACGAGTGGGAAGACCTGATTCACTCTGGTGCTTTCAGAAAACTGGCCGGCCGGCTGAGCCGCCAGGACATCAATAAAGCAGTAGAACAACGCGTGAAGACTTTCAACCGCCAAACCGCTGAGCTGCTCCACGACTCACCGGATGAAAACATCCACAACCTCAGAAAGCAGCTCAAGCGCATTCGCTATCTGATGGAGCTCGACACAAAGAGCTGGAAAGACGCGCTGAAGACGCTGAAAGACCGGCAGAAGCTATATGGGCGCTTTCAGGACCTTCGTGTACAGATTGAATTGATCAGTCGTTTCCGCAAACAGGCTCCGGACATTCTGCCAGCTGCGATTGATGACCTTCTGGAGAAGCTGCAACAAGACAAAAACGAAACGCGCCGTCAGATACTGGCATTGGGTGGACTGAACCTCGCTCAGGGCGATTAAGCCGGGTTAAACGGGCTCATGGCTGGGGGTCCGGCGGTGCCCCTTCATCACACTTTTTGCAGTCCAGCTGGAACCCTAGCATGGATTGTCGCCCGTCAACCGTCGTCACCCAGGGCCGATTGATCCACGGCGGGGCGTGACGGACATGCTGGTTATGCCCGCAGGCCAGTTGCGCCACCCAATGGCGCTCCTCATCTTTGTGATAGCCGGTTATTGGCTGCTTCATTCCAATGCCTGCAAACTGCTGCTGTTATATTTGTCGCCCGGAACTGTCGGGCAACTTGCATTTTTATCATCAGGTATCATGCTGCTTGTTAGTTCTTTTCCGTAAAACCCAGCATCTCAGCATCATAAGGACGCCGCTCTTGCCAGACATTTCCCTGCTGCAGCTTGTGTTAGCCAATCTGGCCATTGTTGCCGGCGCCTGCCTGCAAGGCGTGGCTGGTTATGGCATCGGTACGCTTTCGGCACCGCTGCTTTTCCTTATCAGCCCCCTGCTGTTGCCAGCGCCTCTGGTGCTGAACGCCACCTTGCTGACCATCTTCATGCTGGCACGCAACCGCGCGGCGCTGGAAGTCCGACAGGTACGTTTTGCCATTGGCGGCGGTGCTATCGGCATGGTTCTGGCCGGCATCACCCTGACGATTCTCTCACCCAAAGGCTTCGAGCTGATTTTCGGTGTATTGATACTGGCAGGCGTTGCCCTGAGTGTCGGCGGACTGAAGCCACGGCTGAACGCCACCAACAGTGCCATCGCCGGCGCCGCATCCACTTATATGGGAACCATCACCGCTATCGGCGGTCCTCCTATTGCACTGATTTACCAGAATGAGAAAGGGCCTCTGGTCCGGGCCAACATGTCAGCGTTCTTTCTGGTGGCCAGTTTTCTGAGCCTGACAGCCCTGCTGTTTTCAGGCTACCTTGGCCGGCAGGAGCTGATGCTGTTCGCGGCAACGTTCCCTGGCGTGTTGATCGGTTTCTGGCTGTCTGGCCGCCTGGTACACAGGATAGCATTTGAACGTCTGCGACCACTGATACTGGGCATCGCCGCCGTAGCCGGAACGACAGCCCTTATACGCGGCCTGGTAACATTCTGACAGTGTTCAACACTCGTAAAATCACCCGATCTCGTTCATGCTGGACGGACTAAAGGAGGCACCATGAAAACCGCACATGATCTGGTACAGGAAGCCAAGCAGGATATCGACGAAATCTCTCTGGAACAGGCCGACGACGCCATCAAACAGGCCAATCTTTTGCTGGATGTCCGGGATGCCGACGAATACCGCCAGGGTCACGTGCCCGGCGCGGTCAATATCTCCCGCGGGTTGCTCGAATTCAAATTCAGCAACGATCCATCACTGGAAAACCGCGACATGAAGATTGTTCTGTACTGCAAAACATCCGGCCGCGCCGCTCTCAGTGCCAAGGCGCTGAAGCAGATGGGCTACCGGAATGTCCAGTCCATTGCCGGCGGCTTCGACGCCTGGCAGGAAGCAGGCAAGGATGTCGCCAAACCGCAATTGCCCGAGTTTGACTGACCCGAAAAGGACTTTATGAAATCAGGCATCCCGTCACTGAACCTGCCTGCCCATGGCGGGCAGGCGCTCCCTTCGGAACCTACATCTGCCGAAGGGTTGCAGGCAGTTCTGGATAACCTGGATGCACTGGTCTACGTCTCAGACTTTGAAACCTACGAACTCCTCTACATGAATGCCTACGGTCGCCAGACCTGGGGAGCCATAGAGGGGCGCTCGTGCTGGGCCGTCCTTCAGGGCGGCGACGGCCCCTGTGATTTCTGCACCAACCATCTGCTGCTCAACAAAGACGGCACACCGGCAGGCACCCATGTGTGGGAGTTTCAGAACCAGTTGGACAAGCGCTGGTATCAATGCCGGGATCAGGCTATCCGGTGGACAGATGGCCGCATGGTACGCCTGGAAATCGCCACCGATATCACCGAGCGCAAGGAAATGGAGCTTGCACTCCAGGCCGCCCATGAAGCGGCCCACAAAGCATCGTTAACCGACGAACTGACCGGACTGAACAATCGCCGCGCCTTTTTCACCTTTGGTGGGCAGTTACTGAGCCAGGCTCAACGTTACCAGACGCCGCTGGCCCTGATCATGATTGATCTGGACTTCTTCAAGCAGGTCAACGACGCCTACGGCCACGAAGCCGGCGATAACGTACTCCGGCACATCTCGGCGCTGCTGCGCGAACGAATCCGGGAGTCCGACTGCGTCGCCCGAATGGGTGGGGAAGAGTTTGCGATACTTCTGTCCGAAGCCGCGGCTGACAGGGCAGTGGAGATGGCCGAGCGCCTGCTGAAGCTGATACGCAGCTCAACAGTGCACTATCGCGGCCATCAGATCCTGCCAAGCGCCAGTTTCGGCATTACCGTGCTGACCGACACCGATAAACGTGTGGAAGACCTGATGCATCGGGCCGATCGTGCGCTATATCGGTCCAAGGACCTGGGGCGGGGGCAGGTCAGCGTGAATCTGCCCGAGCAGAGCATCTAAACCGGACTCCAGGTATTCTTCAGAATATTGCCTGCTCAGGTCATCAATCCGGCGCTGCCCGGTCACTTCCGCCATGCGCCTGGCGAATGCTTCCCGGAAGGCCGGAGTATTGCAAGTGGAACGCTTGGAAAAGGCAAAGTAGAGGGCTGCGCTACTAACCGGCGGAATCAGGTTGACGAACTCATCTTCCATGCCCATTTTCGTGAGTTTGGTCCGCCCTTGCAGATGTTCATAGAGCACATAATCAACGCGACCCAGCTTCGCCATACGGAACGACTGTTCGATGGTCCGGATGCCCTCAATGGTCAGATGGTTTTCAGCAAACTGGTCAAAATCCTGTCCGAAACTGTTGCCTATCAGCGTAATACCCAGCTTACCCCGAAGATCAGTCCAATACCGGTATTTGAACTCATTCCCCCGTGCCACCCAGACCGTTGTAGGTGACCAGGTAATCGGCGGATGGGCATAGTCCAGGTATGTGCGCCGTTCATCAGTCAGAAACGCCCCGGCAACCACATCAATCTCGCCAAGCCGGGCCATGTGCAGCACCCGGGCCCAGGAGCCCTGGTCGCGGACCACAACATCGATACCCAGAGGTTCGACAATTTCCCGTAACAACGCGGGCACCGCTCCAGTCAGGGTTCCCGGATCGTCTTCCGGCTGCCAGAGCATTGGCGGGTATTCAGGATTACCGCTGGCAATCAGCGTGTCGCAACCCAATTCAGTCTTGCTGTAGGCGAGGGTATAAAAACCGGATAAACACAGCAGCACAACCAGCCGCAAACAGCGCAAACGCGCCCGACTACTCAACAGGCTTTCAGACATGAGTGTCCCGAACCGATGACAAGGGGGCCAGAGAAATATCTGGTTGAACAACTCATCTAACTGTATCAGTGGCGCTTGGTAATCGCCATGGTGAGACGGGAAATACAGGTCAGCTTACCCTGTTCATTTTCAAGCCGGATCTCCCATACCTGAGTGGCACTGCCAAGATGCAACGGCCGTGCTATTCCGTAAATCCAGCCACTGCTGGCCGGGCGAAGGTGATTGGCATTGATATCCAGCCCAACGGCCATCATGCCCTTGTCCCTGACACACCAGTTTGCAGCCATACTGCCCAGAGTTTCCGCCAGCAGCACGGAAGCGCCCCCATGCAGAATCCCGAAAGGCTGAACCGTACGATGATCCACGGGAATGCGCCCTTTGATGTAGTCATCGCCGATTTCAAGATACTCAATTCCCAGATAGCTGACGGCAGTATTCCTGCTCAGCGCGGCCATTTGCTCAAGATCAGGGGTGGTTGTCCAGATTGCCATGGTGGAAATTCTCCCGAATGAACTTTACCCTCTTATATCTGTCAGGAATTAGCCTATACAGGTTTGACAGTTCGGACCACGCCTTTATAGCACTTTTTCACGATTAACATGATGAAACAAGAGGGACCTGAAATGAAAAAAACGACCGCATTTTTTGCCGCTCCGCTGTCGGCTGCCTTACTGACAACAGCTCTGGCCATGCCGGCCGCCGCCCAGATGACCGTTGAAGACCAGATTGAAACCCGCCAGTCCGCCTATCAGTTTGCCGCCTGGAACATGGGCAAGATCAAGGCACAGGCCGTCGAAGAATCCGCCGAGTTCGACGCAAAGCAGATTGTTGCCGCCGCCAATGCCATTGCCGCTGTCGCCAACTCCGGCATGGGTACTCTTTTCAGCCGGGACAGTGCGAACGACCGCGCCGACGATACCCGTCTGAAGCCGAACTTCTTCAATGAGCTGGACAAAGTCCAGGACATCGCCATGAGCTTCGCAAAAGAATCCGGGAAGCTGCAGGAAGTCGCTGAAAGCGGCGACAAAGCGGCTATAGCCAAGCAATTCGCCAAGGTTGGCGATACCTGCAAGGCATGCCACGACGACTTCCGCGCCGAGTAATCAGCGCAGAAATCTTTACCAGCCCAGGTCCTGGGTTGGTGGCGGTGGCGGCACAAGGCCGCCATCCGCTACCCAGACAACGCCCACCGAAACGGCCACTGCAATTACGAACACAATCCAGCCGCCGCCCCTGGCATCCGCTGCCAGTTCATCCGCCACGGTCTTGCGCCCGGTTACCATTGGCCGCATCAGGTTGTCTTTTTTGACACCGACATAATACAGCACTGCCAGCACATGCAGCGCTACCAGCCCGTAAAGATACCATTCCGCCTGTCGGTGCCAGCCACTCAGGGTGTCACTCCAGTCGGAAGAAGCCAGCCGGTACAGAGGGCCATTGAAGGCAATGTCATCGTTGGCGAACAGGCCGGTAACCGCCTGAAAGCCGAACACCCCCATCAGAGCAATCACAGACAACGCACCCAATGGATTGTGGCCAACACCCTGCCACTGGCCACGCAGGTAAGCCACAACCGCGCCAGGGCCAGGCACAAACTGCCGGAATCGAGCGTAGGTGGGGCCAGCAAAGCCCCATAGCAAACGGAAGCTGAGCAGGCCGACAACCGCAAGGCCGAGGCGTTCGTGCCACGCCATCCAGCTACCCCCCATCTTGGTGGTAGCCACAGAGCCAACCACAGCCAGAACCAGCAGCCAATGAAACAGGCGGGTCGGCAGGTCCCACAGGCGGATCGTTGTCATATCAAGTCCCTTTTCCTTTAGTTTACAAAGGATAGCTGACAACGATAAGCAAGCGAAGTTCCGGGCACCAACAATAGACTCCGGTCAAACCGACAGGATCAGTTAACCGACGGCCCCATATATTCCTGTACCAGGCTCTCCATCAGACCTTCACGCTCAACCTGTTCAAGAGCCTCAACAATTTCATCGGCGTGGGACATAACCGGAGACTTGTTCGAGACTGCAATCCACGACGATTCCCCGGGAACAGAAAAGGGCGAGATTTCCGCTTTTAGCTCAAGATTCCTGGCAGCGGCGAGGCCGGCGAACTCCGGTGCCACAACGACATCCACGCGGCCCTTTTCCAGCATCATCATCAGGTTTTTGTATCTGGGCGCCGGCTGCCTGTTCAACTTTTCATCCTGGTCAAACCGTTCGAAATAGCTTGCGCCTTCCAGTACCCCGACCGATTTACCGTACAGGTCGCTATACCGGTCAATGCGGTTTTCCTCATCCAGATAGAAAAACAGACGCCTCTCTGGCGGAAAGGCCGGCGCAACATAAGTCATAAAATCCTGGCGACTCTCCACCTTCACCGGCCCCAGCATGATATCCACCTCTCCTTCACGCATGAGCAACAGGATACGGCGGAACGGCACCTCTTCATAAACCACCTGCCAGTTCAGGCGTTCGGCAATTTCGTTAAAAATATCCAGATACAGACCGGACTGTGTCTGGGCATTCACTATCCGGTAAGGCGGTGAATGGTCGACACCCACGGTAACCGTGAACGGCGAATCCGTGGTGTTATCACCCTGCGCCCCGGCCGTGATGGAAAACGCCACCAGCAAGGTAAAAAAACACGCTCGCCCGAACAGATATTTCATCAGAATTGCAGTTCCCGACCTTTTAAATACTTTAATTTCCAGTATAGCGCTTATAAACATCCATGCTCCAGATTTGCACGTAAGCCCCATTGAAATCATGGCAAACCAGCACAACCTAGTCTTACAGACAGCCGAAAACTACATTCCAGACTCCCGACAGGAGGGTCGAAACTATGAAAATACTGATGGTTCTGACGTCGCACGACCAGATGGGGGACACCGGCCACAAGACCGGTTTCTGGCTGGAAGAATTCACCGCACCCTTTTATGTTTTCAAAGATGCCGGTGCCGATATCACTCTGGCCTCACCCAAAGGCGGTCAGCCGCCGGTAGATCCCAACAGTGAAACGGAAGAAGCATTAACCGACACTACCCGGCGCTTCACCAAAGACGCTCACGCCAAGGAAATGCTGGCGAGCACCAAAAAGCTGGCCGATGTGGACATGAACCAGTACGACGCCATCTTTTACCCGGGCGGTCACGGGCCACTGTGGGATCTGGCCAATGATGACAAGTCGGCAGAGCTGATCAAGACCGCTTATGAACAGGACAAGGTAATCGGCGCAGTCTGCCATGCGCCGGGTGTGTTCAAGAACGTGTTCATCAAACCCGGGCAAAACATTGTTGGCGGTCGGGAAGTAACCGGCTTCACCAATACCGAGGAAGAAGCCGTGCAGCTCACCAATGTGGTGCCCTTCCTGCTCGAGGATATGCTGAAGGAAAATAACGCCCGCTACAGCTGCGGTGATGACTGGGCTCCGCACATCGTTGTGGATGGCAAATTGATTACCGGCCAGAACCCAGCCTCTTCGGAAGGCGCAGCGAAAGCCGTTCTGCAGACCCTGCAGGACAGCTGATAGCCTGACTGAAGACAAGGTCGGGGTCGGACAGAGCCTTTGTCTGACCCCGATATCATTTGTCCCTCCCCGATCCCCGATTAAACTTGAGTTACTCTCGCTAGCGGCCTCTTGTATCTGTGCTAACGTTTTGGGGAACACCTCAAAAACTGGCCATTTCCATGAGCAACCCCAAGCACACCCTCTTCTGGATGACGCTTTTCCTTGGCGTGGTCGTTATTGTCGGCGCCCTGATCCACCAGCCCCTTATCTCGGCTTTCATGGCGAACTGGGTCTTTAATCTTCTGATTGTCGGGGTCCTGATCATCGGCATTGGCCTGACCTATCGCCAGGTGTTTGTTTTATTTCCAGAGATGAAGTGGATTGCCCAGTTCCGGACGGGCAACGCCGGTCTCTCCGTGGTTCAGGAGCCCCGCTTGCTGAAGCCGCTGGCCAGGCAACTCGGGGAGGATGCCACGAAGGACCGCTTTACCCTGTCCACGCTCTCCCTGCGCACCGTACTGGATGGCATTCACTCCCGCATGGATGAACAGCGGGAAATCACCCGGTACTTCATCAGTCTTCTGGTATTTCTCGGGCTGCTGGGCACCTTCTGGGGGTTGCTGGGTACTATCAACTCTGTGGGTCAGGTCATTACCGGTCTGGACATGGGCCAGGAAGATTTCAGCAAGGTCTTTGCAGAGCTTCAGGAAGGGCTGCTGACGCCGCTTGAGGGCATGGGCACGGCATTCAGCTCCTCACTTTTCGGCCTTGGCGGATCGCTGATTCTCGGTTTTCTCGACATCCAGGCCGGCCATGCCCAGAACCGATTCTATGACGGGCTCGAAGAATGGCTGACCGGTGTTACCAATCTGGTTGACCGGGTGGATGACGGGACTGACCCGTCATGATCGGATCCAGGCGCCGCAGCCGAAGCACTATCAACGTCTGGCCGGGCTATGTCGATGCCCTGTCGGCATTGCTGATGCTGGTGATTTTCATGTTGCTGGTTTATGTGGTCAGCCAGC
>Ga0209300_1000478_pt1 | contig 20384 bp, 26 predicted proteins | sample Shrwel_input2_RT_FD_187535 | JGI IMG/M metagenome (GOLD analysis project Ga0209300, IMG submission 187535) | Subsurface microbial communities from deep shales in Ohio, USA - Utica-3 well 1 S input2 RT (SPAdes) (version 2) ... | reverse complement strand
TAATAATTATATACTATATTTGTAATAGATAACAACAATGATAATACTACCAGCACAAATTGAAAGTATCAAAAGTCGCAAGGATAGAACGACAGCTATTGTAATAGGCACAAATGAACTTACACCCGACCAAGCAGGGCAAATATTCAGCCTTCAAAATTCGTTTGTTTATTGCGCTCTAAAAGAAGAAGAATTTGCGTCTAAAGAGAAAGAGATAATAGATGACCTAAAAGCCGACTTTGAAATAGAAAAGAAAAGCAATGGGCAACGATTACGCAACGTGCTGTATAAGTTATGGGAACAAGACAAAGAAGGGTTCTTAACCTTTGCCAAGTTTTATGACCACAAAATGGAACAACTAATAAATCATTTTAAAACCAAGTTAGATGTTTAAACAAATAGGACAGGTCAAAGAATTTAGATATGCGTTTGGCTTATCTAACAACGTTCACGACTGTGATAATTCACTTCATCAGGCACTCATTACCGAGGAACTCGAAGAGATGATTGAAGCAGATACGCACGTTGAAATTGCGGATGCGATTATAGATCAAATGTATTTACTTATCGGCTATGCTTGTAATCTCCAAATTGAGGACAAACTTGAAGCTATGTTTAGTGAGGTTCACCGTTCTAATATGAGCAAACTTGATGCTGATGGAAAGCCAATTTACCGTGCAGATGGCAAGGTGATGAAAAGCGAATTGTACTTTAAGCCAAATCTTAAAGATATTTTAGTGAATTGTTAATATCAATAGTTATCAACTATGGCATTCGAAAAAGGTAAAAGTGGAAACCCAAACGGACGACCTCACGGCGCAAAGTCCGAAAAAACTTTACAATGGGAGGCACTTGGTGAATCTATTACAGGTCAACAAGCGGAGCAGTTCAATGCGTTCCTTGACAAGTTATGGAAGTCACGTGATGACCAAGATAAGATGATAGCAAGTGAGTTGTATTTAAAGACACTTGAATACTTCAAACCTAAACAAGCGCGGAATACAATAGTTGGCGATGCGGATGCGCCAGTACAAATTATCATTTCGGATAAACTATGAAGGCGGTTATTGAGTTCGACTTAAACGATGAAATGGATGTACTAACCCACAAACGTTTTATGTCGATTGATTCGGTTTATTATGTGTTATGGCAATTCACTGAAGAAATGCGAAGACAGGTTAAGTACAATACCCAAAACTACAATGGCGACCAATTAGAGGCAATCGAGAAACTACGTGAGACATTTAATGAGTTACTAATAAATAATCAAATAACACTTGACTGATGACACCAAAAGAAAAAGCAGAAGCGTTAATGAAAAGCTTTAATAAAGTTAAAATATTCATTGATATTGAACCTTGCAGTATTGAAATCAACATTGAAAATGTTGATTGTGATGCAAACAAACAATGCGCTTTGATAGCGGTTGATGAGATAATTGAAGAATTATCTGAAAACGCAGATGGTGAAGTTAAATCAATGCGAATCATTTACTGGCAAAAAGTAAAACAAGAAATAAATAAACTATAATGAAAGAACAACGCGAACAACAAATGCACCATACTTACCGCTTATGCGTAATGTTTGGTATGTGGCTACAACAAAAGGAACAACGCAAACGATTAGCAAAGGGATCAATGACTGACTTGTTTCAGGAATGGATAGAACTAATTAGCAATCAACTTGGTGATGAGTAAAGTAAAACTTACCCTTGACTATTCGACAATTACGGTGAAACAATACGTTGACTTTCTTACCAACGAAGGTAATGAGATAGGTCAGGTGTCCGCAATAATGGGACAACCTAAGGACTATGTTAGGCAACTATCACCCGAGGACATCACGAAGGTAATCGATGCGTTCAAATCGGTAATAGAGAATCCTGTAGCTGAACACAAATATAAGTGGAACAAGTACGGCTTCGTTCCCGATATAAACAAGATTTCATTTGGTGAATGGTTGGACCTTGAAAGCAACTGCAAGGACTTTCCAAAGAACCTCAATAAGATACTATCTATTCTTTATCGACCTATCCATTCCGAGATTGGCTCAAAGTACAAAATTGAGCCATATACCGCAGAACATTTAAGCAATGCAAAGGTGTTTGATGAGATGCCTTTATCAATCGCGAATGGTGCGTTGGTTTTTTTTTCGAATATCGAAAACGAATTGTTGACAGCTTCCCTAGAGTATTTAGATACAACGATGATGAGGGAGATGGAGACAGCGATAGCGATGATGAAGGAAGCGGTGGCGCAACAAACGACTTAAGCGAACGTTACGGATGGTTTCACGTTATCGAAGAATTAGCGGATAGGGATGTAACCAAGTTCGACACAATAACCGAAACCCAGGCTTCAACAATCTTCGCACATCTATCGTACCGGATAGATTACTTTTCTTTCCAAAAACAACTCCTAAAAAAGTAATTAAATGCGTCATTGTTATATATGGCAACAGCATCTTCACTATACACCTATAACGTAGTAGTTAGCAAGTTTCAGCAATTCGCTGAACAACACGCGTTAATTAGAAGGTTCACACATGGACAAATCGCACAGGCAGACCTTGAAAAAGAAACTGAATATCCTTGGATGCACGTTACACCAACTGGCATTAGTTTCGATAAAGGACAACTTTCGTACACGTTTGATGTATTCTTTGCTGACTTACCACGTGATAAGGATGAAAAAACCGAGTACCAAAAACAAGCAATTAGTGATTGCATTTTACTTGCATCTGATTTCGTGAATATGCTTGAGTTAGGTCACATATTCGATGAATCGGTAGTATTGACTACACCAATAAGTGGAAGTCCTTTCGTTGAAGAGTTTAGCCACGTTTTGACGGGTGTTCAGTTATCAATCGAATTGGCGGTTGATTACTTGTGGGATGCTTGTGATATTCCTTATATCGGAGACTAATGGCAAAGAAGGTACAATATACAACCAATACACCAAGTGCATCAACTGATTACTTGGCGGCGGATAATACTTGGAAACCCTACTCGGGTGGTTCGGGTGGTGGTGGCATTCCTCACGGATCAACTACAGGAACTGATACATACACCACAACCATAAGTGGTGTAACTTCATTGAGTGATGGAGACGCGTTCTTAATTCGGTTTGTTACTGGCAATACGACATCCTGCACGTTAAACATCAACTCACTTGGCGCAAAAACGTTATATCGTAACAACGATGGCGCGTTGATAGGTGGGGATATTGTGGATGGTGCTGAAATGTTGTGCGTTTATAATTCAACAACTGATGGATTTCAAGCTATAGGAACAGCACCAAATACATTATTGTCATATGTAACAAACGCAGAATCCACAACCATAACCAAAGGACAAGCGGTTTACGCATTCGGTGGTACAGGTGACCGATTAAAAGTTAAGTTGGCTTATAATACAGGTGACGCAACTTCAGCGCAAACTATTGGTATTGTCTTATCAAGTTCGATAGGTGCAAATCAAAAGGGATTAATTATAATGCAAGGTCAAATTGATGGATTGAGTTTATTCCCAACATCAACTTGGGCTGATGGGGATGCGGTGTACTTGGGTGCAACTGCAGGTTCATTTAGTCAAACCAAACCATTAGCACCGAATCACCTTGTATATTTGGGGTTCGTGACCACCGCAAGTAATGGTAGTGCAGGTCGAATGTATGTTAGGGTTCAAAATGGTTACGAGTTAAATGAGATTCACGATGTCGCTTTATCTTCACCTTCCAATGGTCAAGTGTTGACTTATAACTCAACGAGTGGGTTATGGGTTAATCAATCGATTCCTGCTACAACATCCACTCAATTATTGAATTTCCAACTTGCAAACGTAATCAATGCCTCAACCACAACTTGGGTGGGTGTTGGTTTAACCGGTGGAACAAACGAAAGCACGGCAACGGTTATAATGCCAGTAGCCTGTACTTTGTCCGATATGTACACAATGCACTATAATACAACTCAACCCGCTACAGGTAGTCAAGTTTTCACGGTGAGAAAGAACGGAGTAGATACTGCTTTAGCCATTACTATTTCAGCAGGTAGTGTACCAACTACAACACCTTATTCAAACACCGCTAACTCGGTAACGTTTGCTGCAGGTGACAAACTCTCAATACGCAGGGTTAACAATGCAACCACTACAGGGGGTGCGGTTAACGGATTATCATTTAAATTGACCATATGAGATACGAGATAAAAGAACTTGACGAAGGTGTGACAATGATACACGTGTTAGAACAAAATGTATTTTTTGCGTGGGATGAAAGTGTTGAATATGATTCTTTCCGAGTTGCACTAAATGACAAAGGGATAGAAGCCTTTGTTGACTTGCTTATTCAGGATGCTAACACCGCTTATTTAACTTTCATAAATGGCTAATAGTCCTTTAAATGATTTAATCAATCAATTCGGTGCTGATGTTGTCGAAAAGGCAATGCAGAACCTCGGTGCATATCGTACCGTTAAGGGAAAGAAAAGACGTGCGGTTGCGAGTGACAACTTAAGAAAGTCATTAGGCTTTTATTACAACTCAAAAAAAGGATTACTTGAATTCTTCGCTAAAGGCAAGGCGAGTAATTATGCTGACTTTGTAGAACAAGGGGTAAATGGCACACGTGGGAATGTAGGTTCACCTTATTCGTTTAAGAGTGGCGGAAGTGGTGGACAGAAGGTTGATGGAATGGGTGTAATGCAAAAGGCTATTTACGATTGGATGTCCATAAAAGGAATTAAGCCACGTAACAAAAATGGAAGTTTCGCTACATTCAAAACTCCAGAAGCAAAAGAGAACGCAAAGAAGTCAATGGCTTTCAATATAATGCGTTCAATCCGTAGGCGTGGAATACAACCGCTTTTCTATTGGCGAGATGCTATCAATGAGTTGGTGGATGTTTACGAGCCACAATTTGCCGAGGCTTTAGGAAAGGAAATAAAAATTGTAATTGAAGATAACCTTCAAAAGAGAATAAAAGTATGATAACGACAAAGATTACAGGACTTTCGGCGCAAGGAAACGATGAGTTTAAAGGTCTTGCATATAGTAACAACGATGTAGCGGTAACGATGTCATCCGATAACGTTACTGAAGATGGTTTTAAGTACATCTTTAACGTGGGTGATATGGCTAATGGCAATGAATACAAGTTCTACGTGTCACCAAATGCCGCGTTGAATGGGGTATTTAACTGCAAAACGATATTTAATCAGTTAGTCCCAACTCCGATGGTGTATAATACAACCGATGTATTGATGCATATTAGCGCACCGCTTAACTCGGATGCGTTAAACGTGAACCGATTTAGAGTTCAATGTTTTGAAGGTTGGAATATTGCAGGGGTATTTACTGAAACTGATGTTAATTTAGTGCAATACGATTTAATGTGTGTTTATGGTAGCGGTAAGCAAAATTTTATTGTTATGGGTACAAACGATACCAAGCCATTAGCACTATGCCAAGCCTACGATAATACACTTGGATTCAGCGCAGAAACGGTTGCAACTGCAATTAACCTACCTGCATCACTTCAAAGCGAGGTAATAAATTGGCAAAAGATTTCGAGGTCAAATGTATCAGGTCAAGAAGATAGCGCCTATCGCATTTTATCGTGGATTGCGGATGATACAAGTTTCATTAATGTTAACTATCCGTTCTCAACTATTGATAACTTCACGTTTAATTTATACGATGAGCTTGGAACTATAATAAGCACTTTTTCAATTCCTTTTTCTTTGGGTAGTGGTGCGTTGTACCATTTACCAACAGGATTGAAGAACCTTGTTAATGGTGGATATGTGGATCAAACAACCGCAGATAATACCGCTTATTGGACTTTAGTAGGTGTTGACATTGATGACAACGAGATAACCGCTAAATATGGTTATTGGATAGAAAGTGATTGCAAGTACAACCCAGTGCATTTGTACTGGCTTAATCAATTAGGCGGTTGGGATAGTTACTCCTTCATTAAGAAAAACGAACGTAGTATTGAGGTCGAAAAGAAACGATACAAGCAGTATTTAGGTGACTACAATAATGCGACAACTGAAAACCCATTTAGCACCGAGGCATTTTCAAGGTCATTGACTGAACGTGAGCCAATCGTTAAAACCTTTTTGAACTTAAATTCAAATTGGCTTACCGAAAGTGAGTTCAAGTATATGCGTGATTTGTTCCGTTCCAAATCCGTTTGGATGGTGGATGATAACGTGGATGGTTATTCGGTTGTTCCTGTTGTCGTTGAGGACAATAACTACCTAATGCGTAGGGAAAGAAACTCACGCAAGTACAACCAAACATTGAGACTTCAAATTGCCAACGAGAACGAGACATTAAACATTGAAAATACACCTTTCCCAATTCCTGCACCTGTTGCTTGTTCATATTTTAACACATTTGCAAAAGTTGGCGGTTCTACTTCTTTGGTAGTTGGGACAAACGTAGGTAATGCGTGTAATATAGTTAGCACCGCATCAGCATCAGCGCGTTATATCACGGTGAGTGTGGCAAATAGTTTAGGAGATACACCAATCGCAGGGCAATCTTACTATGTGAGTATCTCTTATACAAGCAATGTGCCTACACCGATTAAAAATGGATATATTGACTTGGGTAATACGGTAACAGGTGGTGGAACAAGAACAAGTTTCAATATGCAAAGTTCAGGAACTCCAATAATTGCAACTGGCATTTGGGGAACAGGAACTGACCCGAACACGTTTTATATCAAACTACCTGCGTGGAGTTCGGGAACGTGGACAGGTAACATATATGTAACGGTTGGACTTGGTAATTGTCCCTAATAACAACAAATGGAAACAGCACTAATTATATATTCACAAGGTGACAACGTGCCTACGTTGGTTGACCTTTACGAGAATGAGACGATTGCACTACAATTCAACTTTAGTGACATCAAGGACTTGAAACCGCGCGGATCGTACTCGAGAACCTTTCGCATTCCTGCAACGCAAACGAATGGTAAGATATTTGGGTTCATTCAAGAAAACACTTACCAATTTGCTTCGTTCAATCCAAAGCGAAAACTGAATGCAATTATCACAGTTGACACGATTCCAATCTTGGAGGGTAACTGTCAATTCAAGGCTTGTTATACAAGTAATGGTGAGGTGAGTGAATACGAGATTGTGTTCTTTGGTAATGTGGTGGACTTCTTTAAGAACATTGCTGACAATGATTTCAAAGGTTACATTTCAACACAACTTCAAACGGACTATAACTACGTTGTTGATTATGACAACATAGCCACGTTTAACGCTGAAACGGATATCTACTTAAGCCTAACGGATAGAGGGCAAAATTGGGTAGGTAATGTGAACGATGCAAACTCGCGTTGTATCAATTCAACCAACAAAAACGTAGTAGCGAAAGCAGGTGAGTTAACTCCATTCGTATCGGCTCGGTATATCTTTAACAAGATTATCGAATTAAGCGGATTTCAATTAGGTAGCAATTCTAGTACACTAACAAGTGAACTTGACTTTATGTACATTCCGTGGACTTCGGAATCAGGACAAATACAACAAGGCGGTGGTAACCCTGAGACTGCGAAATTCAAGTTGAGCGGATATTCACCATATGAAACTTTTGTTGTTGGTGACTTTGCTAATGAGACAATCAATGGTTACACGAACTCGGTGTATCATTTGCCAACTTTGAATATCACAAGTGACCCAGGTTCAAACATCACAGGTAACGTGTACACCGCGCCATTTAGTGGTAATTACAAATTCAATATGTTTGTTACCGCGCAAGTGGATGCTGAAACTTTAGCAGAAATTAAATTGAGATTTGTTAAAACTGATTTACTTGGAAACAAGACATTCATTAACTCAACGGGTGGTTTAGATTTCAGTTGGTTCGACAATGAAGGAAACGACATTTTTTACATAAACGAAGATAGGCTTGGAAGTAACCAAACATCGAATGTGTTTCTTGAAGCAGGTGAAACTATTGAGGCGGTATTTGTACAATTAGAACCAACTAATACTTATTGGACATCATTCACAGGAACTTTTACTATTAAGAGTGTTGTAGTTGAAGCCAACGAGATAACAAAGCCATTATACGGAAACGTGATTGATTGGAGTGCTAATGCGCCTATAATGAAATGTAGCGAATTTATGGATTCGCTATTTAAGATGTATAACTTGGTGGTTATTCCTAACAAGGTCAATCAAAAAGAAATTGATTTCATTCCATTTACCGAGTACATCAGTCAAGGAGTTAGTAAGGATTGGACACCATTACTTGATATTAGTAAGGACATTACACTAACCGCAACAACTGACTACCAAGCGCGAAAGAATACCTGGACTTATAAGGCAAGTTCCGACCTATTCAACAACCTTTACAACACACAAGGAGACCGCGTGTATGGTAGGCTTGAATTGATTGATCCACAAAATGACTTTGCTACTGATGAACAAAAAATAGAGTTGTATTTTGGTTCAACTCCGATAGTACCGATTAAGGCTACATCGTATGCCATCCCTAAATTCGTCAATGACCAGTATCAATATTCAGCACCTAACCCGCGTATCTTGTATAAGACAGGCGAAACGATGAACTTTAACGTGTACAATGATGGCACGAATGGAGTTAACGTGGTAACCGCTTATATGTTCAGTCATTATAGTGACTTTTTGCCAGATATTACTTCACGTGATTTGAACTTTGGTCAAGAAACACCACTTTGTGAGGTTAGTTCAATACCATATAAGACACTTTACGCGCGTTATTGGAACGAATACATAGAAAACATTTACGCACCCGATGCGAGAGTTTTAGAAGCCTTCTTTTCGCTTGAATTTGCGGACATTTACAACTTCAATTTTAACGATAAAATCTTTATTAAAGATTCATATTGGAGAATCCTATCCATTAGCGATTATGTAGTTGGAACGCAAGACACGGTTAAAGTAACTTTGATTAAGCAAGTGACCGCAACTCCCGATTGTCTTTTAACACCAACAGGAATCAGCGCATTAGGTCGCGTTTTATTCGAGGATGTAGATGGAAATCCCGCAGATGCTACCCAAGTTTGTTGTGAGACCTACAATTATAATTGGATAGATGGCGCGTGTTTCGCGTTTAGCCGAGATAGTGACGGAAGTGGTAAACCAAAGAGCGCACAATTAACAACCGAAAAAACTTTAGCCAATCCACCAATCGAGAAATCGGGGTTAGTTGTAACGGATAACAACTTTGTTGGTTCGGGTAATGACAATTCGATAGTGTTAGGTAGCGGTAATAGATTAGATAGCGGATTAGATTCCGTCTTTGTAATAGGTTACAACTCCAACGTATTAAACGGAGGTACTACAATAGGTAGCGCAGGTGCGTATGTTGGCGAAATGCAAAACGGATTGATTCCTGTTTGGGGTAAAGGTGACTTTACCAACGATACTACATCCATTACTTTAGCTGCCTATGGTTCGACTTACATCAATATGCCAGACAATTCCGTTTGGTTGGTCAAATTGCGTTTAATGGTTGGTCAAGTGGGTGCGTTAATTGATGCATCAGTAAGCGGTGAATACAACTTACATATTGCTCAAAGCGGTGGTACTATAAGCCTAAAGAACGTGACCACAATAGATGAAACACCGATTGACATAGATGGCAACTTTGTAATTGACTTGGATGTGGTCGGTAGTACCTTTGCAATACTTGTATTATTGGACAACGCAACGTCTTATCCTTACAATTCAATAAACATTAGCGGTCAATTAACTTACACACAATATCACTATGAATAACCCACACGACACATTTAAAAACATCAAGGAGATGTTGAAACACGGAATAGGCAAAGACCTACCGAGCAAAGAAAATAAGTTACCAAATTGGTTAACAAAGTCCATAAATTTCATCGTTTCTGCGTCTTTAATTATAGGCATTATTTACCTCATTAAATCATTGTTCTAAATGGCTACACAAAAGACAGTTGTTGAAATTGATATACAAGGCACGGAACGCGTTGAATCGATGCGCACTCAAATGCGTAGATTACGCGAAGAGTTGGCGCGATTGCCAGAGGGAACTGCCGAATTTAATAAGGTTCAAAGGCAACTTGGTGAACTAAATGACAAAATGGGCGACCTCGGTAGGTCGGTCAATACATTAGCAGGTGATCCGTTAGAACGACTGAATAACTCCTTCGGGATGATTGGTAGTTCTATACTATCACTTGACTTTGGCGCAGCGCAAACAGGTTTACAAGGAGTAACTTCAGCAATCAATGATTTCAAGTTTGGCGACCTTTCCAATGCGGCTAAAGGCTTTGGTAAAACAATGCTAGATTTGGGTAAGGCTTTACTTACAAATCCAATCTTTTTGATTGGTGGCGCTATTGCTTTAATCGTTACCAACTTTGAGGAACTCACAAAGGCAGGTGGATTAGTTGGTAAAATGTTTGGTTTCCTTAAAACAACCATTGATTCAGTTACGCAAGGTCTTGTTGACTTTATGGACTGGATAGGGTTAACCGATTCCAAAGCCGAAGAACGTGCCGAGAATGAAAAGAAAAGAGCCGAAGAGGCAAAGAAGTTGGAGGATGAAAAGGTAAAGAAGCAAAAGGAAGCCGAAGCCGAAAAAGATAGGTTAGCAAAAGAAGCCGCAAAAAAAGAAGCGGAAAGAATGCAGAAGGTTAGAGATGACCAAAAGGCATTAACGGAATATATAAAGGCAGAGCAGGAAAAGAGATATCAAGACACTTTAGCGAATGATGATAAACTTGTAAGACAGGCGCAACTCCAGTACGAAGAAAAAAAGAAATTAGCGCATGGAAATATTCAACTACTTAAGCAATTAGAAGAAGAATATCAGAAGCAGGTTGCTGAAATTCGTGATAAGGAAACTTTACAAATTAAAGGTCGTGATGCTACACGTGTAACATCCGCAACCATTACAAGTGGAATTGTACTTAAAACCAACCAAGCCGAAGTAGATGCCGCGTTAGCAAATCAAAAGAAACAGCAGGAAGGTGATGCCGCTTTATATGCTGCACGTTATCAAATAGCACAACAAACCATAGGCGGTTTAATGGATCTTAATACCGCGTTAGTTGATAGTGGAATAGTTGACGCAAAGAAAGGATTTCAAATTGCCAAAACTTTGGGCATTGCACAAGCCACGATAGGAACTATTGAAGCTACTCAAAATGCATTTACAACTGCTTCGGCAAGTCCTATAACAACTGTATTTCCTGCATATCCGTTTGTTCAGGCAGGTATTGCGGCTGCGGCTGGTATTGCACGTATTGCATCAATTCGCGCACAACAATTCAACGGAGGTGGAAACGCACCAAAGCCAACTTCAAACGGTGGAGGTGGCTCAATGGGTGGTTCAACTTCAGCCCCTGCGGTTGACTTATCTTTCTTGAATGTAAATGGTAATAAATCACAACCTATTCAAACCTACGTATTAGCGACTAACGTAAGTAGCGCACAAGAAGCCGAACAAAAAATTAAAGACCAATCAAAAATCATAAAATAATGGAAGAAGTAAAAGTAATCGAATACACTATCGATGATAGTGGTTATCTTGGAGTTAACGCAATCTCATTAGTTGAAAATCCTGCAATCGAAGTTGACTTTGTTGCGTTGTCAAAGACATCAATAAAACAAGCGGCAATCGAAGAGGGTGAACGCAAGATGTTATACGGTGCGGTGATGATTCCCGACCAACTTATCTACCGCGTAAATGGTGCAGGTGAGGCTTACTATTGTAAATATTCAAAGGACACAATCAATAAGATAGCGCAAGAATATCTTAAGCGCAATATGCACCACAATAGCAACCTAGAACACCAAGTGCCAGTTGCAGGTTGTGTGGTTGTTGAGTCGTGGATCAAAGAAGGCGAACACGATAAGAGTCAAAACTTTGGATTTAGCTTTCCCGATGGTACTTGGTGCATTGGAATGAAAGTAGATAACGATGAAGTGTGGAGTGATATAAAACAAGGTAGTGTTAAAGGGTTTTCTTTGGAGGGATTCTTTACCGAAATGAGCGAAGAGTATTTAGCAGAGCAAGAGATTGAGAAAATTATGAAGGCATTAGCCGACGAATTGAGCGCGTTGTAATAGATTACACCCGTGCAGGTGTATTGTTTACCCGACAAACAAAGAACCCCCTACGTTTAGGGGGTTTCTTCGTTGAACTTAAAAACAATTAGAAAAATGAACAAACATTACCCGAATGGGATGACACAAAAGTAAAAACAAATTTGAGTTTATGCGTCTATTAATCAAAGTAATTATCAACACTATGAGTAAAGTTAACGAAATCGTTTCCAAGTACGCAGAAAAACTAAAGTCCTTTGGGGTTAGTTTGTCGGCTGTTGAGGAAGCGGTAGATCAAAAACAAATGGCTATGGCTGTGCTCGCTGATGGTACTGAAGTCTATTCCCCTGATGCTGAATTTGGTATTGGTTCGGAAATCTTTGTTATGGATGAAAACGGGAATCCAACCCCTGCGCCTGATGGAGAACACGAAACCACCGAAGGAAAAATCTTGGTTGTAGTAGAAGGCAAAATCAGCGAAGTAAAAGAAAAGCCAATGGAAGAAGAACCAAAGGTTGAGATTGAAATCGAAGAAGTAGAACAGTCTTCTTTCGATGGAGTTTCACGCGAGGAGTTCGAGAACACTATCAGCAAATTGATTGAAGGCTTTGAAGCCAAAATCAACGCGTTGACTGCTGAAAAGCAAGAACTATCTGCAACTATTGAGAAAATGTCTAAAGCACCTGCTACAGAAAGTGTGAAGAAGTCTAACCCAGTTGCACAAAAACAAAGCGCAAACGAAGTACCATTTAGAGCAATGGACGCACGTTCACGCGCATATCAATTAATTAATTCTAAAAAATAAAAAAAATGGCTATTACTATTAACGGTACATACGCAGGTGAATTAGCATTACCATATATTCACGCTGCATTATTGAGTGGTGACACTCTTGCAAAAGGATACGTAACGCTTAAGGAAGGTGTTAAATACAAGGCAGTATTGAAGAAATTGGCTTCCGCTAATTTGGTTCAATCATTCACTTGTGATTTCTCTGATCCTACAGATTTGACTTTGAACGAGGCAGTTCTTGAGGTTAAAGATTTGAAAGTTAACTTGGAGGTTTGTAAGTCACAATTCGCTAAAGATTGGGAAGCTGCTTCAACAGGTCGCGGATTCGCTAACGATGTTGTTCCTGCTAACTTCCAAGATTTCTTAATCGGTTATGCTGCTGCAAACGTTGCTCAAAATATTGAGTTTAATATTTGGCAGGGTGATTTCGGTGGTGCTGGTTCATACACAGCATTCGATGGATTGGAGAAACTTATCAAGGCTCAATCTACTTTGGAAACTACTTGGACTACAATGACCGCTGCAAATGTCATTGCTAATGTTCAATCAGTTTTGGCTTTGTTGCCTGAATCTTTGGTTGGAAATCCTGACACTAAAGTATATATGAACCGTGCTACTGCTCAGTTGTATCGTCAAGCAGTTGCCGCTTTGGGTTATGCATTTGAATACAACGCATTCAAAGAGTTCAATATGCAAGTTGATGGTTATGATATCTTGGTTTGTCCAGGTATGACTACAGGTACTATCGTTGCTTCTAAAATTGACAACTTGTTTGTTGGTGTAGATGCCAACAGCGACTTCGCTGAAGTTAAAGTTGTAGATATGTCTTTGACTGATGCATCTGATATGGTACGTATGGCAATGAAATTCCGTGTAGGAACTCAAATCGGTTTCGGTTCTGATGTTGCTATCGGTTATATTGACTAATAAAAAACACAAGTAAAAAGGTGGGGGAATAAGTCCCCTGCCTTTTATTGTAAATAATAACAACTAAAAAAAATTACTATGGCTTGTGAATTAACCGCAGGATTTGCACTTGATTGTAAAGAGGGTGTAGGTGGTATTAAGGCTATCTTCTTGCAACAATTAGCAGACTTCCAAACAGGAGTTGTGATAAATGGTACAAGTGAAGAAGTAGAAGAATTACCTACTGCATCAATTTACCAATACACACTTCCAAAACATACTGGTTCTTTTACTGAAGAAGTTGCTTCTTCTGTTGAAAATGGAACAATTTTCTACACGCAAACCGTTACTGCAACTTTCTTTAAGTTGACTGCTAACCGTAGAAAACAACTTGAATTAGTTGCTAAAAATCGTCTTGTTGTTTTTGTATTGGATAACAACAATAACATCTGGATGATTGGTAAGGTTGATGGTGCTGAAGTTACTGCTGCATCTACTTCTACAGGAACTGCAAAAGGTGATTTGAATGGTTATACCATTACATTTACTGCAGAAGAAGCCCACAAGGCTTACCGATTGGAGTCTTATGGTACAACTCCATTTGATAACTTCCCTGATATCACCGTTGTAGCACCTACAATTTAATTTATATTTGTTTAAAGGATGAATTACCTTCAAACGAATACCGCATCGCAGACCCTTCTCCTTTCTTTAAAGGAGGGGGTTTTGCTTTTTGATACAACGTATACGAATTACTTACTTGTAATTCAAAACGAAATTACATTAGAGACATTTTATGTTATACCTGCTCAAATCAGCGAGAACGATAGGGTCACGACTTTGGCAATTAGTACAAATGACGATGATCCAACTAATGGTTCTATCCTTGTTACTAATGGTGGGCGGTATAACTTCATTATATACGGTCAAAATTCAACTACAAATCTTGACCCACAAAACGCGGATGTGGTTGGTGAGATTAAAAGAGGGTTTATTCAAATGGAAACTTTGGTGAACTATTACGACCAACCAAACATAATTATTCCAAGCGACATCGAATACAATGGATAAAAATAAATCAATCGTTGACAGGTTTAGCGCTACACAAGTAGAGTTAGCCAAGTACGTTAAAATCGAGCCTATTGAGTTTGAAGATAGGAAGGGATGGGTGGCTTATGGTGAAGGAAATCATTTCCCACAATACTTGATTGAACTATATAACACTTCGCCTGTTCACGGTGCGCTCGTAAATAGTATTGCGTTTATGATAGCAGGTAAAGAATTTACTGCTGCATCACAAGTTACCTTGCGCGAGATTCAACGATTGAAGTTAGATAAGGTATTGCATTCAACTGCACTTGATTTAAAGTTACACGGAGGCTTTTATTGGGAGGTAATTTGGTCAATGGATAGAAGCACCATTGCACAAATAAACCACTTGCCATATGAGAACTGTCGTTTGGCTTGTTCCGATGATAACGATGATGTTACTGGCGTTTGGTATTCACGCGATTGGTCGGATACAAGAAAGAAGAAAAACAACCCTCATTACATTCCATTATTTGACATAAATACCAAAGACGAAAACCCGAAACAAGTGATGTTTCAGCATTCGATGATGGTTGGAAGTGAGTATTATCCGAAGCCTGACTACATCGGTGCTATCAATGAGATTGAGAAATTAAGACAATTAAGCGAATACCAAGTTAACTTAATTTTAAATGGTTTCTTTCCTTCGTTAATTGCATCATTTAACAACGGAATACCTACGTTAGAGGAACAAAGAATGATAAAACAACAACTGCAAATGAGCATTCAAGGTGCTGAAAATGCAGGAAAGGTATTGACATTCTTTAACGAGGAACGTGACCGAGGTGTAGAGTTCACCGCATTTCCTGTAGCAGATATGGACAAGCAATTTGAATCGCTTGTAACCCCTGCTATTGAGCAAATTTTGGTAAGTCACCGCGTTACTTCACCGCTTCTTTTTGGTGTGCGTGATGGTGGCGGTTTGGGTAGCAATACCGATGAAATGAAAACTGCATTTCGTTTGTTTTCAAAGCAAGTAATTGATCCATTCCAACGCATCATTTGTGATGGTGTAGATATGTTATTACGTGCTATCGGAGTTCCACAAGGTGCTGAAATTGTAGAGAATGATTTGTTTGAAGAAGATGTTGTTATAAATGGCAACGTAGCGCCAAGCCAAGATATCGCAAGTCAGGCATTGAATGGAGCGCAGATTTCTTCTTTACTTGAAATTATTACGAAAACAACTGCAAATGTATTGACTTCAACAAGTGCGAAGGCTATAACTAAAGCGGCTTTCCCGATGCTATCGGATGTTGAAATCAATAACATTTTTGATAACTTAAGTAGTGTTAACTTACAACCTACGGATGTGTTGCAATCATCCGAAAAAAAAAAAGTTAAGCACGAACACAAAGAAGTTTCTAAAGTCTGCTGTTCATCAAGCGATGATTTCACGGATGAAGAAGGAAAGCAATTTCTAAAACAACTTGCTGAATGTGGTGAGTTGATTGATTTAGAAGAATGGGAATTAGTAGAAGAATGTGAAGTTGACAATTATGACAACGAAGAACAATTTACCAAAGTAAATCAAGGTCTTGAAACATATGCTGACCCAGACCAAAAGAGTAAATTAGACGCAGGACTTTACAAGGTGCGTTATAGATATTCCACTTGGATAAGTGAAAAGTCACGCGAGTTTTGTCGTGAAATGGTGAGACTTTCAAAAGGTGGCATTGTTTGGAGATACGAGGACATCCAAGAAATGAGTGCTGCAGGTGTTAATGGACAATTCGCAGAGCGAGGTAAGAGTAGTTATAATTTGTTCCGCTATTGTGGGGGGGTTAATTGCCATCATGCTTGGATGCGTGCCATTTACAAACGTAAAAGACAGGGCGGTAAGTTCTTACCTAATGAAGGAATGGATAATGAGGTAAAGATTGCGGTTAGAAAAGCAGAAGCAGAAGGATTCTCACCAATGGATAGAACCGTTGGTTATGATGATGCAAAAACACCGATGATTAAACGACCAAACGGAGGAAGATTAAACTAAAAAAATTGTAAAATATGGCAATCCCACAAGAAATACTTTTGATAAATGAGGAACTTTTAAAGAAGTATACTCCATTAACCGATGCAGTTGATCCAAACATTATTCGTCCATGTATTTACGTGGCTCAAGATATGTATCTACAAAACTTTTTAGGTACTAATTTGACCAATAAATTGAAGGATGATGTTGCTAATGGCACTTTAGAGAACCAGTATGCAACATTGCTCAATGATTACGTGATTAAATTGCTTATTTGGTGGGTTATGGTTGAACTTTACCCCTCGTTATTGTATAAGCACGATAATGGAAACTTGGTAAGTAGACAAAGCGAAGACACAACTCCTGTAACAAAGGGAGAGATGGAATCTTTGAAAGAGAAAGCGCGTGAGAATGCACGTTTCTACACCAAGCGAATGGTTGATTATTTGCGTTTTAATACAAATCTTTTCCCCGAATATACCAACAATACGGACAACAATATCTTTCCTGATATGAATCCGTACGGCAAGAGTAACTTTTTAGTAAGTGATAGTTATAAAACACAACGACACAAATGGTCAATTCAAAACTTCCTACCTCCTACGTACTAAAGCGAGAGCAGTACGAAAAGATGCTGAAAATTTATCTTAAAAAACAACAAGCAAAAGTAAAAAAGAGTTGAAAGAGTTGATGTTTTTGAAAGGTAAGATTTGGTTTTTAGCAGGTCTTGCGGTATTCCTACCCATTAAGGAACTGATGTTAACCATTGGCTTCCTTGTTGGTGCGGATATGATAGTTGGCATATGGAAGGCTTTAAAACTAAAGCAAAGAATTAGGTCGCGCAGGATGTCCGATACTATCACGAAATTGTTGTTGTATCAAATCGCAATAATGAGCGGGTTCTTAATTGAATCGTTTATTATTAGTGAACTTATACCAATTACCAAATTGGTTGCAACCGTTATCGCAGTAATTGAATTTAAGTCAATCATTGAATCGATTGAATCGGTTACTGGCAAAGACCTTTGGAGTAGAATTAAAACTATTATAGGTAGAAAAAGCGAAGACATAACCGATGCAATGACCGATGGAAAAAATAAGTAAATATGTGACCTATCAAGAAGTCACAAAGAGCAATCAAGCGACTGCGTTAAAGTTGGCTAACATTCCAAACGCAGAACAATTAAATAACTTACGTTTGGTATGTACTAAAATCTTTGATCCATTACGCGAACATTTTGGAATACCCATTGGTATAAGTAGTGGGTTTAGGTCGGTTGAATTAAATGCCAAAATCGGAGGTTCTAAATCATCACAACATTGTCAAGGCAAGGCGTTGGATATTGATGGTGACATCTTCGGTGGTATAAGTAACAAATTAATTTTTGAATATATAAGAAAAAGTTGTAATTTCGACCAACTCATTTGGGAGTTTGGAAGTGAGAATCATCCCGACTGGGTTCACGTAAGTTACAACGAGGGAAAGAACAGAGGTCAAGTTTTACGTGCGGTTAAAATTGGCGGCAAAACTGTTTACCAACCTTTCTAAATATGGCTCAAGAATCAGCAAAAACAAAGTTAGCGCGTGAAGTTCGCGCGAAGTTTCCCAACACTCCAACGTTGACCCTCGCAAAGAAGTTAAGCAAAGAACATTTCGAAACTTTTTTAGGTGTTGAGGATGCGCGTGATACATTACGCAGGATTGAAGGAAAGAATGGTAATACACCAAAAGACAAATCTTTGGTAATGGAAAAAGAAAGACCAAAGAACCCATTTAAATTACCAAAGTCATACGCGAAAGGTCGCAAACATATTGATGTAAAAGGCAAAAAGATTCTTATCCTATCGGATGTGCATATTCCTTACCACGATATTGATGCGTTATCAGTTGCGATTGAAACGGGATTGAGCGAAGGAGTTGATACGGTTATCCTAAATGGTGATGCGCTCGATTGTCATATGATAAGTGACTTTGTTAAGGATCCGAAGAAACGCAAATTCAAGGATGAATTGTACGCAATGCGAACATTTGTTTATGAGTTAAGACAAACGTTTCCAAATGCAGAGATAATATACAAAGAAGGTAACCACGAAGAAAGGTATTGGAGATATATGCGCGTTAAAGCGCCTGAACTATTCGACATTGATGCGTTTGATTTCGCAAGTCTTTGCCACTTGGATAAGTACGATATCAAATGGATTGAGGGAAAGAACAAGATTAACATTGGTGGGTTGTCTTTATTTCACGGTCACGAGTTCGGTAAGCAATTCTTACCAAGTGTTAACGTGGCGCGTGGGTTGTTTTTAAAGACAAAAGCAAATGCGATGTGTGGACATCATCATCAAACTGCGGAACATACCGAAAGAGATGTTAATGGTAAGGTTATTACTTGTTGGGGCGTGGGTTGTTTGAGTGAGTTATCCCCCGATTATAACCCCTATTCAAAATACAATCACGGATTTGCAATTATAACCAGAGGCAATGGAAAAGAATTTCACGTTAAGAATTATCGCGTTAATGACGGTCGCATTTATTAGCGGCTTGTGTTGTAATTTTTGGAAAAATTCAGGCAAATCAAACAGGGTACAAATTGTAACCCTTTCGGATACTGTTGTTGTATTAAAGGCAACCATTGACACTTTGGAAGTGCAACGGATCAAAACCAAAACGATTTATGATAAACAAATTGATACTATTTATTTGCTTGATAGCGTTGCCATTGATAGCGCATACACAAAAGCAATCAACAGGCTTGAGCAACTCGAAGGCTCTGGATTCTTTAAGCATTGAAAGAAGGCTTGTTATATTAGGTGTAAAGTCACTTGATTACTACATTCATTTAAACGACATCAATAGTCGTATTATCCGTACACAAAGTGAGGTTATTGTCTATAATGAATCGTATATCGGACAATTACAGGCTGATTTGTCCCATTTAAAACAAGTTAATGAAGTTGAGATAGGGCACAAAAAAAAGTGGCGAAAAGCCACTCTTTATTCATTGTCGTTTAATGCTATTTTTTTAGCGACATTATACGTTTTAAGTAAATAGCCATATCTAAAGCTTCCTCATACGCGTGATGAAGCCATTCTTTTTCTGAAAGATTAGCCTTATCAACCGTTGTTCCGTACTTCGCACGTCCCATTTTCTCGCGTGAGATTAAATCAGTGATGACTTCTTTGTAGACATCGCTTTGGCAATTGTCGAAATCGTGTGTTATATTCATTGTTCTCTTTTTTTTAATCCTATTGACCAAAGATAAGCATCAACTTCTTCGGGCATACTTTCCATTTTATTTTTTAATTCAGTAAAATACTCACGATTGGAATCATCGCATTTTTCTAAAATTGAACCGCTTAATGTTTGAAGAATTACGTATTGTTTAGATTCAGCCTCAAATTTTTCCATTGATATTAACTGATGACCGCTTAATAATTGAAACACTACAAATTTTTGAATTTCGGCGGTATAAACATAATCATCCCAGTCTTTCTTTTTTTCAATTTTGATATTGTCAAATTGAATCAAAT
>Ga0209300_1000474_pt1 | contig 20430 bp, 20 predicted proteins | sample Shrwel_input2_RT_FD_187535 | JGI IMG/M metagenome (GOLD analysis project Ga0209300, IMG submission 187535) | Subsurface microbial communities from deep shales in Ohio, USA - Utica-3 well 1 S input2 RT (SPAdes) (version 2) ... | reverse complement strand
CTTCCTGGAGCAATTCGGCCCAGACGCTATCCTGTTGCTCTGCCAGCACCATCCGGCGCAGCTGTCTCAGACTGGAGCGGGTGGGGCGAAGGTTGTGGTCCTTGATCAACTGGCGCACCTGTTTGTCACCGGCGGTTTGTTCTGCCATGCCGGTGTGCATGTGTACCACTGCACCGGAAGCGGAGGCGCTGTCCACCAGGTTGGCCAGGGACAGCTCTGTCATGGCCGGTGAGGGCAGGCGGCCGACTTCGATCCAGTGTACTTGGTGGCCGTCTTGCACGAAGCGCTGGGCGATGGACCAGGGCCAGAACACGATGTTCTCCATGTTCAGTTGCTGGGCCATGCGGGTGCCTTTGGCAATGTTGGCCAGGGATTCGTCTACGGCGATGATTTCCACGTCATCCAGGTACTGCGCCAATTCCATGGCGCGTTGGCCAGACTGGGCACCACACACCATCAGGCGCAGGGTGTCCGGCAGGTTGTCGGCGCTCAGCCCCAGTTCCTGTTCCATAACGGTTTTCAGGCTGGTTTCGGTGCGGTAGGCCAACTGGCTCCAGGCCGGCCAGGCCTGGGGTACGTCAGTTTTCGCCAGGCACAGTTCTTCGGCTTTTTCCTCGAAGTTCTGTTTGATGGCTTCTTCTTCAGCGCGGTTGTAATAGCTGGCGGCCATCATCGGCTGCATGCCCAGCGGCCAGTCCACCAGGTTCCACTGGCCGAGCTGCACGGCGAAGTCCTGGTGGAACAGGGCGCCGTACATGGCGCTGATCATCAGTGAACCCACCAGGGCTTCCTGGGGCTCGCCGCTGGCGAACTGGGCCATGATGCTTTCGTTGATGGTGTTGGCGAGTTGTTCTTCGTCTTTTTCAGCGGTCAGGGCGTAACCGGTGCGCTCGGCGTATTCGCCAATGGCCAGGCACAGGGTCTGGAGTTCGTCGCGCAGGCTGGCCGTTTCGGCGACCTCGGCCATGATGGCGCGGCGCAGCAGGGCAACCAGCTGCTCGACGCCAGCATTTGGCATCAGGGTTTTCTGCAGCGCCAGGATCAGCAGTTCGTCCTCGGCGGCGGCATCCAGGAAGATTTCAGCGTTCGGGTTGGCCAGGTCGTATTCCTGTTCAATGATGGCGCCAACAAACCGACCGATTTCCTGATGTGGCAGGCCATCTTTCTTCAGCAGTGCGATGGCGTCCTGCGCCAGTTCCTTGTCGGCCTTGTGCACCTGCAGGTGTTGGGCGCAGGTGAGCATGCCGGAATAGATGGAGTCCCATTCGGAGCCGGTTTGCAGCAGCTTGCGATAGTGCAGGTAAGCCACATCGAACTGGCCCTGTACCCGACGGGCGTGGGCTATGCCGCAGAAGGCGGCGGCGGATTGCCGGTCGCATTCCAGGGCGGCAAGGAAATATTCTTCCGCCAGGGCCGGGCGTTCGCTCTTCAAGGCCCAGTAGCCCAGGTTGCAGTATTGCTGCACCTGGCCAGGCTGGCTGTTCAGGCTGGCGTTAAAGAGGCTGTGGGCCTTTTCCAACTGGCTGTCGTCCATCTCCACGCGACCGAGCATGCCCAGGGCAGCAGCGTTTTCCGCTTCCAGCTCCAGAGCGTTGGCCAGGTATTCGCGGCACTCCTGGCGGGCCTGCAGCCGCTGGGCGAAGGGCAGCTCCGGGCTGTTGGATTCGCTGTAGGCCAGGTTGGCCTGCAGTACCAGGCGGGCGACCTGCGCCTGAATGGAGCGTGGGAGTTGAACTTCCTGATGTTGTGCTTGCATGGAACACCTCGTTACCAGCCAAAATAGAATGCGGCAAAGGTCTGCAGTTTTTTGACGTTTTGCCGGGGTTTGGGAGAGTGGTTGCGAAAGGTGTGCCAGGTTTTGGGGCGGGTTCGGTGAGCTGGTTAGCTATAAAATTTTGATTCGGCGGTTAATGCAACTATAATATGGTTGCATTAAGGTTAAGGATGATTTTATGGTCAGTAGGGAAAAGTTAGCGGCCAGGCTGCGGCGCAAACCCACGCCTAAGGATATTAAATGGGCAGAACTCCGCAGCTTTCTGATATCGCTTGGTTTTGAAGAAGTGCAGGGCAGTGGGTCAAGAGTCAGGTTTTACATGGAACCGGAGCCTGGCAAGCGGGGAATTATGATCAGGCTACACCGCCCGCACCCGGAAAAGGTATGCGGCCCGCTCATGATCAAAGATGTGGTGCAAACGTTACAGGCCTGGGGGCTTCTATGAGCAGAAATACACTGAAATACAAAGGCCAGATAGGCTCCATAGAGCATGACCTGGATAGAGGCATGTTGTACGGAAAACTGCTGTTTATAAACGATTTGGTAACTTACGAAGCCGAAAGTCTGCGTGCCTTGGAAGCGGAGTTTAAAGTTTCCGTGGATGAATACATCGCGGATTGTGAAACCATGGGCATACAGCCGAACAAGCCTTTTAAGGGCTCTTTCAACATCCGCATTGGCAGGGACTTGCATAAAAAGTTGGCAATGAAGGCGGCGGATGAGGGGCTTGGTCTGAATGAAGCCGTGCAGCAGGCTGTGAAGCTGTTTGTGGTGAACGAGAATCGTCAGGAACGGTGACCACAGGGAAAACGAAATCAGCTCCGAAGCCGTGATATGTTGGTCAAAAATCCCAACCGGAAATCAGACCAGCAAATGAAACGCCTGGAAGAGTTAGTCAATAAAGTACGCCAACTGCCGCCGGCGCGACAGCAACAAGTTTTCAACTTTGTCGAGTTTTTGGCGCAGCGCCACGGTGACAGTGAAGAATTGGAGCCAGATGACTCTGAAATTGATACCAGTGACATCCCTGAGCTGGACGATGCCTTTTTTGAGAGGGCGGAGTTTCGCAGGCTCCAAAGGCGTAGGGGTGAAAAGGGTAAGGTCGATAAACCCCGCGCGCCCTGCAAGAATTCAAGCTTTTGAGCTGGGCCGGGATATTTGGCGACGGCTGACTATTAGTCCTTGGCGGTTTCGTTGGTCGGAGCGTCTTCGCCGTGGAAAACGATCTTGCCATTTTCAGAAGTCACGTAGTAGTGGCCCAAGCGGCGTTTGCGCTCAAGTTCTTGCTCTACCGCCCTCTGCAGACTTTCGAGAATAGCTTGCGTAGTGACTCCCGGATGTTGGTCTGAGGTTCTCATTACTGCGATTTCCTTCGTAGTTGTTCATACAACTCTTGGTTGTGAATTATCCTTGTATTGCCGGAACCGTTGGGACCGGCAATTATCCAGCAGGTTGGCATGGTCATCCAATCCGATCGAAATCGTCCGGAACAGTGAACTGGCCGGCCATGAAACCTGTGCGTTTTTGTTGGTTTTTGTCTGGGCTGTCGAGAGCCGTTATCTGCGCAACCGGTTTCCCGGCATCCGCGATGATGAATGCCTCTCCCTTTGATGCTCGGGCAACTAGTTCTGAGAGCCGGGTTTTGGCTTCTTGCATGTTGATGGGTTCCATAACGACACCCTTTGATTATTAGTTCACTGTGGTTAGTTTCTGTCTCTTTGCCGCAAAATTGTATAGTAGCTCGGGGTGACCACAAGTTATTGTTCAATTCTGTATATTGCCAAGCCCGCGATACAGTAGCCCGGCTGGGGGGGGCGGGGTATATTGACGGAAAGAGGGTGTCGATTCGGTTTGATTCACGAGGTAAGTTCCATTGGTTAAATCGATTTTAGAGCTGATTGGCCGAGAAAAAGAGCTGTTCTCGACTGACGTTCAGAATAGCGAAGCAAAACTAACCAGAGTCGTTAGTTCCTCCCGCTTCCTAGTACTCGGCGGTGCCGGCTCCATAGGCCAGGCCGTCACGAGAGAAATTTTCAAACGTAATCCCGCCAAACTCCATGTAGTCGACATCAGCGAAAACAACTTGGTTGAGTTGGTTCGCGATATCCGAAGCAGCTTCGGTTACATCCCGGGCGACTTCCGTACCTTCGCACTGGACATTGGCTCGTTAGAATATGATGCATTTTTCAAAGCCGACGGCGGCTACGATTTCATCCTGAACCTATCCGCCCTCAAACATGTGCGCAGCGAAAAAGATCCTTACACGCTCATGCGGATGGTCGATGTGAACGTTTTCAACACCGACAAAACCGTTCGCCAAGCCGAAGAAGCTGGCGCAACTAAATATTTTTGTGTGTCTACCGACAAGGCAGCAAACCCGGTCAACATGATGGGCGCGTCTAAACGCATTATGGAAATGTTCCTCATGCGCAGAAGCCTGCAAATGGACATTTCCACCGCCCGCTTTGCCAACGTGGCCTTCTCTGATGGCTCCTTGCTGCACGGGTTTAACCAGCGCCTGGAAAAACGCCAGCCGATTGTAGCGCCCAACGATGTTCGCCGTTACTTCGTGACCCCGAAAGAATCCGGTGAGCTGTGCCTGATGTCCTGCATTTTTGGCGACAACCGGGACATCTTCTTCCCAAAACTCAGCGAGAAGCTCCACCTGATCTCCTTTGCCGATATCGCCGTGAAATATCTGGCGGAGAAGGGCTACGAGCCGGTTCTGTGTAGTGATGAGGATGAGGCCCGGGAACTGGCGAAAACGCTCCCCGAGCAAGGAAAGTGGCCATGCCTGTTCACCTCCAGTGACACCACCGGCGAGAAAGACTTCGAAGAATTTTTTACGGACCAGGAGACGCTGGATATGGCTCGCTTCGAGAACTTGGGCATTATCAAGAACGAAGCTGAGTTTGATGAGCAACTATTGTCTGAATTTGAAGAACGCATTGCCGGGATGAAGCGGGACCTGGCATGGACCAAGCAGGAGCTGGTTGACCTGTTTCACCGCATGATTCCTGATTTCGGCCATAAAGAAACCGGCAAATATCTCGATAGTAAAATGTGAGGCAGCTTTGAGCGACCAACTGATTCAGTTTGTCAGAGACTATTTTCAAACCAAAGAATTTATCCCGCTTCACGCGCCCGTATTTCCCGGTCGTGAGAAGGAATACGTAGCCGATAGCATCGAGTCCACTTTTGTCTCCAGTGTCGGTGCCTACGTGGACCGATTCGAGAGAGATATGGCCAGCTACACCGGCTCGCCCAAGGCTGTTGCCACGGTAAACGGCACCGCAGCTCTGCACATTGCCCTGAAACTTGCAGGAGTGGAGAGGGGCGATCTGGTTGTCACGCAGCCTCTTACCTTTGTGGCCACCTGCAATACCATCGCGTACTGCAATGCTGAGCCTGTGTTTGTTGATGTGGATCGGGACACGATGGGGTTGTCTGCCAAGGCCCTGGAAGCCTGGCTGGAAGAAAATGCCAAGCTGGATGCCGAAGGCGTATGCCGGGCCAACGAAGATGGTAAGGTCATTCGTGCTTGCGTTCCAATGCACACCTTTGGTCACCCTGCGGATCTCGATGGCTTGTGTGACGTGACCCGCCGTTGGAAAATCGCCTTGGTGGAGGACGCTGCCGAGTCACTGGGCAGCTTCTATAAAGGCCAGCACACAGGTACTTTTGGCAGCACCGGCACGCTCAGCTTCAATGGCAACAAGATCATCACCACCGGTGGCGGGGGGATGATTCTGGCGAGCGAGGCAACGGCAGCAAGAGCCAAGCACCTCACGACCACGGCCAAGAAGCCGCACACTTACGAGTACATTCACGACGAGTTGGGTTACAACTACCGCTTGCCAAATCTGAACGCGGCGCTGGGCTGCGCTCAACTTGAGCAATTGGAGGGGTTCATTCGAGCGAAGCGTGCGCTTGCCAGTAGCTACGAAACGTTCTTTCAGGGCTCTTCCATGCAATTTATAACTGAGCCACCCGAGTGTCGTTCCAACTACTGGTTGAATGGCGTTATCTGTGAAGACAAAAACCAGCGGGATGAGCTATTGGAATGTACCAACAATGAAGGCGTGATGACTCGCCCCATTTGGGCCTTGATGAATCATCTGCCGATGTACCAACGTTGCCGTCGTGGTGATCTGACTAACGCTGAGTGGTTGGAAGAGAGGGTTGTGAATTTGCCGAGCAGTGTACTGGCGAGGCCTTCATGAGGGAGCGTATTGGAATATTCGGAACCTCTGGTATGGCTAGGGAGGCTGGCGATGTCGCCTGGGCCGTTGGGCTTGAGCCATTTTATATTGCCCCGGACGATCAGGAGCTTAAAAAGTGGTCTGGCGTCGACGAGGTTATCCTTGAATCAGAAATTGACAAAGTCGCGCATCACAGCTTTGTGATCGGGATTGGTGACAACATTATCCGGCACAAAATTGCCTCACGTTTTTCGGAAATGTTGCACTTTTCTAACCTGATTCATCCCAGTGCGACCTTCGGCTATAAACAAAGAGAGGTTGTCGATGCAGGGCGGGGAGTCATTATTGCGGCAGGCGCTCGCCTGACCAGCAATATATCCATGGGCGATTTTGTTCTCGTTAACCAGAATGCCACCATTGCTCACGACTGCATTATCGATTCGTTTGTTCATGTTGCTCCCGGAGCTAATATCTCTGGCAATGTTCACTTGGAAGAGGGGGCTTGGGTCGGAGCCGGAGCAGTGATTAATCAGGGAAATGACATAGAAAAGCGAATGGTTGGTAGGAATGCCACGGTCGGGTCTGGTGCTGTCGTAATTGCAGACTGCCATCCTGACACTGTATACGCAGGTGTGCCGGCTAAGAGGTTGAAATGAAAACGTTGGTAATAGCAGAGGCAGGCGTCAATCATAATGGCGACATGGCACTGGCAAAAGAGTTAATTGCTGTGGCCGCGGATGCGGGCGCGGATTTTGTCAAGTTTCAGACGTTTATCGCGGAAAATATTGTTTCTCAGTCAGCACCAAAAGCGGACTACCAAAAAGGAACGACCGATCCCGAAGAGTCCCAGCAGGAGATGATTCGAAAGCTTGAATTAACTCGTGAGGATCACCTTGAGCTGATTGGTGAGTGCAGAAAGCATGATATTGGCTTTTTTTCCACGGCGTTTGATAGAGATAGCATCAATCTTCTTGAGAATCTTGGCGCTTTAGAGTTTGTGAAGATTCCGTCGGGTGAGCTTACCAATCTGCCGTATCTCCGATATTTGACAAGACATGGCAAGCCAGTGCTTCTTTCAACTGGGATGGCAACGCTCGGTGAAATTGAAGCTGCAATCGAAGCCATTGAAAACGTAGGAACTCCTCGCGAAAAGATAACCGTGTTGCACTGCACCACGGAGTACCCAACGCCCATGGATGAAGTGAATCTCAATGCCATGGTTAATATGGGAAAGGCTTTCGGCGTGTCTGTCGGTTATTCAGACCATACCCCGGGCATCGAAGTCACGATTGCGGCCGTTGCCCTTGGGGCAACGGTTATTGAAAAACATTTCACCTTGGATCGGTCCCTGCCAGGGCCGGACCACCGGGCCAGCTTGGAGCCTGACGAGCTCAAAGCCATGGTTTCAGGAATCCGTAATATTCAAAAGGCCATGGGGGATGGCGTTAAACGCCCAGGGCCAAGTGAGCTGAAGAATAAGCACATTGCCCGAAAATCGCTGGTGGCAGCGTGTCCGATCCAGGCTGGAGAGCCATTCACTGAAGCGAATCTGATGGCTAAAAGGCCGGGTACAGGTATCTCTCCGATGCGGTGGGATGAGGTAATTGGCCGGCAGGCACCGCGTGATTTCGCTCCAGATGAGTTGATAGAGCAATGACTCGCAAGGTGTGTGTGGTTACGGGAACAAGGGCGGAATTTGGCCTTTTACGCTGGCTAATGAAGGAAATCAACCAACATGCCCAGCTTGAATTACAGGTAGCTGTAACCGGGATGCACCTATCTCCAGAATTTGGCTCCACGTATCAAGAGATCGAGGCTGCGGGATTTACCATCGACGCAAAAGTCGAAATGCTGCTCAGTGCGGACAGCGATACCGCTGTCACTAAGTCCATGGGGCTGGGAGTGATTGGCTTCGCTGATGCTTATGAACGCCTGAAGCCTGATATTGTAGTTGTTTTGGGGGATCGCTTTGAAATATTTGCCGCTACGTCGGCAGCGTTGATTGCTGGTATTCCTGTAGCACACCTGCACGGTGGAGAAAGTACGGAGGGGGCCTTTGATGAAGCTATTCGTCATTCGATTACCAAGATGTCTCACCTCCACTTCGTAGCTGCGGAAGAGTATAAGAATAGGGTTGTCCAATTGGGGGAATACCCCGAGCGAGTCTTCAACGTTGGCGGAATGGGCATCGACGCCATTAAGCGCATCCGATTGCTTGACCGTGAAGCACTGGAAGAATCCATGGATTTTCGATTGGGGGATAAGAATCTTCTGATCACCTTCCACCCGGTTACTCTGGAAGGCGAGGACAGCTCCACTGAGCAAATGCAGGCGCTGCTCGACGCCGTGGCCGAGTTGGATGATACCCATCTGATTTTCACCATGCCCAATGCGGATACCGGTGGACGAGAGTTGACGCGCATGGTCCGCGAATTTGTGGATAGCCGAGACAACGCCAGCGTATACAGTTCCCTTGGGCAGCTGCGTTATTTTTCCTGTCTGGCACAGGTTGATGGCGTTATTGGCAACTCATCAAGTGGCCTGTTAGAAGCGCCGGCATTCCAAATTGGAACGGTGAACATTGGCGACCGCCAAAAAGGCCGCTTGAAAGCCAAGAGCGTAATTGATTGTGAGCCCTCGAAGGCTGCGATTTCGGGGGCGATCAATAAGCTCTACAGTCCTCAGTTTAAGAATTCCCTGCATGTGGTGTCGAATCCTTATGGTAATGGTGGAGCGAGTAAATCCATTGTTAAGGTTCTTGCAGAGCATCCTCTTGATGGTTTGTTGAAAAAGTCGTTCTACAATCTCCAAGTTCCCGGAATGTAACAATAAGTTGGATCCGTGATGAAACAATGGCGTAACGCCCTGATTAACTGTGATGCTAGTCTGGAACAGGCCATCGAAGTGCTTGATAAAGCGGCATTGCGTATTGCTCTGATCGTTGATGAGGCGGGCACTTTGCTGGGTACGCTGACCGATGGCGATGTTCGCCGCGCGCTACTCCGACATCTGCCGCTAGATACGCCTGTTCACCAGGTGATGAATACCAATCCGAAGACCGCTGGAGAAGATTGGACGGAGAGCCGCATTCTGGTCGTGATGGAGCAGTACGAAGTGCTGCAGTTACCAATTGTTGACGGCGACCAAAAGATTGTCGGTCTCGCCAATCTGCACGATTTACTCAACAAGCATCGCTATGACAACCCGGTGTTTCTTATGGCCGGGGGGTTTGGTACCCGCTTGCGGCCGCTGACTAACAATTGCCCCAAGCCAATGTTAAAAGTTGGCGATAAGCCAATTCTGGAGCAGATCCTGCAGAGTTTCGTGGATGCCGGTTTCCACCGGTTCTATATATCGACTCATTACATGCCAGAGGTTATTCGGGACTACTTTGGCAATGGAGAAAAGTGGGGAGTATCCATAAAGTACATCCACGAGGATGAGCCATTGGGTACTGGTGGTGCCCTGGGTCTTCTGCCGCATGATGAAATCGATCAGCCCCTATTCATGATGAATGGTGATTTGCTCACCTCGCTGAATATTCATAGTTTTCTGGAATTCCACGAGAACCACGACAGCGTTGCCACCATGTGTGTCCGGGAATATGAACACCAGGTCCCTTACGGCGTGATCACCAGTGAAGGGGCGCAGATCAAATCCATGGTGGAAAAACCGGTGCAGAGGTTTTTTGTGAACGCCGGCATTTACCTCCTCAGCCCGGAGCTGGTGAAAAGCGTAAAGTGTGGAACTAGAGTTGACATGCCAACTTTGCTTGAGAAACAAATCGACGCTGGAAGGTCTGTGAACATGTTCCCGATACATGAGTACTGGCTCGATATTGGTCGTATGGACGACTTCCAGCGCGCACAGAATGAAGTGGAGGGCATGGTCAATGGTTGATTGTGGCGAGCTGCTTATCGTGATCCCCGCGAGGGGAGGCAGCAAGCGACTTCCCAGGAAGAATGTACTTCCATTGGCTGGCAAGCCCCTGATTTGTTGGACGATTGAAGCTGCCTTACAGACTGACTTGAGAGCACGGATTCTCGTCACGAGTGATGATGAGGAGATCTTGAGCATTGCCAGTCGCTATGCGGATCAAGGTGTATTTGCTCATAAACGTCCTGAGGCTCTGGCAACTGACACAGCGACGACTGCCGATGCGTTGATTGAGGCCGTTGAATCTGAGCGGAGGGCGGGGCATGCGCCGGATACTTTGGTTCTTTTGCAACCAACTTCGCCACTTCGCACAGCCAGGGATATTTTGGCTGCAGTGGACACATTCCAGGAGGCAGGGTGCAAAGATACCGTGGTCAGTGTGTGTGAAGTCGATCACCCGACCTCATGGATTGGTGTGATTGAGGAGGGGGCCAGATTTAGTGGTATCGATCTATCGGGTAAACGGTCCCAGGATTATCAACAAGAGTGTCGATTGAACGGTGCGGTATACGTGGCTCAAACGAATGTTTTAATGACAGCGCATTCACTGTTCACTGAGAACTTGAGGGCTTCAGTGATGCCTAAGAGCCGTTCTTTTGATATTGATGAAGAAATTGATTTTCGTGTTTGTGAGAGTCTAGTCTTGGATTCAACCAATAACTGCAGCACCGCTCATTCATAGTGCCTCGGAATATCCCTGTGGTCAAGCCATGGCCAACTCGGCCGTAGGTCTGCAGTTTTTTGACGTTTTGCCGGGGGGGGTGAAGTGCCTTCGAAAGCTGTGGCAGGTTTACCGAATGATTTTTTCTAAAGCCGTTATTTGCAGTGATAATGTCCGTCTGGGGCCGCGTGCCTGTTTTGTTTTACTACGATGCGGAGGTGATTGATGCCAGTATCTTTTATTCACGTAGGGATGATGAAGACGGCCTCTACCTATTTACAGAACGTTTGGCTGCAAGACGAACAGTATGCACTTGCTCTGGGTGGAGCGAGTGAGGTTGTTCAGTATGTTCGGCAATCAACCCTCAAGGGTGATTTTAATCCCAGCCATCCAATGCATATTGAGCTGGACCGGCAGCCCATGAAGGAAAATGACGTCATTATTTCCTCTGAAGGGTTTAGTTGTGGCTATCTGGCAACGACCAAAGAGCGCCCGCTACGTGAGATGATTAGTAATGCTGCGGAAATTCTGGGCACTCTTAAGAAAGAGACAGACAGCGTTCTCATCTGTGTCAGAAGCCCCATCGCCTGGATGAAGTCCATGCATTCACAGTTTATCAATGAGGGAGAGTTTGGCGACTGGGAGCGCTTTTATCACTATAAAGAAGCCTTTCTGAAAGATGCGCTAGATCTTGAATTTATGTTGTCCCGCTATGAGCAATATTTTGGCAACGTTGTCATCATGCCTTTTGAATATCTGAAGAATGATGAAACAAAGTTCTGGGACGATTTTTCGTCATACTTCAACTTGCCGCGCCCGAATGTTGAGGTGGACGTGCAAAACGAGTCTTTAAAAGGGCGTCGTTTGCGGTTGCTATCCAGGATGAACCAGCTTTCTCATACCTTGCGGGATGGTCTTGTGTCGTCGAATCCCCCCTCCCCGAAAGAAGCACTGCTTCTGGTCGATAACGACTCAAAACACAGCAAGTGGCTCCATCGGCGTTTCTGTCAGCATTCATCGGAGGACAGAGTGGCTGAGGCTTGCGATCTGGTGGGGGTTCAGAGCGAAGATGATACCTTCAGGAAAACGTGCATTTCTGATGCTATGGCCGAATGGATTGAGAGTCAATTTATAGGGGCTATTGAAAAGCGGTTGAATGACCAGGCTTTGGTGGAGCAATATCGCACCGAGGTTGCCTGGGTGTCGCGGTGTTAAAAAGAAAACCGGGCGAAAGCCCGGTTTTTTACGTTTGAAGGCCTTATTAGCCCTGCAATAGTTGCAGAACCTGCTGTGGACGGCCATTCGCCTGGGCCAGGACTGAGAGCCCCGCCTGCTGCAGTACCTGGGTTCGAGCAAGCTCCGCTGATTCTTTCGCGAAGTCTGCGTCCCTTATTCGGCTGTTTGAGGCTTGAAGGTTTTCTGTCGTTGTTGCCAGGTTGGCAATGGTGGATTCAAACCGGTTCTGCACCGCACCCAGGTCGGCGCGCAGACCGTTGATTTGGTCGATGGCAAAGTCCAAGCTGACCATGGCTGCGTCTGCACCATCCTGAGTGGTAATGTTCAGGCTATTCACGGTGGATTCTTCCACGGATGCCGGAGAGGCAGGATAGGTACCGTCCAGAGTGACGCCGGAACCGTCAATTGAGGCGCCGCTTACGTCGATGGATATGCCACTCATACTTGGGGCGCTGATAGCACCGTCCAGCTCGGTGGAGAAAATTAGGCCGTTATTGGTTCGGTCCAGATTTGCGGTGATGCCGGTTATGGAGGATTCTGCATTGATTTTGCCCAGCACACCCTCCAATGTACTCACGCCGCTGACGGAAATGCTTACGGAGCTGCCGTTCAGCGTCGGCATATCGATTGTGAAGTTGGCGGTGCCACCCTCTTCAAAAAGTTCGTTGAGGCTGTAGTCCGCCCCGGATGCGTTTGCGATATCGGGAGCTTTGGCTACAAGAGAGCCAAGCTCGGTGGCCCGAGCATCCAGGCCGTCAACAGCAATGGTTTCACCGGCGTTGGCGCCGACCTGAAATGTCTGTGTTGGAAGCGAGCCGTCAAGAACGCGAAGACCGTTAAAGGAGGTCTGCGCAGCGATGCGGTTGATTTCGCCGATCCGTTGCTGAACCTCAGCGTTCAATGCATCACGGTCTGACTTGCTGTTGGATGCGTTGGCAGACTGAACAGCTAGCTCACGCACCCGCTGCAGATTTGCGGTGATTTCATCCAGGGCCCCTTCTGTCGTCTGGGCCAGGGAAATGCCATCGTTGGCATTCCGTTGTGCCATGTTCAGGCCAGTAATTTGTGATTCGAATCGCTCGGAGATTGCCAAGCCTGCGGCATCGTCTTTCGCGGAGTTGATCCGCAGCCCTGAGGACAGGCGTTGCAGTGCGGTGTTGGCATCGCTCTGTGACGCATTCAGGTTTCTTTGTGCATTCAGCGACGCGATGTTCGTGTTGATGATTTGTGGCATTTTCGTTCTCCCTATTCGTTCTGGGCCAGCCGGGGTGCTCAAGCTGACCCCACGAAGCTGTGCTGTTGTTTTGATTAAGCTAATTTCGTGCCAGAAAGGTTCTGAAGCTATTTATTGTCAATTAGGTCAGTGTGTTAGTGGTTCTCGGATGGGCGTTCTATTATTTTGGTTGCTGAATTGTTCGGCAGGCGGCAGCGTTTTGCCGGTTTTTTGACAAGACTTTTAGGGGAGGGCGGGCTGGTTGAAGAGAGGCTTTTCCATTAAGTTGTATGGCAATAGAAAATTAGTAGGACCGCGAACTAATGTGAGGGTTGCATGACCAGTAAAGAAGATAAGGCTGCAGAGATTTACCTAAGGCGGAAGCAAAAGAATCTTGACTATTTCAAGGTGAATCTTCCAAGAATCTACCAAATCCTTGAAAATCTGATGTTAACACGCGCCGAACTGGTTATTACGCCTGGCGCCAAAGATTTGGACATGGTGGTAGATGGACACTCTTGCTATCGGGGCTTAGCGAGAGAGTACTCCAAAGGAGAGGCATTGGATTTCTTGAAAGACAACTCTCCGGAGAAGCCAATAAAGACGTTTGCGCCGCCATGGGCTCAAGACAAGTTTACTGTGCGTTTCGCTCTTGCTCATATGCAAAAAATCTTACGGAAGGCCCCGATAGCTCAGCATGAGTTTGAGGGCTACTTTCGTCCTAGAAGCTATTTTCCCATGGTTGTGTTCCTTGGGTGTGGTCTGGGATACCATATTGAAACGGTGATTGAGCGGGCTAACTTGATCAATGCATGCGTTGTAGAGCGTGATCCGGAGAAATTTGCCCTTAGTCTGTTTACAGTTGACTGGGCAGATATCTGTGCGCGTTTTCACCGTAAGGGGTACTCCATCACTTTCGCAATTGGATTCGATACTGATCAAGAGAGTGTGAGGGATCTTCTGGCGAGGCATCTCAAAAGTACAGTGCCTTTCTATCCTTACTTTTCAGTGTATTACAATCATCTGGCGGATGTGGAGCTGGCAAAAGATGCTATGTCTGTTTCCAGTGATCTTGCTCTTATTGCCGCCAACTGGGGGAACTATGATGACCAGTTGATACGCTTCAAAAATACAGCGTTCAATGTCAGTAACGGCATGACCTATATAAAGCATCAACTATTGGAAGCGACTGAGCTCCCGGTAGTGATCTTCGGTAGCGGGCCATCAGTCGATTATCGGATCGATAGTCTGATAGAAAACCGGAGTAAGGTAATTGTAATAAGTGCGGGTACAGGTCTTCGGCCGCTCCTGGCGGCAGGCATCAAGCCAGATCTGCATGTGGAGCTTGATCCTAGTTACGTTATTTACGAGGCTCACGCAGATTTAGGACTAGAGGATTTACAAGATATTCCGCTTCTGGCAGCTAATGAAATTAATCCATTTGTCCCTTCTCTGTTCGGGAAAACTCGCTATTACTTTAAGTCAGATAATGCAATGCCTGCGCTTCTGAATATTGTGGGTGATGGCTTTTCTGGCTGTAATCCTACCTGTACTAATGCAGCTATATCGATTGCCTTTGCACTTGGTTTTCGAAATTTTTTCCTTTTCGGTACCGACTACGGCTTCGATTCGGTAGAGAAAGACCATTCAAGTGAATCTATTTACGGACAAAAAGTCAATTCTGAATTTGCGCGCGATTTTCGGAAAAAAGCTGAAGCAAAAAAACAGCCGACCTTTTCTGTAAGTAGAGTTGGTGGCGGTAAGATTCTGACGCGTAATGACTATTATACGGCTAAACGAAGCATAGAGGGGCTTGTCAAGAGGCTGGAAGATCATGCGGGAGATCTGGTCGTCTTTAACTGCGCAGATGGTGCCGAGATAGAGGGCACCACCTGGTTGTCCAAGGCAGCTTTCGGCGAGACCTTAGCGAGCCATGTTGAGATTGACGGGGAAACTCTGGAAGTGCGTTTAAACTTTTTGGAAGCGGAGATTGACCGTAATGCTATTCGGGAGGCGATTCCAAGTGTCTCGCGGGAGATTGCAATAGAGACTGAGGAATATCGGCATCTTATTCGTAAGGCTCGGTTAGATGGGGCTCGTGATTTGCTACTTCTGACTAACCAGATCCGGCTTCAGATTGGTTTGGTTGCTCCCCGTAAAGGGAAAGCTCGGGTCGAGGCTGCTCAGATCATGATGAATCAGCTGTTGCAAGGCAGTGTCCTTCGGTTGGTCCAGATTGGGTTAGCCCACGGATTGGCTTCACCTGAAAAAAGGAGCCGGAACCTATTTGTAAAGCACTGGCGTAGTGACATGCTAGATCTTCTTGAAGCTTGGCCTGAGCACTTTAAGAAAGTGATGTCTGATGACCGCCCTTTGAATGAGAATCCATGGGCTCGTGCGGATGGCCACTCCCCTGAACCTGAGTTGGCTGCACCGCGTGAAACCGGCGGCGGTATCACCGTCTCTGCTGTTACGCAAAATTACAAAAACATTTGAAGTTTTTCTAAAGACTTTCGGGGAGGCGCCGTTAAGACCAGTAACAGGGCGGGGCAGCCTTCTTTAATAAGCGGGTCCAAGCCTTAACCAGCGAAACAGAAAGTTTTAAGGAGAAGCATCATGGCTCTCGGAATCAATACCAATGTCGCCTCTATCAGCGCTCAGAACCAGCTTAGCAAATCCCAGAATATGGGAAATGAAGCGCTGGAGCGGCTCTCTTCCGGTCTTCGGATTAATTCTGCCAAGGATGATGCGGCAGGCTTGGCAATTGCCACTAAGTTTGACGCTCAGATTCGGGGTTTGACTGTTGCCCAGCGCAACGCCAACGATGGGATATCCTTGGCTCAGACAGCGGAAGGCGCCCTTGATGAAGTGACTAATAACTTACAGCGTATCCGTGAGCTGGCAGTTCAATCTGCTAACGCCACTAACAGTGATGAGGACCGTTTGGCGCTCAATGACGAGGTGACTGCGCGCAAGGCCGAGATAGATCGTATTGGGAAAGTCACTGAGTTTAACGGAATTAATTTGTTGGATGGTAGTTTCTCAAGCCAGAACTTCCAGGTAGGTGCAAATAATACCTCTAGTGACCGTATTGAAGTAAAAATCAGTGGCACGGTTGAATCTGCCAGTTTGGGATCTGGTTTGACTGCGAGCGTAAGTGCTGTTGGTAGCGCTCAGACGCTTATTGCAGAAGTTGATAAAGCCCTTGATGCAGTAAATAGCATGCGAGGTGGTTTGGGTGCGGTACAAAACCGTTTTGAAAGCACTATTTCCAACCTGGGCAACAGTATTGAGAACATGAGTGCATCCAAGAGCCGGACGCTTGACGCCGACTTTGCAGCAGAGTCCGCTAAACTGGCTAAGTCTAATGTGCTCCAGCAGGCAGGTATCTCTGTATTGGCACAGGCGAACGCCCGTCCTAACCAGGTTCTGTCCCTCCTGCAGTAATGGGGACACTACGGTGACTGCCGGCCCCGGGAATGGGGCCGGTTTTCCGCCGTAAGAATAGAGTGAGGTGAGTCATGAACGACGTGAACCTGAACAGCCCGGATCTCAAGTTGGTGCGCTCCAATAGCCAGGCTCCGGCTCGGGCAAACGCGTCACCTCAGAACGAAGGCGATACAGCCTCCGCTCAGAAAGTGGCTTCAGGAGCTGCCCGCATTAACCGTCTCAACCCTTCGCCGGAAGCCCAACAGGCGCTTGCCCAAAGCCAGAGAGCTGAGGAGGGCCGGCAGCTGGGGGAAGCGGTTTCACAGCTGAATGACTATGTTCAGTCCGTGAGCAGAGATCTGCAGTTTGAAGTGGATAACGACCTGGGTCAGACCATTGTGAAAGTGGTTGATCAGGAAACCCAGGAAGTAATCCGACAGATACCTGATGAGGTTGCTTTGAGGTTGGCAGAAAAATTGCATCAGGATGAGCCGCTGACGTTGTTTAATATAAAAGTGTAAAAACTTGCCGCTTTTGCGGTTGTATTGGATAACGGTATTTCAGCACCGCCGCACCCTTCGGGTCCGGCGGCGCTCTTGTTTGGGTCGTGGCAAGATTAAGAAACGGTAATGTTAAACTTGGAAAAAGAGGCAAAAGTTTGCCGCTTTTGGCCGTTAAACGGACTATACCGAAGTTAAAGCCTTTCAGGAGGCGTGGTTATGGCATCAATTCAATCTCTTGGAGCCGGCTCCGGACTGTTTACCAACGATTTGGTAAACCAGCTTGTTCAGGCGGAGCGTGCCCCCGCAGAAACCCGTCTTAACCGGCGTGAAGCTGAAACCCAGGCGCAAATCTCTGCCTTTGGAAAAATTCGAGGTGCGCTGGAAGCGTTGAAGAGTCCCATGGAGGCTTTGAGCCAGTCGGACAGTATGAAAGCCTACACGGCGTCTTCTTCTAATGAAGGTGTTGTGGGCGTGACCCTGGATTCAGCGAAAGCGAATCGAGGTAACTATTCGGTGGACGTCCAGCAGCTTGCCCGTGCGCAGTCTCTGGCCTCAACCGAGCAGGCCGACCGCGACACAACGGCAATGGGTACCGGCACGCTGACATTGAATGTGGGTGGTAGCTCCACTGACATCACCATTGATAGCTCAAATAACACGCTCCAGGGCATTGCCGACGCCATCAACGATGCCAATGCCGGTGTGTCGGCCGGTATTGTCGATACCGGCAGTGGCTACCGGCTGGTGATGTCTTCCGACGAGTCCGGTACCGCCAATGAGATCTCCGTTAGTGTTGCAGACGATGATGGCAACAACACGGACACCGGAGGGCTGTCGCGTTTCGCATTTGACGGCACCACTTCCAACATGGAAGAAACGGTCGCCGCCAAGGATGCGATTCTGGACATCAACGGTATTACGGTAACCCGGTCAAGCAACACCATTGAGAACGTGGTGGATGGCGTCACCTTCAACGTGAGCTCTACCGGTACCTCAACTGTCAAAGTTGACCAGGATCCAGGGGCTGTTGCCGATAAGGTTCAGGCGTTTGTTGATAAGTTCAACGCGTTGCAGGACCAGATCAAGAAGGTGGCGGGTTACAATTCCTCGTCGGAGGAAGGGGGGGTGCTGACTGGGGATGCCACCGTTCGTTCCATTCAGAGTGATTTGCGCCAGCAACTCACCAATATTCCGGCGGGCCTGGAAAGTTCGCCGATTCGGATGCTGGCCGATGTAGGCATTACAACAGATCCCAGCAGTGGCAAGCTTGAATTCGACGAGTCGGTTTTCAAGGAAAAGCTTCAGGAAAACCCCGAGGAAATGACAACGCTGTTTTCTGATACCGAGCAGGGCGATGGAATTGCCACCCAGATGGTGGCATCTGCCGAGCGTTATCTGGGCAGTGATGGTTTGTTGGCGAACCGGACAGATGGGCTGAACGATACGCTTGAAGATATCGAAGATCAGCGTTTTGATCTGAACGACAGAATCGCATCCTATGAGGAGCGGCTGATCAGTCAGTTCTCTGCGGCAGACCAGTTGATCTCTCAAATCCAGAGCTCTGGTAACTATGTACAGCAACAGCTCGCGGCCATGGCGCCTTCCGGTGGCGGTGGTAACTAGGCTGCTAAAGTTAAACGAATATAAGCCGTTAAACGGTAAAGAACATGGCGTAATGAGGTAGATTATGAACGGTTTGCAGGCATATCAGCGCGTTAATACTCAAACCAGCATCACTGATGCCGATCCGCACAAGCTGATTCAGCTGCTGTACAACGGAGCCATCGAACGCATCAATATGGCCAAGGCCCGTATGCAGGCAAAAGATCACGCCGGCAAGGCCCAGCTGATCAATAAAACCATCGAAATTGTCGGCAGCCTCCGAGGGTTCCTGGACTTTGAAAAGGGCGGGGAGCTGGCGACACAGCTTGAGTCTCTGTACGAATACATGGAGTACAGCCTGTTCGAAGCCAGTGCCCATAACGATGCAGCGAAGCTGGATGAAGTGCAGGATCTTCTGCGCACCATCAAAGATGGTTGGGATGGTATTCGCCAGGAAGCTGTCAGCGGGCAGGCCCAGCAGGCGGCTGTTTAAGTTCCTTTCCCTGTTCCCCTTGTCCCCGGCCCCTCTCCCGCCGGGGAGAGAGGGGGGAGACAATAGCCATTCCCCCCGCACTCCCGTACAATATTGCCCTTCTATTCAACACATCCATTCTATTCAGTCTGGAGCAAGGGCATGTCTGATATTAAAAAGGTGGTTCTGGCCTATTCCGGTGGCCTGGATACTTCCGTCATTGTGCGGTGGTTGCAGGATACCTATAACTGTGAGGTGGTGACTTTTACCGCCGACATCGGCCAGGGCGAGGAAGTAGAGCCGGCGCGTGCGAAAGCCGAGGCGCTGGGCGTCAAGGAAATTTACATCGAGGATCTGCGCGAAGAGTACGTGCGCGATTATGTTTTCCCGATGTTCCGCGCCAACACCATCTACGAGGGCGAGTACCTGCTGGGTACGTCCATTGCCCGCCCGCTGATTTCCCGTCGTCTGATCGAGATCGCTAACGAGACTGGCGCCGATGCCATCTCCCACGGCGCGACCGGCAAGGGTAACGACCAGGTACGTTTCGAGCTGGGTGCCTACGCGCTGAAGCCGGGCGTGAAGGTGATTGCGCCGTGGCGTGAGTGGGATCTGAACTCCCGCGAAAAGCTGATGGCCTACTGCGAAGAGCGCAACATCCCGGTGGAGACCAGTAAGAAGGGCAAGAGCCCGTACTCCATGGATGCCAACCTGCTGCACATTTCCTACGAAGGCATCAATCTGGAAGATCCCTGGGCGGAAGCCGAGGAAGACATGTGGCGCTGGAGTGTGTCTCCGGAAAACGCCCCGGACACCCCGACCTACATTGAGCTGACCTACAAGCAGGGCGACATCGTGGCCATCGATGGCCAGGACATGAAGCCCCACGAAGTACTGGAGCACCTGAACAAGGTGGCGGGCGACAACGGCATTGGCCGCATTGATATCGTTGAGAACCGCTACGTGGGCATGAAGTCCCGTGGCTGTTACGAAACCCCGGGCGGCACCATCATGCTGCGTGCCCACCGTGCGATTGAGTCCATTACCCTGGACCGCGAAGTGGCGCACCTGAAAGACAGTATCATGCCGCGTTACGCCGAGGTGATCTACAACGGTTACTGGTGGTCGCCGGAGCGTGAGGCGCTGCAGGCGTTGATCGACAGCACCCAGGAATACGTGAACGGTGTGGTTCGTCTGAAGTTGTATAAAGGCAACGTGGAAGTGGTTGGCCGTAAGTCCGACGATTCCCTGTTTGACGAGAAGATCGCGACCTTCGAGGAAGACGAAGGTGCCTACGATCAGAAAGACGCGGAAGGCTTCATCAAGCTCAACGCGCTGCGGTTGCGGATTGCGGCGAGCAAGGGGCGTAAGCTTTAAGCTCGAGGGTAATTACAACCTCATT